>Ga0213822_1001625_pt1 | contig 12179 bp, 11 predicted proteins | sample MC6MC0908MG_FD_179872 | JGI IMG/M metagenome (GOLD analysis project Ga0213822, IMG submission 179872) | Enriched soil aggregate microbial communities from Iowa State University, Ames, United States - MC6-MC0908-MG | ecosystem: Environmental > Terrestrial > Soil > Unclassified | place: USA: Iowa...
GCGCCTGATCGTGATCCCACAGGCGTTCCGCATTTCCCTGCCGACACTGATCAACGAATACATCACCGTGGTGAAACTGACCTCGCTGGTCTCGGTGATTTCCTTGACCGAACTGTTGACCGTGGGTCAGCGCCTTTACGCGCAAAACTTCCTGGTCATGGAAACCCTGTCGGCCGTGGCGGTGTATTACGTGCTGATCGTGACCGTGCTCGGCTGGCTGTTCCATTGGCTGGAGCAACACCTGGAGCTCAACAACCGCAAACCACAAACGCTGGATGACATCAGCCTGCGGCGTCTACGCGCGTCACAGGCAACGCCCTCTTCTGCAGACGCTCACACAGCGTCAGGGCCTGGCTCGGCCCCCGCCCTGCAACTGGTCAACATTCACAAGCGCTACGGCCAGCACGCCGTGCTCAAGGGCATCAACCTTGATGTCAACGTGGGTCAGGTGATTTCCATTATCGGTCCGTCGGGATCGGGAAAAACCTCGTTGATTCGGACCGTCAACGCTTTGGAAAGCATCGACCAGGGCGAGATCATTCTGTTCGGCGAAAGCTATATCCACGCCGGTGACAACACCAACACGCAACAAGTCCGCCACGGGGTGCAGCGCATCGGCATGGTGTTTCAGAGCTTCAACCTGTTTCCCCATCGCACCATTCTCGACAACGTCACCCTCGCGCCGCGCTATCACGGCCGCGACAAGTCCATCAGCGAGCAGCGCGCCTACGCCCTGCTGGACAAGGTCGGGCTGCTGGCTCATGCGCAGAAGTATCCGCATCAGTTGTCAGGCGGTCAGCAACAACGCGTGGCAATCGCCCGCGCATTGGCGATGGATCCTCAAATCATGCTGTTCGATGAGCCTACGTCAGCCCTTGACCCGGAACTGGTTGGCGATGTGCTCAAGGTGATCAGCGACCTGGCAAAAGAAGGCATGACCATGTTGATCGTGACCCATGAAATGGACTTCGCCATGTCTATTTCCGACCGGGTAGTTTTCATGGAGGACGGCTTGGTCAAACTGGATGCGGAGCCTGGGATGATCCGAGCTGATCAGTGCGGCGAGAGAATCAAGAAATTCATGAGGGTCTGAACTGGGTGTGATTGGATCCTCACACCCGAGATGGGGTTTATCGCTCAAGCAAGCCGACGAGTCATTCTGATGGGGACTCATCAAGATCGTCGTTAAGGCTCGCAATGCACGCGTCGAGCAATTCGTGCAATGCAGCCACGCGCTCCACGCCGAGTAGACCATTGAGTGCCCGCTGTGCCTCCTTCCAGGCGCGCTGGCCTTCGGCTTGCTTTACGCGTCCAGCCTCGGTCGCTTCGACAAGGCGACTTCGGGCATCGCCTCCTGCACCAATCTTCAGCCACCCCTGAGCGGTCAGGGGCTGCATGTTTCGAGTCAAGGTCGAATTATCCATCTGCATTTGCCTGGCCAAGTCACTCGGCCGAATAGGCCCCAGCCTGACGACATGGGACAACAGCGCGTACTGCGTGTTCTTCAGGCCGGACTCGGCGACATAGCGGTCGTAGTGACGCGTCACCATGCGATTGAGCTGGCGGAGCTTCAGATTGGTGCAGCCCTGTGGCTTGATAGCGTTTTTCATACGGTATATTGTACCTGCAATATTTGCATATACAATTCTCTGGAGAGAAGGAAATGCCGATGGACGTCGATCAGGTCGTTGCTCACTGGGACGCGGAGGAAAAATCGGTTCGTGCGCGCTTGCTGGCCGCCGATACCGCGCCGCAGGATCAGATCGCCAATCGAACAGGCATGGAAGTGTTCGAGGCAATCTTTGCGGGAGAACTGCCTCCCCCACCCATCGGTGACACGCTCGATTTCGTGCCGATACACATGGCGCCCGGCATCGCGGTTTTTCAAGGTCGACCACAGCGCAGGCACTACAACCCACTGGGCACCGTCCACGGTGGGTGGTTCGCTACGCTGCTCGACTCGGCGGTAGGTTGCGCCGTGCACTCGACCTTGCCCGCAGGCAAGGGCTACACCACGCTGGAGCTGAAGGTCAACATGGTGCGCCCCTTGAGCGACCAGGTTCCGTTGGTGCGTGCCGAGGGCAAGGTCATCCATGCGGGGCGTACAGTGGCTACGGCCGAGGGCCGGATCATTGGCCCCGACGGCAAACTGTATGCGCACGCGACGACCACCTGCCTGATCTTCGATCATCCCGCAGCCACCCAGGAGAACGCTCATGGCCAAGGCTGAGACCGATCTTGGCCCACCCATTACCCGATAAACACTGCGACACAGGGCTTTGCGCCGACACTGTCTGAAAATATCGTTCCGACTTGATCAATGGTGAAAACATGAAATATGCAACCTTCGGCAAAACAGGACTGAATGTGTCTCAGGTCGTGCTCGGGACGGGCAACTTTGGCACAGGCTGGGGCTACGGCGCGGATCCCGATATCAGCAAGGCAATCTTTAACGCCTACGCGGAGGCCGGCGGCAACTTCATCGATGGGGCAGACGTCTACCAGTTCGGCGAATCCGAGGAGCTGCTCGGGACCCTTTTGAAGGGGCGACGCGAGAATTTCGTCCTGGCGACCAAGTACACCAAAGGCGCGCAGCCCAATGCTGATCGCCTCGTCACTGGCAATAGTCGTAAAGCCATGGTGGCCTCGGTAGAAGCGAGCCTGAAGCGACTCAGAACCGATCGCATCGATCTCTATTGGGCGCATTGGCCGGACAATGTCACGCCCGCCGAGGAAATTGTCCGTGGCTTCGAGGATCTCGCCCGCGCGGGTAAGATTCTTTATGCCGGCCTCTCCAACTTCCCTGCTTGGCGGCTATCGCGCGCAGTCACCCTCGCCGAACTCACCCACTCGGTGCCGATCGCTGCGGCGCAATTCGAGCATAGCCTGGTCCACCGCGAGCCCGAGGTTGATCTGTTCCCGGCTTCGTATGCCTTGGGATTGGGTATCGTCACGTGGTCGCCACTCGGCGGAGGCATGCTGACCGGCAAGTACCGCAAGGGCGAGAAAGGACGCGCCGAGGGCCTGGGTGGCAAGGTGTTCCAACCAGAGAATAGCGAGCAGCGTACACAGATCCTCGACACCGTGATCGCCATCGCCAACGAACTGGGCGTCAACCCCGGTCAGGTCGCCATCGCCTGGTCCGGCACGCACGGGTCGTTACCCATCATCGGCCCGCGTTCGGTTGAACAATTGGCCGACAACCTCGCCGCCCTGTCGGTCGAACTGTCAGCCGAGCAGATTCATCGGCTCGACACCGTTAGCCGCTTGTCCCCTTCGATGCCGGCAAGGACAGCGGCCCCTTGGGCTTGCGGAGCGGCGCAGATCGTGGCTTGAACGTGAGTGGCGATTCGGGCATGCCTAATTGAAAGCCTCCTCCCGTTGCTGCACCGATTCTTTATGCCTGAACATTTGCTGCCAAGCGAGCTGCGCCTGGACAATAGCCACCGCATCCAGGACTTTCCGTGCCCAGCGTTCATCCTCAGGATGCACCACGACAACGCGAAACCCGTGATCATGGCCTTCAATCCGCACGCCCTCGGAATCATCGACGTGAAGGTCGATATCGAATGCCGGCGGATACTTCGAAGGTGCATTCGACAGCCCGTGCACCGTCAGGGCGCGGTTGTGCAGCACGCTGTTGACAACACCGTCGACGCGGATGCCGTACAGCAACAGCCAACGGCGGATGTAGGACGGCGTGCGCCCGGACGACGTGTAGACCCAGATACTGCAGCCCTGGCGACGTAACTCGCTGATCAGCGAGCGGGTTCCCATACGCAACGGCTCACCCAACCAACGAAGGATACAGGCCGGTAGCTTGCTGTGCTCCACCGCGCAATGGTGGAGTTGGCAAGCGAGCGTGTCATCGATATCAAACGAAATCCGTATGCGCGGACGCCTGGGCACCGCCACCGGTATGGCACCCCGGATGGCCTGCCCTACCCTGCTGCCTAAGGTTCGGTACTTGGCTAACGCTGGATGTTCGCTCATCAATGGCCACCTTGATAAATGGGCAAAGATTTGCCTTTGAGAAAGAAATTCATTTGATCGGGTGCCTGTTCTTCTAGGAACGCTGCGTATTTTTTCTTGATTTTGGGCAACTCGTACAACGCCTTGACTCCATGCTTGGCGGAGTTGCGGATGACCGAAGACGGGTTGAAATAGCCCTTGGCGTTTTCCAACGTCAACACAAAAGGAGGCAAACCGGCGCGCATAAGCAGATAGCTGACGATGAGCGACCCACTGCGGTTATTGCCTTCGATGAACAACTGCGGCTTGCTGAGGATACGCACATAGACGCCGGCTGCACGCTTCCAGACTGAATCGCTGCGATACGCGCAGTACCAGTTGTACAAGTCCTTGATGCCCCCCTCAACGTTGTTGAAGAAATGCGCCTCGGTCGCTGCCAGGTGCTGGGTGTACTCCAATCGGCGGACCGGATCCCGGCCACAGAGCACCGTGGCATTGATCTCCAGCATCAGGTTCAGTTGCTGAAGGTCAAACAGGTCAACGCCGCGTGCAACATAGTCGTCAACCAATGCATAACCTTCAAGCACATTGTGTAGTACTTCGTCAGTCAGGGGATCGCGAGGCTCCGTGAAATGCTGGCTAAGCTCGGCGAAGCGGCTCTGCACTTCTCGCAATGCGCGTTCAATCGCTGGCAAATCAAGGCGATGCGTTACAGGCATTGATGCTCCTTGGAAACACTTGGTAAAAAGTCTACCGATGCCCGCCAAATCCGTTTGGCTTCTGCAGGTATACGGCCTTGACCAGGGTGTTGCTTAGCTGAACTTGCCGCTGATGTAATCGCCGGTCATCTGTTCTCGCGGGTTGTCGAAAATCTGCGTCGTCGGTCCCATCTCGACCAGATAACCGGTACGCGTGCCTTGGGAAATATCCACGGAAAAAAACGCCGTGGTGTCAGCGACACGAATGGCTTGCTGCATATTGTGGGTGACCAGCGCGATGGTGTAGTCCTTCTTCAGCTCGACCATCAACTCCTCGACCCGCCGGGTAGCGATCGGGTCGAGTGCCGAACACGGCTCATCCAGCAACAGGACTTCTGGCTCAGTGGCGATGGCGCGGGCAATGCACAGTCGTTGTTGCTGGCCACCGGAAAGGGACAGGCCGCTGACCTTGAGCTTATCCTTGACTTCATCCCACAGCGCGGCGCCTTGCAGCGCATGCTTGACCCGGTCCCCTATATCGCCCTTGTAGCGATTGAGGCGCAGGCCAAACGCGACGTTGTCGAAGATGCTCATCGAAAACGGATTCGGCTGTTGAAACACCATGCCGATGTAGCGGCGCACGACCACAGGATCAACACCCTTGCCGTAGACGTCCTGTCCAAGGAAATGCACGTGCCCCTCGAAACGGAAGCCTTTCACCAGATCGTTCATCCGGTTGAGGCTGCGCAGCACGGTGCTTTTGCCACAGCCGGAAGGGCCGATGAATCCGGTGATCTTGTTTTTCTCGATCGGCACATGGCTGTCACGTACTGCCATGAAGTTGCCGTAGAAAATCTTGTCCAGCTTGCAGTCCATGACTACAGGCGCCTGGGTGACAAACGGAGCGGCTATTTGCGCAGTGGATACGTTCAAGATCAGATGCTCCCGTTCTTAATACTTAGGCTTGCCGAAAATACGGCTGATGATGTTCACGAACAGCACGATCATCACCAGCACCAGTGAGGCCGCCCATGCGAGCTCGAGCTGGTTGTCGAAAGGCATCCCGGAGAAGTTGTAGATCAGCACCGCCAGCGAGGCAGTCGGGTTCATGACCTCGAAATTGCCCTGGTGGTAAATCCAGTAGTTACTGAACAACGCGGTAAACAGCAGCGGCGCGGTCTCGCCCGCGGCACGCGCCACAGCCAGCATGACGCCGGTCAGGATGGCCGGCATGCCCGTCGGCAAGACGATTTTCCAGATCACCTGCGAGCGGGTGCAGCCCATGCCATAGGCGGCATCCTTCATGATCTTGGGCACCATGCGCATCGACTCTTCCGCCGTCAGCACGACGATCGGCAGCATCAGAACGGCCAGCGCCACGCCGCCCGCCGGCGCCGAGTAAGTGCCCGTGGTCATCACCACCAGGGCGTAGGCAAATACCCCGGCTAGAATCGACGGCAGGCCCGTGAGCATCTTGGCGGCAAACCGTGCGGCGTTCCCCAGCTTGCTGTCCGGTCCCAGCTCAGCCAGGAAGACTGCGGCCATGATGCCGACCGGCACCGCGATCGCTGCCGCGATACCGACCATCACAAAGGTACCCGCCATGGCGTTGCCGAAACCGCCGCCCATTTCGAAGCCGGTCGGCGGCAGTTCGGTGAAGACTTCCAGGTTCAGGCGCGCACCGCCACGGGTGATCAGCATGTAGAGCACGGAAATCAGCGGCACGCTGGCCAGCAGCGCACCCGCCCAGACCAGGGTGGTCAGGATCAGGCTGCGCAGTGCGCGGCCTTCGAACTTGCGTTGCAGGCTGGGCATCGCGCCCGTTGGGGCCGTCAAGTCTGTTGCTGCGGTGAGATCAGTCATCACTTATTACCCCGTTGGGCATACATCATGATCATCGAACCGAAGATGTTCACGATCAGCGTAATCAACATCAGCACCAGGGCCGCATACATCAACACTTCGATCTCGTTCGGCCCGGCTTCGGGGAAGTTCAGCGCCAGCAAGGCGGCAAGTGTGTTAGCCGGGGCAAACAGCGAGAGGGAAATGTTGTTGGCATTGCCGACCAGCATGGCCAGCGCCATCGTCTCGCCCAGCGCGCGCCCAAGGCCCAGCACCAGCGAGCCGAAGATGCCGGTGGCGGCGGAAGGCACCATCACTTTGAGAATCGCTTCCCAGTGCGTGGTCCCCATGCCATAGGCCGCCTGCTTGGTCTTCATCGGTACGCCTGTAAGCGCATCCTGCGAAACGGCGGCGATGGTCGGCAGAATCATGATCGCAAGCACCAGCGCCGCCGGCAACAGCCCCGGCCCGCTCAGGGACGTGCCGAAAAAGGGTACCCAGCCGAGTTCGCTGTTCAACCAGGTTGTCAGCGGCCGAATCGCCGGGATGACTACGTAGATCCCCCACAGGCCATAGACCACGCTGGGGATGGCCGCGAGCAGTTCGACGATGGTACGGAAAATGGCGGCGAGCTTGGGCGGCAGGAAGTCCTGGGTCAGGAAAATCGCCATGCTGACGCCGAAAAATCCGGCGATCAGCAAGGCGATCAAGGCGCTGTAGAGCGTGCCCCAGATAGCCGGGAGGATGCCATATTTGCCCTGGTTAACGTCCCAGACACTGCCCAGAAGCACGTCGAAACCGTGTTTCTCCATGCCGGGAAGTGCCTTGCGTCCCACCTCGAACACCAGCGCAAATACCAGCGCCAGAATCAGCACCACGCCGATGCGCGCAAGCGCACGAAAGGTGCGATCAACCAGGAAATCCTTCGTCGAGGGTGGCTGGCAGGCAGAGTCCGGGTTAACCGGTACGACAAAAGGTTTGTTCATGGGCTAGGTCCGGAACAGGGGGAAAACTCTCCCGGCGTGGCGCAGACGCACACACCGAGAGAGACCTCACGGCGTTACTGAATGTTGGCGGATGCTTTGCGAACCTGCTCGACGACCGATTGCGGCAATGGGATATAGCCCATCGAATCAGCGATTTTCTGCCCCTCGGTCAAGCTGTATTCGACCATTTCGCGCATGGCCTTGGCCTTGGCCGGATTGCCGTTGTCCTTGCGGAAAATCATCCAGGTGTAGGACGTGATCGGGTAGGACTTGGCACCGTCCGGATCAGGCAACCAGGCCACCAGGTTTTCCGGCATCTTCACCGCCGCCAGGGCCTCGGCACCGCTTTCGGCGTTTGGCACGACGTACTGGCCGGCCTTGTTCTGCAGTTGGGCGAAGTCGACCTTGGCGAGCTTGGCGAAGCCGTATTCGATATAGCCAATCGCGCCCGGGGTCTGGCGCACGGTAGCCGTCACACCATCGTTCTTCGGCGACTTGATGAACTTGTCACTGGCCGGCCAGTTGACGGTGTTGCCCTCGCCCAGCGCCTGTTTGAAGTCTGGATTGATGGTTGCCAGGTGCTTGGTGAATACCGCGGTTGTACCGCTGGAGTCCGCACGTACAACGACAGTGATCGGCGTATCGGACAGTTTCAGGTCCGGGTTGGCGGCAGCGATCTGCGGATCGTTCCAGCGCGTGATCTTGCCCAGGAAAATATTGGAATACACGTCGCGTGGCAGTTTGAGCCCCTTCGGATTCCCCGGCAGGTTATAGGCCAGCACGATTTCCCCGGCGGTCATCGGCAACAACTGCACGCCTTCGGCGACCTTGGCGATATCTTCGTCTTTCATGGCCGAGTCGCTGGCGGCGAAATCAACGGTTTTGTTCAGGAAGTCCTGTACGCCCGCGCCACTGCCCTTGGATTGGTAGTCCACAGTCACGCCGTCGGATTTCTTACTGAAATCCTTGAACCAGGTGAGGTAGATCGGTGCCGGGAAGCTGGCGCCGGAACCTGTCAGACGGACGTTCTCGGCAGCAAATACCGAGGTGGTACCTAGAGTAACCGCAACGGCGAGTGCAGCAGTCTTCATCAGACGTTTCATTCAGGGAATCCTTGTGATTACGGGCTCCCGAAACTTTGCAGCAGCTTTGTTACGATTTTATGAAAATTGAATGTCACACAACACTTTCGTCCCTCCTTTGCACCGCAGCAACGCATTTTCATGTCATTCATCGGTAACAAATTGCGACTAAGACTTTTGCAATCCCCACGACAGAGTTCCGCCCATGCCCTCTACTGCAGACACCCTGATACAGCGCATCCACCGTGAGCTGCTCGATCACAGTGACGAAGAGCTGGAACTGGAATTATCCGAAGACGGGCATGACCTGAATGCACTGTTTGATGAGCATGTCGGGGAAAGCAGCGAGAAGGCTGCTCGAAGGATTTACTTCAGCGAACTGTTCCGTCTGCAAGGCGAGTTGGTAAAACTGCAAAGCTGGGTGGTCAAGACGGGCCACAAAGTCGTGATCCTGTTCGAAGGACGCGACGCCGCCGGCAAAGGCGGCGTCATCAAACGTATCACTCAGCGCCTCAACCCCCGGGTCTGCCGTGTCGCCGCCCTGCCCGCTCCCAACGATCGCGAACGGACGCAGTGGTATTTCCAGCGCTACGTTTCACATTTGCCGGCGGCGGGTGAAATCGTTCTGTTCGACCGCAGCTGGTACAACCGCGCAGGCGTTGAACAAGTCATGGGCTTTTGCAATGAGGATCAGTACGAGGAGTTCTTCCGAACCGTGCCCGAGTTCGAGCGGATGCTCGCCCGCTCCGGCATCCAACTGATCAAATACTGGTTCTCCATTTCCGACCAGGAACAACACCTGCGCTTCCTCAGCCGTATCCACGACCCGCTCAAGCAATGGAAACTCAGCCCCATGGACCTGGAATCCCGTCGGCGCTGGGAAGCGTATACAAAGGCCAAGGAAATCATGCTTGAGCGCACCCATATCGCCGAGGCGCCATGGTGGGTGATACAAGCCGACGACAAGAAGAAGGCCAGACTCAACTGTATCCATCACCTGCTCAGCCAGATGCCCTATGAGGAAGTCGAACTCCCGGTGATCGAGCTACCGGAACGCGTCAGGCAAGAAGACTACTTCCGCAGTCCCACACCGCCGGAAATCATCGTTCCTCAGGTTTATTGATACGCCAGGGGCGCCCAGTGCCAAGCGCCCCTTTATCGCCTGACATGTTCCTGTCAGCCTCCCGTCACCCTGACGTCAGATCGCTCCGCCTAAAGTAACGCCAGGATTGCTCCTGCGGCGCCAGCGTCAACCTGCGTGAGCGAACCTGCTCGCTCCCGCAGGAACCTGGCTTAACCAGAGACTTGTACCCGAGGTTGCTTTTTGCTGGAGCTCTTGTCATCAGCCGGAAGGAGAAACGCAAATGAACCACCCTGACGGGCACGACAGCGCGCTTGGTCAATTCATCTGGCCATCACCAGACGGCATTCTGGACCGTAAAGACCTGCTGCTTCGCCTGCGTGCCGAACAGCGATTCATGGCCGCACAGGACCCTGCATGCAGGCTCGATCAACGAGACTACCTGCTTTCCCTGGTCGACTCGGCATCAACACAGGCCGACGGCGCCGCGCAACGCTCAGGTTTCGATGCCCGGCGAATGCGTAGCGTCATCACCGAAGCGGCCACGAGAAGCCATTGGGGCAAGCCTTCAGGAGGTCGTCGAACGCAGGGCATCGCCGCACACTACGATGCGCAGACTTGCATGGCCGCGGTACTCGATGTCGAGCTGAGCGACGAGGGGCGCTTGATTGTGCATGACACGGTGTTTGTCGCTGACCTGGGCGCTGTAGAAAACCCCGGTCGCCTCCGCGCCCAGCTTGAAGGCGCGTGCCTGATGGGGGTCGCATTCGTGGCATCTGCTGAATTTGGTGTGACGGCGGCTGATCTGTGCCCGACGATCGCCCAACGCCCCCGTTGGCCACTCGTCTCATGGCTGCCAGGGCGCATCGCGGTACACTTGATCAACCCGACGGGTGCGCTCCAAGCCTGCCTGCCCAGCCAGATGAGCTACGTACCCATCGTCCGGGCCTTGTGCAATGCGATTCGCAAAGCCTCGGACAAGCGTACCAGCGATGTGCCGCCCAGAAGCCAGTTGCTCGAAAGAACGGGCGGACGTTAAGTCACTGCCGGGGCTTCAAATCAAACCCAGCGTTCCGATAGCCACGAAGGCAGGGTAAATTATTTCTTCCAAATGAGTGAGGTTTCGCGCCATGCCTTCAACGCCCAGTGTCCCGTCCAGCATCCGTGGGCAACGCGGCGCCGACCTGTTCGTAGAAGTACTGCGCAGCGAAGGCGTTCGCCATGTCTTCGGCAATCCGGGAACAACGGAGCTGCCTTTGCTCGATGCGCTCTCGGGCGTCTGCGACATTCACTACGTGCTCGGCCTCCAGGAGGCCACCGTCGTGGCGATGGCCGACGGTTATGCGCAGGCCTGCGGCCGCCCTGGTTTCGTCAACCTCCATACAGCCGGAGGCCTTGGCAATGCGATGGGCGCCATCTTGAACGCGAAAATGGCGAACACGCCGCTGGTGATCACCGCGGGCCAACAGGATACCCGCCATGGCGTGACCGACCCGCTGCTTCACGGTGATCTGGTCAGCCTGGCCCGACCGAGCGTCAAATGGGCGGAGGAAATCCAGCATCCCGAACACATCCCGATGCTGCTGCGTCGCGCTCTTCAGGACTGCCGCACGGGGCCGACCGGCCCGGTTTTCCTGTCACTGCCGATCAACGTGATGGAGCAGCACACCGATGCCGGTGCTGGCCAGCCGTCGCGAATCGAACGAGGTGCGGTGACCGCGGCGCTTGACCCGTTGGCTGACGCCTTATCGACGGTTACCCCCGGCCGCCTGGCGATTATCGTCGGGGAGGAAGTCTTCCAGTCGAATGCGCAAGTGGAAGCGGTGAGACTCGCCGAAGCACTCGGCGCGCCGGTCTTCGGGCCCTCCTGGCCCGGGCATATCCCCTTCCCCACCGCTCATCCTCAATGGCGCGGAGCCTTGTCGCCCAAAGCTGCCGATATCTGCGAAACGTTCGCTGACTTCGATGCGGTCTTGCTTCTCGGCGGCCATTCGCTGATCAGTTACCAATACTCGCAAGGCCCGGCGATTCCTCCTCATTGCCGCCTCATTCAATTGACCGGCGATGGCCACCAACTGGGCAGAGTGCATGGAACGGCGCTGGGATTGATAGGCGACATCAAGCTGTCCTTGCAGTTGTTGCTGCCGTTACTGGATCAGACACTGGCCCCGCACAGCCAGGCAATCGCGACGCTGCGAAATGTCGCGGCGCGCGAGCGCAGTACCCGCCGAATCGAAGTGGCCGAGCGCGCGAAGCACGAATTCAATAGGCCCGTGACAACGCCTTTCGTTGCGGCCCATGAAGCTGTCCGGGCAATCGGCCCTGACGTGTGGATCGTCGACGAAGCACCGGCCACCATCGCTCATGTGCGTGCTTGCCTGGATTCGCATTCGGCCCGCCAGTACCTGTTTACGCGTAGCGCCATCCTCGGCTGGGGCATGCCGGCGGCTGTCGGTACATCCCTTGGCCTGGACCGCAACCCGGTGGTCTGCCTGGTCGGCGATGGCTCGGCGATGTA
>Ga0213822_1001627_pt1 | contig 12168 bp, 10 predicted proteins | sample MC6MC0908MG_FD_179872 | JGI IMG/M metagenome (GOLD analysis project Ga0213822, IMG submission 179872) | Enriched soil aggregate microbial communities from Iowa State University, Ames, United States - MC6-MC0908-MG | ecosystem: Environmental > Terrestrial > Soil > Unclassified | place: USA: Iowa...
TAATAGTGATTTTTATGCAAGTGGAACCACGGTTCCGACTGGGGCTATTGGGTACAGACTGTTAGGAACTGTGTTATATAGATATTCTAAGACAGACGGGAGTAGTCTTGCGGAATACTCTTCAAACTCTTCGGCAAGTACCAAAGATTCCAACTCCGCAAGCACAAACACAAACTATAGCAAAGGCTCGCTAGTACAAGCAGGTATTGTAGCAGAGGACGGTACGTACCCAGCAAACGGACGACATACCGACGGGTATTGGTACGTGAAAGGAACACTTGTATCCACACAAGAGGGAGAAATTGTTGCTGGTAATACATGGTCAGCGTTGAACCCCATATCTAAAAAATTAGTGCGTTTAGATAATGGTTGGCTGGTTGCGGCTGCAGTATACCAAAACAACTACATCTATATTATGGTATCAAAGGACAACGGGGTAACGTGGACATTAAAAGGTAGCATTAGTAATGGCGCTGTACGTGATGTGTCATTAGTTGCTGTAGGTAACGACGCCGTATTCTCGTTCTCTAATGGGACGTCAATTATGTTATACAAATGGGCGTCAGCTACAGAGGGGCAACCTGTATTTTTAGGGCAGCTAGGCAATACTGCGACTGTGCTTGAAACAGGCATATCGTTTTTCTGGGATGCTACACGTAAAACCCTACATGTAGCGTATGCAGGGACGTACGGCTCTAGTTACGCCATTTATTACTCAGCAATCACAAATGACCTAAAGACGTTTAGTACGCCCCGCGCAATTGGGGGTATTAATAGTAGCGGTATGTACCATTCAATGCCTACAGTGTTAGTTGACGTTAATAAGGGTTATGTATATCTTATTGCGCGATACTTGGGATCGTCTATGTATTCTATTGTAACAGCGCGTAGTGTCGACTACGGGACTACATTTAATGGGTTTAATACTTCTATCTATGGTAGCGTGGCAGGTTATAGTTGTGATTACCCACAAGCTGTTATAGACAATTATGGGCGTCTACATGTCGCATTTCATCTTAGCGAAGCGTCCAACCCTACTAACCATACGCTGTATAAATACAGTGACGACGGTTTGACATGGCGTGGAAGTATAACCCCATTACGAACGGATAACAACATGCAATACCCTGTACTGACTGTGGACAAGGGTAACAATGCATTTATATTTGGGACCACGAACACTGATAAGAACCTTGTGGTGTATACATCAACAGATCGCGGAGGTAACTGGAGTCAAACAGCGAAAAGCGTAAAATTGGACGCGCGACAAGCACACCCGTTATATGACCAAACGTTTAAGTTAACGTTTGATGTAAATGATATAATGCCTATCATGTATAAAACGCTGGGTTCACCTGTGGGGTTATATTATGCAGGTCAAATAACAACTAATAGAAAACCGTCGATTACGGTAATTTCGCCATCTAACAATCAAACATTATACGAAAACGACACAATCAACATCTCGGGCGATGCCTACGATTCTGACAAAGACCAATCAGTCACAGTCTACTACCAAATTAACAGTGAGCAGCGTAAAGTATTAGCAACAAACCTAAGTCAGACACAAATAACATTATCTAAGCAACTAACGTTTAAAGGTGGAAAATTGTATGATGGCGAAACGGCACTTACTGGAACCCTTGCCGAAGGGGTAGCACATACCTTAAAAGTTTGGGCAGTCGATAGTGAAAACAGCCAATCAACTACTATTGAGCGAACATTCTATGTCGTACCTAACAGAGCCCCACTATTAGCTATCGACGCAGTGGTGCCAAGCGGAATTATTAATACTGATAAATTTAAAATCAGTGGTACTGCATCAGATCAGGACGCAAATTCTACATTAACTGTAAATTACCGAATTAATTCAGCGAATCCGATTGAAATTTACACTGGTACAGGTGGGGCTTGGGAGTTTGAGGTATCACTTGGCCAGCTACAAGTCAGCGAAAATTTAATCGTTGTTGAAGTAATTGACAACTATGGTGCAAAAACAAGTAAAACGATTAAACTCAATAAAAATGCGGTCAAAACGCCTATTTTGCAATCTGTAGCGAGGTATAAGATTTCCCCTCCTAAAGGTTCAGCAAGAGGCGTTTTAATATGGGTACAACGTGACGAGGAATTGGATTTAAAAGTTGAATTATCAATGACATTGGTTGGCGAGCAGGAGCAATATATATTACTTGAATTAGACCCAAACAAGATAGTACCTGTTACTGATGGGATTGTGGAAGATGAATATTACCATGAAACTGTAGAACCAAAGGACAATATCATCCTTAAATTAACCACAACTAGACCCAACATAAATATTGACAATAAAGTTTATTTAATTATGGGGGTGGTTGAATAATGCAAAGACGTAGAAGATTACCTGATGGCTCATGGGGTCCGCTTGAAAAAGTGGGTTCAATACCTACTACAGAAGACCAAGTAATGTCTTTAGGTGAACAACTGGCACAAGAAAAAATGAAGAATATACAAAAAAACCTCTTGATTAATAACTTAGGCTCGCAGCTAACACAACTGAAATTAGATGTAATTTCAATGAAGGGTGGTGGTGAATGATGGAGTTTTGGCAAATCGCTTTTATGTTCAAGTGGGTGACTGCTGAACAACTAAAAATTGCAGTAAAAACTGATGCAAATCCGTTCGGTGAGATTACGCCTGAACAATACAAAGAAATCACGAAGCAAGATTTCGAGACGCAAGCAGAAGCTTAGCGTTATTTTTATGCCTTTCACAGTTTGTGAAGGGCTTTTATATTGATTTCCGAGGTGAACTAATGGATGAACAACGTATTGGAAAGTTAGAACATGATATGACTGATGTGAAAACTCGCTTAGCCGTAGCTGAATCAAATATCAGGGAAATTAGAGAAGATATTGGTGGAATTAAAGATAATACAACTTGGATTTTAAGATTAGTTATTGGTGGACTAGTGGGAGCATTGTTGACCTTTATAATAAAAGGAGGAATGATTTAATATGAAAATCAATTGGAAAGTACGTTTAAAACACAAACCATTTTTAGCATCACTGTTCGCATTCTTGTTGTTATTAATTCAACAAGTAACAGCAGCATTTGGATACAATTTACCAGAAGCGGTTGGTGAACAAGCCACTGCTATTTTTAATACTATTCTAAGCATTTTGATTTTGTTAGGTATTGTAATAGACCCAACAACTAGTGAGGTTAGTGATAGTGTACAAGCTTTAAAATACGAAAAACCAAAGGATGATGATAAATGACTTACACAATTGAAAAACGCTTAATGTCAGGATTGCCAAATGAACGTTTAGATAGTGTTAAATATGTAATTGCTCATGAGTCTGGCAATCCAAATAATTGTGGACCGAACGCATTAGAAAATGAAATTGCTTATATGAATCGTAATAAAGCGAATGCATTCACTTCCCACTGGGTAGGTGGAGGAGGACGTATCGTGCAAATTGCGCCAGTTAATCGTGTTCAGTATGGTTGTGGTCCAAAAGGGAATCCACTTAGCTACGCACAGGTTGAGTTGGCTCGAACAAATGACAAAGAACAATTTAAAAAAGATTATGCAGCTTATATTTGGCTTTTGAGAGAACTTGCAAAAGAGGCAGGTATACCAGTTGTATTGGATGGGGCAGGTAAAGGTATCAAGTCACATCGATGGATTACTGACAATCTGAAAGGTACAACTCATAGAGATCCTTATGATTATTTAGCGAGTATGGGAATCTCCGAGGCACAATTCAAGCTAGACATTTTAAATGGCTTGGAGGAAGTAAAAGGGGCTCAAATTATAGAAGCTAAAGTTATGTTTAATGATACAAAAACTATTCCAGCTGTGATTATAGATGGTAGGACGCATGTTCAAGTACGTGATATTGCGGATTTTTTAAATTTAAAGCTTGTCTATAACAATGAAAGTAAAATAACAAAATTATACGAAGTAAAATGATAATATCAGCTCTCTTGTAATTCAAAGGCCCATTACCAATTAAGGTAACGGGCTTTTGTTATTCTTCAATTGTCTCATCAAAAGTTTTTCTTCCTGGATTTATTTTATTAACATCAACATTTATTTTACTTATTGAATCTTCCGTTAAAGGTATTTTTCCATTATGCTCGATTTTTTTCCACACCTTTACATTACTCCTGTATAGATATTCTGATAAACGATATACATCAGCATCTAGTTTTAGACCTTCTTGATACGTTTCTTTAATTTCCTTTTCTATTTGTTGAGCGATATTTTTTCTCACTTCATCCGTAGTAATTTTTCCTTTAAATCCATTGAGTATTCCTTGTATTTTGATATCAACTTCAAATTGAACTTGATTGTTTTTATTAACAATTGGTTTAACTTCGAGATTTAAATGATCTAAATCGATAGTTAGATAATCCCTTTCACCACCTTCTATTTTAATTGTGACTTCTCCCCGACTTGTCTCTTCATTCATCCATTGATTCCCTCTTGCAGAGGAATCTGTAATAAAACCTTTAACCCCATCTTTTGAGAGAATACCTATGCCAGAAAAAGTGGTTTCCTCCGTTTGTCCCTTATCATTTTCCCAATTTTTCATTATTTTCACATAAGGTATACTTACCTCATGGCTTGGTTCATTTAAACCAATAATTAATTCCCTCAAATTTATAAGTTGAACAAATGATAATTGTTTATTAGTACTAAGTGGATTACTTAACTTTGAAGCTGTCATAGAATTTCGCAATATTGGTGTTACTAGCATTAAGTCATTAATAGGATCCTTTGTGCAATAGACCCAGATATGATATCTTGTCTCTCGAAAACGAATAAAAGTATCAATAACAGGAATGCTTCGTTCATTTTCCATGGCACGTTCTGAGAATATTAGGTATCTCATATGCCCCCAAAAGATCTCTTGATCAGATGAACGATACAATTTATAAATCGCTTCTTCAATTGTTTTACCTTCAGCATACCCGACTTCAGCAGGTTCAACATCACCGCCCGACTGCTGTGATCTAGCTACATCAGCAAAATTGATAATTTGTAAGTAAACTTTATATTTATCGTCTTCAAAATCAACCCCAACGGCATTGATATAGTACATTCTTTGAGGTTCCGTTACATCCCAACAGCCTGCCAGGAGCAGAGTAGAGGATAAAATAAAAAATAATAATTTATTCATTGTCATTTTTTCGCCTACTTTTATTAATAAAGTGTACCTTTAGTATTCGCCTACTGTTTTGGTTCTAAACTATAAAAAAACACTTCTGTACTAGGGAGGCAAATAACAGTATTGTTGATAAAACAGATCGTTAGTTCTTTAACGCATCAAACAAACGTTCTTATCAGGCGGAATAAAAATGGCAAAGTCAAAGAAAAAAGATCCAGCTAAAATGGTTGCCGAAAAACTGAAACAACCACCTAAACACCCTGAACGTGACTAGTTTGATCATGAGGAACTTAGCTATAGTTTAAGTGAAGTGCATTACATTTGATCAGATCCAAAAAGCTTCCTTACTAAACGATGATGATTAAAAGAGAAGATCACTTGGTACTAAACGTGTATATAAAACTTGATATGGCCATCAAATCATTACAGTATGATTATGACAGCTATTAAAACTTTTGGAGAAGATGAAGTGATGAGATATGTCCTCAAACCGTTGATAAAACAGGATTGAGGACTTTTGGCTGATTTGGTCTGACAACCAAGGATATTAACGAGAGAAATTACCGGCGATAAAGTGTTTCTTTAGGCAAGCCTTGGTAAATTATCAGGTTTATAAATATTATCCTCTGAAGAATCTACACCTCCTACAAATTATTAGAGAATTAAAAAGTGTCAAATAAAAGAATTCTCCATAATGTATTTACTCTCTTGGTAGTTATTTGTAATAATAAAAATGTATTAATATAGTAGAATGTTGTTTGTATTTAAAAAAATAAAAATGCCACAGATAGTGGCAAAGAAATAATATTAACTTTAAAGGAATTTATATCGTTCATTCCTTATAAGAGAGTACCTGTCCAAACCTTCTTTATCCACATTTTTACGAACTGGGGCACCATTTTAAAAAAAGTTACAGGTGCCCCAGCAAGTGCCCCAAAAAGTGCCCCAGTTAAATACACTTAGATAGGCTTCGTTAGACAGGTATAGAAACCCTCATTAATACAAAACCTTGATATTATGCACATCAAAAAATTAAAAACATCAGGATAGAAACCAAGGTCATAAGTTATGCTTATCAAAAAAGATAATATTAATGTAATTTACTTATGAATATAAATGCGCTATCATGGGTATTGGAGAAAAGATGCTACACATTTTTAAAGCCTTTTCAAAAAGATATATTAGGGGGATCCGCAAATGGCACAAGGTAATTTACACAACAGCCGTGCATCATTCGAAGTGAATGGTAAAACTTACAATTACTATGACTTAGCTGCGATTGAAAAAGCTGGCGTTGCAAAAGTTTCAAACCTTCCTTACTCAATTAAAGTATTATTAGAATCTGTTTTACGTCAATATGATGCGTATGTAATTAAAGAAGAACACGTAAACGAATTAGCAAAATGGGGTAACGGTGCTGACCCAGAGGCAGAAGTACCATTCAAACCTTCTCGTGTTGTATTACAAGACTTTACTGGTGTACCAGTAGTTGTTGACCTTGCATCTCTTCGTTCTGCAATGAAAGAAATGGGCGGCGACCCAAGCAAAATCAACCCTGCTATTCCAGTTGACCTTGTAATTGACCACTCAGTACAAGTTGACAAATATGGTAATGCATCTGCATTACAAGCAAACATGGACCTAGAATTTGAACGTAACGCTGAGCGTTATAACTTCTTAAAATGGGCTCAAACTGCTTACAATAACTTCCGTGCTGTACCACCAGCAACAGGTATCGTTCACCAAGTAAACTTAGAGTACTTAGCTCCAGTTGTACACGTAAACGAAAATGCTGACGGCACATTCGAAACATTCCCAGATTCAGTAGTAGGTACTGACTCTCATACAACAATGATCAACGGTATCGGCGTTCTTGGATGGGGCGTAGGTGGTATCGAAGCTGAAGCAGGTATGCTTGGTCAGCCTTCATACTTCCCAATTCCAGAAGTTATCGGTGTTAAATTAGTTGGCGATCTTCCAAACGGAACAACTGCTACTGACTTAGCATTAAAAGTAACACAAGTATTACGTCAACGTGGCGTAGTTGGTAAATTCGTTGAGTTCTTCGGACCTGGCGTATCTAAATTACCACTAGCTGACCGTGCGACAATCTCTAACATGGCTCCTGAATATGGTGCTACATGTGGTTACTTCGCAATCGACGAAGAATCATTAAACTACATGCGTTTAACTGGTCGTGACGAAGAGCACATTGCGGTTGTAGAAGCTTACCTAAAAGCGAACCACATGTTCTTTGATCCAACATTAGAGCCAGTTTACACAGACGTTTTAGAAGTAAACTTAGCTGAAATCGAACCAAACCTTTCTGGTCCTAAACGTCCACAAGACTTAATTCCACTATCTCAAATGCGTTCTCGTTACAAAGAAGCAGTAGTGGCACCACAAGGTACACAAGGTTTCGGTTTAACAGAAGATGAATTCGAAAAAACTTCTGTAGCGAAATTCGCTGAAGGCGATGTAGAAATTCCAACAGGTGCTGTTGCGATTGCTGCGATCACTTCTTGTACAAATACTTCTAACCCATACGTATTAATTGCTGCGGGCTTAGTGGCGAAAAAAGCTGTAGAAAAAGGTCTAACAGTGCCGAAATGGGTAAAAACTTCTTTAGCACCAGGGTCTAAAGTTGTAACTGGTTACCTTGAAGATTCAGGTTTACAAACATACCTTGACCAAATCGGTTTCAACACTGTAGGTTACGGTTGTACAACATGTATCGGTAACTCAGGTCCATTATTACCTGAAATCGAAGAAGCAATTAAAGCAAATGACTTATTCGTAACTTCAGTTCTTTCTGGTAACCGTAACTTTGAAGGTCGTGTACACCCACTTGTAAAAGCTAACTACTTAGCTTCACCACCACTTGTTGTTGCTTATGCACTTGCTGGTACAGTGGATATCGATCTACAAAAAGATTCATTCGGTAAAGACAAAGATGGTAACGAAGTATTCTTCGCTGATATCTGGCCATCAACTGAAGAAGTTAATGCAGTATTAGGTACTGTTGTTAACCGTGAGTTATTCCAAAAAGAATACGAAACTGTATTCACAGCGAACGAAAAATGGAATGCAATTGAAACATCAACTGAGTCTCTATACACATTTGATGACAAATCAACTTACATCCAAAACCCACCATTCTTCCAAGGTCTTGCAAAAGAGCCAGAAGCTATTAAAGGCTTAGACGGCTTACGCATTATGGCGAAGTTCGGTGACTCAATCACAACTGACCATATTTCTCCAGCTGGTGCAATCGGTAAAGATACACCTGCAGGTAAATATTTAATTGAAAACGGTGTTGCAATCCGTGACTTCAACTCTTACGGTTCTCGTCGTGGTAACCACGAAGTAATGATGCGTGGTACATTTGCAAACATCCGTATCCGTAACCAAGTTGCTCCTGGTACAGAGGGTGGATTCACTACTTACTGGCCAACAGGCGAAGTAGAGTACATCTATGACGCATGTATGAAATACCAAGAGCAAGGTACTGGCTTAGTCGTACTTGCTGGTAACGACTACGGTATGGGTTCTTCTCGTGACTGGGCTGCGAAAGGTACATTCCTACTTGGCGTGAAAACTGTTATCGCACAATCTTACGAGCGTATCCACCGTTCTAACCTAGTAATGATGGGTGTTCTTCCACTTCAATTTATGCCAGGTGAATCTGCTGATACATTAGGCTTAACTGGTAAAGAAGAAATCTCTGTTAATATTACTGACAACGTAAAACCACGTGAAATCTTAACAGTAACTGCTAAATCTGAAGACGGCACAGTTAAAACTTTCCAAGCTTTAGCTCGTTTCGACTCAGAAGTAGAGGTAGACTACTACCGCCATGGTGGTATCCTACAAATGGTTCTACGCGCAAAAGCTGCTGAGTAATCATCACCATAAAAACCGATCTCTTAGGAGGTCGGTTTTTTTATTTATTAAGAGAGTGTTGGATAGAAGTGACCAAAATATGTATAAATAGCACCAAATGACGGATTTAATGGATAATTATAATTTAATTTCCAATGAACCTAGCATTTTTCCAATTCTTTCGCTAAAATTAATAGGTAAGCATTAAATTTACATAAACGGGGGACGATTGATTATGACAAAGAAAAAACATAAGTTTTATACAGCGGCAACAGCTGCAATGGCGGTTACTGCTGTTGCGGTAGTACCTGTATCGGCGGCTAGTCCATTTTCAGATGTGAGTGAGGATTATGCGCATTTTAATAGTATTTCTACATTGCATGCAGCAGACATCATTAATGGTTTTCCAGATGGTACATTTAAGCCTTCAAAGGATGTGACACGTGGACAGGCAGCAAAGATGATAGCAAGTGCTTTTCATCTAACTACAACGGATACGGCTGTCGAGAATCCGAATTTCAAGGATGTCGACTCATCTAGCCCATACTATAAAGCGATTGTTACATTAGTTAATCTTGGCGTTGTACAAGGCTATGAGGATGATACATTCCGTCCAGATGACACAATTACTCGTGGTCAAATGGCAGTAATGGTAGCAGAGGCTGCAGGTTTAACAGCAGAAGGTAAAAGTCCATTCACAGATGTACAGCAAGATAGTCCATTTGCAGATGCAGTAACAGCTCTGTATGAGGCAGGCATTGCGAAGGGTGTAACTGCCACAGAATTTGGTGTAGATAAAAATGTTACTCGTGGTCAGTTAGCAACATTTATTGTGAACGCATTAGGCTTAGCTGAGGATACACAGCCTACAACAGAAGTAAAAGAGGAAGAGCCTAAAGAGGAGCAAGTAACAGAAGAACAACCTACTACAACAAAGGATAGTGCTTTGTTAGAGGAAGTATTTACGAAAACATTAGCCAAGCAAAAAGAGCTAAAAAGCATGAAGGCTACCATGACGATCTCTCAGACAGTAGAGGCAAACGATGGTAAGGAAACCATGAAAATGGATTCTAAAGGCAACATGAAGATGGAAATTGTTACAGAGCCAATGCAATTCTTTGCTGATGGTTCAATGGCTTTAACAGATCCAACAAGTGGTGAAGCGATTAATTTGCCGATTAAAATGTATATGACGGCTAAAGATGGTATGTATATGTATGAGGCAGAACAAAAGGCCTGGGTAAAGTTCCCGAAACAATTATTTGAAGATGTACTGAGCCAAACAGGGATGCAGCCAGATGCAACTGAACAATTGGAGATGCTACAAGCATTTGCCGAAGATTTTACATTAGTAGAATCAGCAAACCGTTATGAATTAACATTAAAAGGCTCTGGCGATAAATTCACAGAGCTAGTGAAGCAGCAGCTTGGCGCAATGGATTTAGGAATGGAAGCGGATCTAGAGGCACAATTAGGCAATATTTCCTTTGATGGTCTCACATATAAATTATTGATTAATAAAGAAACATTCGATGTAGAAGAAATTGCTATGGACATGACATTAAAGATGCAAGTAGAAGGCAATTCGATTAAAACAAGACAGCAAACAACGATCAAATATCATGATTTCAATGCGGTAACGACAATTACGATTCCAAAAGATGTGCTAGACAATGCAAAGGAAATGGATTTGAGTGCATCAGAAACAGCACCAGTAAGTAAATAATACAAAAAGTAGGTTTATGCCAAGTATATTGGTGTAAGCCTACTTTTTTTATGCTTTAGTGGAAGCCCATTAATTCTTTTACTTTCGCTGTGTTTGGAGCAGATGTTAGAGTTTCTAGTAAGCGAAAGGCAACATCAAAGGCTGTTCCTGGATTGGAGGAGGTGATGATATGATCAGTTTGCACAATGCGCTCGTTGACAATTGCTGCACCATAGCCCTTTAGCTGTGCTAAACGTTTACTTGTTGGATGATTATAGGTTGTTGCTTGACGATGCTGAAGAATTCCACTGTGGCCTAAAATAAGAGAAGCTACACAGATTGTTGCAATCGGTTTTTTGTGTTCATCAAAGTGACGAACGACTGCCTGAAATTCCTCGCTAAACGCATCCTCATAAAAACCGGCTTCCTCAAAGCCTCCAGGAATCGCTAATGCATCAAAATCCTCTAATACAATTTCATGGAGCAATTTTTCAGGAGTGACTTTAAAATTCCAGGTGCATTGCAGCTGTTCATGCAGGCCGACCGTAACCACATCTGTTGTACCATCACCTTCCCACTTATTCCAGCCGAGCACATCAGTAAAGACGCTTGCCTCCACCGCTTCAAAGCCATTTGCTAATAGTAACAATATTTTTTTCATGTTTGATTTGCCTCCTTTATTGATATTATTGTAAACAAAAGGGAGAAAAGATTACATACGTTGTATAATGGATTTTAGGTAAAAAACTTTATTTGAAAAGGTATTATGTCATAAATAATTTATTTAGAAAGGTGAAGGACCATGGATCATATTGATACACAAATATTACAGCAGTTACAGCAAAATGCCAAAATCTCTATGAAGGAATTAGCCACTACCGTTCATTTATCCTCTCCTGCCGTTATTGAAAGAATCAGAAAGCTAGAGGAGCAGGGTGTGATTGAGGGCTATCATGCAAAGGTAAATCTGAAAAAGATGGAGCGTACGATTGAAGCCATTATTTTATTTAAGTCCATTGATTGTAAAAGTCTTTCTTCATTTTGTAATGCTCATCCTGATGTTTTGGCATGTTATCGAGTGGCTGGGGAAATTAGCTATATTGTTAAATTAGCGACCTATTCAGTAGAAACATTAGAACAATTTATTGATGCGGCTATGCCCTATGGCACACCTTCTACTAATATCGTGTTATCTTCAACGGAAAAACAAGTGATTACACCATTTACTGACAATGATTTGGAGTAAATGACAAAAAAAGCAAACCTCGAAGCCGGGAGCACCGTTTATAGGGTAGAGAGGAGGAAGAATGTTGCTAATTCATGAACTGGAAAGAATAATGGAACAGCATACAGAGAGGCTTATTCGTCTTGCCTTTTACTATGTGAGAGATTTACAAAGTGCTGAAGATATCGTACAGGATGTCT
>Ga0213822_1001632_pt1 | contig 12151 bp, 10 predicted proteins | sample MC6MC0908MG_FD_179872 | JGI IMG/M metagenome (GOLD analysis project Ga0213822, IMG submission 179872) | Enriched soil aggregate microbial communities from Iowa State University, Ames, United States - MC6-MC0908-MG | ecosystem: Environmental > Terrestrial > Soil > Unclassified | place: USA: Iowa...
GCATTCGCTAATAATCGAGGCCCTCGCCATGACCGTGTCCACTGCAATTGCCCGTCTCAACGCCGCTGATCCGGATTTCGCCCGACATCTGGATCATCTGCTGAGCTGGGAAAGTGTGTCCGATGATGCGGTCAACCAGCGCGTACTCGACATCATCAAGGCCGTGCGCGAGCGCGGCGATGCGGCGCTGGTGGAGTTCACCCAGCGTTTCGATGGCGTCGACGCCACCTCCATCGAGGACCTGATTCTCGGCCGTGAGCGCCTGGAATTGGCCCTGACGCGGATCACCGACACCCAGCGTGCCGCCCTGGAAAAGGCCGCCGAGCGTGTGCGCATCTACCACGAGCGGCAGAAGCAGGACTCCTGGCAGTACACCGAGGCCGACGGCACTGTGCTGGGCCAGAAGGTCACCCCGCTGGACCGTGCTGGCTTGTATGTGCCGGGCGGCAAGGCGTCCTACCCGTCTTCGGTGCTGATGAACGCTATCCCGGCCAAGGTCGCGGGTGTGACCGAAGTGGTCATGGTTGTGCCGACCCCGCGCGGTGAGGTCAACGAGCTGGTCCTGGCTGCAGCCTGCATCGCCGGCGTCGACCGCGTGTTCACCGTGGGGGGTGCGCAGGCCGTCGCGGCCCTGGCCTATGGCACCGAAAGCGTGCCGCAGGTCGACAAGATCGTCGGCCCGGGCAACATCTATGTGGCCACCGCCAAACGCCACGTGTTCGGCCAGGTCGGTATCGACATGATCGCCGGCCCGTCGGAAATCCTCGTGGTGTGCGACGGCCAGACCGATCCAGACTGGATCGCCATGGACCTGTTCTCCCAGGCCGAGCACGACGAAGATGCGCAGGCCATCCTGGTCAGCCCGGATGCCGAGTTCCTCGACCGCGTCGCCGCCAGCATCGACAAGCTGATGCCGACCATGGAGCGTGCCGAGATCATCGAAAAATCCATCAACGGCCGTGGCGCGCTAATCCAGGTGCGCGACATGCAGCAAGCCATCGAGGTGGCCAACCGCATTGCCCCTGAGCACCTTGAGCTGTCGGTCGCCGACCCGCAGGCCTGGCTGCCGCAGATCCGCCATGCAGGCGCGATCTTCATGGGCCGCCACACCAGTGAAGCGCTTGGCGATTATTGCGCCGGCCCCAACCACGTGCTGCCGACCTCCGGTACCGCACGCTTTTCGTCGCCACTGGGGGTGTATGACTTCCAGAAGCGTTCGTCGATCATTTTCTGCTCCGAGCAGGGCGCATCCGAGCTGGGTCACACCGCCTCGGTGCTGGCCCGTGGCGAGTCGCTGACCGCCCACGCCCGCAGCGCCGAATACCGTATCCTGACCCAAGACAAGGGGAACTGAGCATGAGTCGATTCTGGAGCCCCTTCGTCAAGGACCTGGTGCCTTATGTGCCGGGTGAGCAGCCCAAGCTGGCGCGGCTGGTCAAGCTGAACACCAACGAGAACCCCTATGGCCCGTCGCCCAAGGCGCTGGAGGCCATGCGCGGTGAACTCAACGACAACCTGCGGCTGTACCCGGACCCGAATGCCGACCGGCTCAAGCAGGCGGTGGCTGAGTACTACGGTGTAACCCCAGGCCAGGTATTCGTCGGCAACGGTTCGGACGAAGTGCTGGCGCACATCTTCCACGGCCTGTTCCAGCACGGCGGCCCGCTGCTGTTCCCGGATGTCAGCTACAGCTTCTACCCGGTGTACTGCGGCCTGTACGGCATTCCGTTCGAGCAGGTGGCGCTGGACGAGCAGTTCCAGATCCGCGTCGAGGACTACGCCAAGCCCAACGCCGGGATCATCTTCCCCAACCCCAATGCGCCGACGGGCTGCCTGTTGCCGCTGCAGGCGATCGAGCAGCTGCTGCAAGCCAACCGCGACTCGGTGGTGGTGGTGGATGAAGCCTACATCGACTTTGGCGGTGAGACGGCGATCAGCCTGGTGGGCCGCTACGACAACCTGCTAGTGACCCAGACCTTGTCCAAGTCGCGCTCGCTGGCGGGCCTGCGGGTTGGCCTGGCGGTCGGTCACCCGGACCTGATCGAAGCGCTGGAGCGGATCAAGAACAGCTTCAACTCCTACCCACTGGACCGCATGGCGATCGTCGGCGCGGCGGTGGCTTTCGAAGACCAGGCCTACTTCGAAGAGACCTGCCGCAAGGTGATCGACAGCCGCGAGGCGTTGGTCGAGCAGCTGACCGCCAAGGGTTTCGAAGTGCTGCCCTCGGCCGCCAACTTCATCTTCGCCCGCCATCCGCAGGAAGATGCGGCGCAATTGGCTGCGCGGCTGCGCGAACAGGGCGTGATCGTGCGCCACTTCAAGCAGCAACGTATCGCCCAGTTCCTGCGCATCACCATCGGCACGCCGGACATGAACCAGGCGCTGATCGACGCATTGGGCTGATGTCCAATAGGGGCCGCGCAGCGGCCCCTATGTTCAGTCGCTGCCTTCTGCGATGACCCGCGGCTTGCGAGCCGGCAGGTTGCGCACTGCTACGGGCGTCTCATCGAGCACCAGCACATAGTCATTGGCCTGCAGCATGCCTTGCGGGTCGGTCCACGCCTGCACATAAGCCGGCACGTTCGCCATCACCTGCCCGTTCCTGTGAATGCTCACGCTCCCCTGTGCAGTGCTGTTCCACAGCAACCGAGCGTTGGCCTCATCGGCGCGGACCTTGCGCACGCCCGTATCGCCCAACAGCGGTGTGCCGTCCAATCGCCATTCAGGCCGCAACGCCACGCCCATGTGGCGCAGCACGGTGGGTGCTATCGAAGCCTGGGCCGCGAAGCTGTACAGGTTGTTAGGGCCAGGGTTGTCTTCGGGAATGCTCGGTTGCGTCAGCTCTTCGTTCAATGCCTGGTTGCTGGCGATGAAGAGGGTCTTTTCCTGTTCGGATGTGCCGCCGTGCCCCACACCTCGTATGTCACGGCCATGGTCGGTGCTGACGATCACCAGCCAGTTTTCTTGCGGATTCTGCGCGCGGCGCTCTTTAACCTTGTCCAGCAGGCGTCCCAAGCGCGCGTCGACATCACGCAGGGCTTGCTGATAGGCGGCGCCAAAGCCGCTGGCATGGCCGACGGCGTCGGGCTCGTCCAGTTGAATGAAGGTGAAGTCGGCAGTCGAGCTACTGAGAATCTGCAGGGTGCGCACGGTGACTTGCTCATCGGACAAGCCGCTTTCGCGCACGTTGTTGCCCTGGGCATCCTCCAGCAGGAATGCGGTGTTGATCGGTGACCAGTGCACCACGCTTGAGAGGTAGGCATTTGGCATTGCCTGGCGCAGGCGTTTGAACAGGCTGGGGAAGGCCGGGTCCACGCGAAGTGACAGCGCGTTGGAGGTAACCCCGTGCTTGTTGGCCCATACGCCCGTCAGCATCGTCATCCATCCAGGCCCGCTGACTGTCTCCTGTTCACTTGCCCTGCCGGTTATCCCACCGGTGTAGGCCTTGCCATACAGGAGCTCGGTCTTGAGGTTGGAGTCCTGCAGCTTTTCGTATTCGCTCAATTGAACGCCATCCATGCCTACGATCAATGTCTTGGGCTGCAAGGGCTGAGGTGTCGGGTCGCAACCCGCCAACAGTAGGCAGAGCGGCAGGAGCAGCCTGGAAAATGACATTGTTTCACGTCCTTCAGGGAGAGCTCAAAGCGTTGCAGCAAGGGGGCGCGTGCACAACTGATAGAAATGCCAGGTGATTTGATCTGCGAGCTATGCTCCTTTAAGCTGTGTCAATTCATCGGATGATTGGTTGAGTAGACATGAGCAGCGAATTGACCAAGCGAACTTTGGTCGAACTCGCCGTGGAGCGTATGCGTGAACGCATCCTTCAAGGCGACTGGCAGGTTGGGCAGCGTATGCCGACAGAGCCCGAACTGGCCCTGGAACTTGGCATCAGCCGCAACACCGTGCGCGAAGCGATGCGCGTGCTGGCCTTCAGCGGCCTGGTGGAAATCCGTCAGGGCGACGGCAGCTACCTGCGTACCTGCCAGGACCCGCTCCAGGCCGTGCAGGCGATGTCCCGCTGTACGCTGGAGCAGGCGCGCGAGACGCGGCACATCCTTGAAACCGAGGCAATCGGCCTGGCCGCGCTGCGGCGCACCGATGCCGACCTGCAAGGCCTGCGCGCGGCGCTGGCGGGAAGCGCGGAACATTTCCATGGTGATGTCGATGCTTATGTCTGCTGCGACATGGTGTTTCACCAGCGCCTGATCGACGCCGCTCACAACCCTGCCTTGAGTGAGCTGTACCGCTATTTCTCGGGTGTAGTGGCTGCCGCGCTGCAGCACAACATGACCAGCGTGCCGCGCTGCCAGGCGACCTTTGACCTGCACGGGCAGATCCTCGACGCCATCGAACAACGTGATCCGGAGCAGGCCAAGCGCTTGAGCCGGACCCTCATCGAATCCTGAGAACGAGAAGGCCATGGCCGAACCAATGACCCGCGAAACACCCGCGCGCAAGCGCGAGCTCGATGAACTGCTGATCGATGCCGAAGCCGACGATGCGCAGGTGCAGCACCCACCTGTGCTGCTGAAGCGGCCCTGGCTGCTGTTGCTTGGCTTGGTGCTGGTGGCGCTGAACCTTCGCCCGGCGCTGTCGAGCATGGCCCCGGTGCTCGGCCTGGTCAGTGAAGGGCTGGGCCTGAGTGCGTCGCAGGCGGGGCTGCTGACGACTCTGCCGGTGTTGTGCCTGGGCCTGTTCGCGCCGCTGGCGCCGGTCCTCGCGCGGCGCTTTGGCAGTGAGCGGGTGATCCTCGGCATTCTGCTGGCCCTGGCGCTGGGTATCGTGGTGCGCAGCGCGTTCGGCGAGGTCGGGGTGTTTCTTGGGAGTGTGATGGCCGGTGCCAGCATTGGCATCATCGGCGTGCTGTTGCCGGGCATCGTCAAGCGTGACTTCCCCAAACACGCCGGCACCTTGACCGGCGTCTACACCATGGCCCTGTGCCTGGGCGCCGCCATGGCAGCGGGTGCCACGGTGCCGTTGACCGAACGCTTCGATGGCAGTTGGGCCCTGGGCCTGGGCTTCTGGATGATCCCGGCGCTGCTGGCGATGCTGGTGTGGCTACCGCAGGCGCGCCAGGGCCATGGCCTGCACAAAGTGGCTTACCGGGTGCGTGGGTTGTGGCGTGATCCGCTGGCCTGGCAGGTGACCCTGTACATGGGGTTGCAGTCGTCGCTGGCGTATATCGTGTTTGGCTGGTTGCCGTCGATACTCATCGGCCGTGGCCTGAGCCCGACCGAAGCGGGGCTGGTGCTGTCCGGCTCGGTGATCGTGCAGTTGGTCAGCTCGCTCAGCGCGCCCTGGCTGGCGACTCGCGGCAAGGATCAACGGTTGGCGATCGTGATGGTCATGCTGATCACCCTGGCCGGCCTGTTCGGATGCCTGTATGCGCCGCTTTCCGGGCTATGGGGGTGGGCGGTGCTGCTGGGGTTGGGGCAGGGCGGGACGTTTGCCCTGGCGCTGACGCTGATCGTGTTGCGTTCGAAGGATGCCCATGTGGCGGCCAACCTGTCGAGCATGGCGCAGGGCGTGGGTTACACCCTGGCGTCCATGGGGCCGTTTGCGGTGGGGTTGGTGCATGACTTGACTGGTGGTTGGGCAGCGGTGGGCTGGATTTTCGCCGTACTGGGCGTGGGTGCCATCGTGTTCGGGCTTGGTGCCGGGCGGGCGCTGCACGTGCAGGTGAGCAGCGAGAAGGCCTGAAGCTGATCCAGCAAGTATTCATGGCGCTAATGGGCATGGCATTGGGGCGTTCCACGGATTATCGTGCAGCTTTCGATTCCCTGGACGGACCTGCCCCATGAGCGATGCCAACCGCGACCTGATCACCCGCTTCTACCAGGCCTTCCAGCGGCTGGACGCCGAGGCGATGGTGGCCTGTTACAGCGACGACATCGTCTTCAGCGACCCGGTGTTCGGCACCCTGCGTGGCCGTGATGCGGGCGACATGTGGCGCATGCTCACCACCCGCGCCAAGGATTTCTCCCTGACCTTCGACCAGGTCCGCGCGGACGAGCGCGGCGCCGGCGCGCATTGGGTGGCGACCTATCTGTTCAGCCAGACGGGGCGCGTGGTGGTCAATGATATCCAGGCGCGCTTTGTCATCCGCGACGGGTTGATCTGCCAGCATGACGACAGCTTCGACCTGTGGCGCTGGGCGCGGCAGGCGTTGGGCATGCCGGGCGTACTGCTGGGTTGGTCGCCGATGTTGCAGAACAAGGTAAGCCAGCAGGCGTTCAAGGGGCTGCGTGCGTTCCAGCAGGGGCGCTGAGCGGTTAAGCTGTCGGTTTCCGGTCAGCCAGACGCATCGTGAACGAAGTAGCCGAAACCAAGCCGTGGTACGTGTACCTGGTGCGTGCCGCCAATGGTTCGCTGTACTGCGGCATCAGTGACGACCCGCAGCGGCGTTTCATCGCACATCAGAAGGGGCAGGGGGCCCGCTACTTCAAGACCAGCCCGGCGCAGGCACTGGTATATGTCGAACAGTGGCCGGACAAGGGCGAGGCGTTGCGCCAGGAGCGCCTGGTGAAAAAATTGCGCAAGTCGGCCAAGGAGGCGCTGGTGGCCTCCTATGCCAGCAGCTGATCAGTCCTTGCGGCGCTTGAGCTGATCCACCAGCTGCGTCGGCAGGCCCTTGATGATCAGGGTACCGGCCACCTCGTCGTACTCCACCTTGTCCCCCAGCAGGTGCGCCTCGAAGCTGATCGACAGGCCTTCGGCACGCCCGGTGAAGCGCCGGAACTGGTTGAGGGTGCGCTTGTCCGCCGGGATCTCCGGCGACAGGCCATAGTCCTTGTTGCGGATGTGGTCGTAGAAGGCCTTGGGGCGGTCTTCGTCGATCAGGCTGGACAGCTCATCGAGAGCCACCGGCTCACCCAGTTTGGTCTGGGTGGTGGCGTAGTCGACCAGGGTCTGGGTTTTCTCGCGGGCAGCTTCCTCGGGCAGGTCCTCGCTTTCGACGAAATCGCTGAAGGCCTTGAGCAGGGTGCGGGTTTCGCCCGGCCCGTCGACGCCTTCCTGGCAGCCGATGAAATCACGGAAGTAGTCCGAGACCTTCTTGCCGTTCTTGCCCTTGATGAACGAGATGTACTGCTTGGAGTTCTGGTTGTTCTTCCACTCCGACAGGTTGATGCGCGCCGCCAGGTGCAGTTGGCCAAGGTCCAGGTGGCGCGACGGGGTCACGTCCAGTTCGGCGTTCACCGCCACGCCTTCACTGTGGTGCAGCAGGGCGATGGCCAGGTAGTCGGTCATGCCTTGCTGGTAGTGGGCGAACAGGATGTGGCCGCCAGTGGAGAGGTTGGACTCCTCCATCAGCTTCTGCAGGTGCTCGACGGCCACCCGGCTGAAGGCGGCGAAGTCCTTCTCGTCTTCCAGGTACTGCTTCAGCCAGCCGCTCAGCGGGTAGGCGCCGGATTCGCCGTGGAAGAAGCCCCAGGCTTTGCCTTGCTTGGCGTTGTAGCTGTCGTTGAGGTCGGCGAGCAGGTTTTCGATAGCATCCGATGCGCCCAGCTCGGTATCCCGTGCATGGAGCACGGCGGGGCTGCCATCGGGCTTCTTGTCGATCAGGTGAACGATGCAATGACGGATTGGCATGGAATTCTCGGTGAGTCGGGGGCGGCCAGGCGCCGCGCTGCAAAAGTCGTCAAGTTTAACCTAGACAACAGGTGATGCAGTGGCCGGATGTTGGCAGAAATGCCGGTTGTTGATTTTTTGTTCAATTTTTTGCGTTTTCGGCTAAAACCCCCGAAAAACCTGCACTAAATTGAAGCGGGCAGCGGATATTTATCTATTCCTGTGGTAGCTTTGCGCGGTCTTGCGCACCTCGGGTGGCGCATTGCTGGCAGCGTGCTTGCGCCGTGTCGAACCAAACGCCGATTTGCGCATCTACATGCCGGATTGGCGCGGCCCTCCAGAATTCAGGGGCTGGCCCGATAACGTCGTAGAACGCTGCATAACCACTGAATTTGATAGGGAAGGAACACCACCATGGCATTGACCAAAGACCAACTGATTGCCGATATCGCCGAGTCGATCGCTCAGCCGAAAGCCACCGCCAAAAACGCTCTGGAGCAACTGGGCCAGATCGTTGCCGACCAACTGGAAAACGGCGCTGAAATCACCCTGCCAGGCATCGGCAAGCTGAAAGTCTCCGAGCGTCCTGCCCGTACCGGCCGCAACCCTTCGACTGGCGCTGCCATCGAAATCGCTGCCAAGAAAGTCGTCAAGTTCGTCCCAGCCAAGTCGCTGACCGACGCCATCAACAAGTAATTGTTGACGCTTTGACGAAACCGCGCCCGGCTTGCCCGGGCGCGGTTTTTTCATGCCTGCGATTTACGCCCGGCGTGCCAGGCTTGGCGCGCGGCGGCATCAATGAAGCTCCAGGCGACCATGCGGCTCTGCTTCTGCCCCTGGCCCATCTCGATGATGCGCACGGCCTTGGCGTCGGCTTTTTTCAGTGCGGCTTCGATACCGGGCAGGTTGCTGGCCTTGGATACCAGGCTGGTAAACCACAGCACCTGCTGCGCGTACTGCACGCTTTCGCCGACCAGTTGGCTGACGAAGCGGATCTCGCCACCTTCGCACCATAGCTCGTTATTCTGCCCGCCGAAGTTGAGCACTGGCAGCTTGCGCTTGGGGTCCTGCTTGCCGAGGTTCTTCCACTTGCGCTGGCTGCCACGGGTGGCTTCCTCGCGTGAGGCATGAAAGGGCGGGTTGCACAGGGTCAGCTCGAAGCGCTCGTCCGCCTGCAGCAGGCCGCTGAGGATATGCTTGGGGTTGCCTTGCTGGCGCAGGCCGATGCTTTTACCCAGGCCGTTGGCCTGGACGATCGCTTTGGCCGAAGCCAGTGCGACCGGGTCTATGTCCGACCCTAAGAAGCGCCAGCGGTAGTCGCTGTGGCCGAGCAGTGGGTAGATGCAGTTGGCGCCCACGCCGATGTCCAGGGCGCGTACCTGGGCGCCCCTGGGCACCTCACCGGCGTTGTCCTCGGCCAGCAGGTCGGCGGCAACATGCAGGTAATCGGCGCGGCCGGGGATGGGCGGGCACAGGTAGTCGGCGGGTATGTCCCAATGCTGGATGCCGTACTGGGCCTTGAGCAGCGCACGGTTGAACACCCGAACAGCTTCGGGGTTGGCGAAATCGATGCTGGGCTTGCCGTGGGGGTTGGTGATGGTGAACCGGGCCAGGTCAGGGTGGGCCTTGATCAGGCTGGGGAAGTCGTAGCGGCCCTGGTGGCGGTTGCGCGGGTGCAGGGTGGGTTTCTGGGTCATTGTTCAGGTCCTGAAAAAGCATCGCCGGCAAGCCGGCTCCTACAGGTACGGCGCGGTACCTGCGGGAGCCGGCTTGCCGGCGATTGGGCTGCAGGGCAGCCCGCTGTGGCTTCACTTTAGATTACAGCGCCGCAATCCGCGCATGCTGCTCGGTGAAGTTGGCCAGGGCCTGCTCGGACTCGGCCAGCTTGGCGCGCTCCTTCTCGATCACCGCAGGCGGCGCCTTGTCGACGAAGGCTGCGTTGGACAGCTTGCCGCCGACGCGTTGCACTTCACCTTGCAGGCGCTGGATTTCCTTGTTCAGGCGAGCCAGTTCGGCGTCCTTGTCGATCAGGCCGGCCATCGGCACCAGCACCTGCAGGTCGCCAACCAGAGCGGTCGCCGACAGCGGGGCTTCGTCCGTCTCGCCCAGTACGGTGAACGACTCGACCTTGGCCAGCTTCTTCAGCAGGGCTTCGTTTTCCTGCAGGCGACGCTGATCGTCGGCGTTGGCGTTCTTCAGGAACAGCGGCAGCGGCTTGCCTGGGCCGATGTTCATTTCGGCCCGAATGTTGCGCAGGCCAACCATCAGCTCCTTGAGCCACTCGATGTCGCCTTCGGCGGCGGCGTCGATGCGGGCCTCAACGGCCACCGGCCACGGCTGCAGCATGATGGTCTTGCCGTCGATGCCGGCCAGCGGCGCGATGCGCTGCCAGATTTCTTCAGTGATGAACGGCATGAACGGGTGGGCCAGACGCAGCGCCACTTCCAGCACGCGCACCAGGGTGCGACGAGTGCCGCGGGCGCGCTCGACCGGGGCGTTCTCGTCCCACAATACCGGCTTGGACAGCTCCAGGTACCAGTCGCAGTACTGGTTCCAGATGAACTCGTACAGAGCCTGGCTGGCCAGGTCGAAGCGGAACTGTTCGAGCTGGCGGGTCACTTCGGCTTCGGTACGCTGCAACTGCGAGATGATCCAGCGGTCGGCCAGCGACAGCTCGTAGGCTTCGCCGTTCTGGCCGCAGTCTTCGCCCTTGTCCAGCACGTAGCGGGCGGCGTTCCAGATCTTGTTGCAGAAGTTGCGGTAGCCTTCGACACGGCCCATGTCGAACTTGATGTCACGGCCGGTGGAGGCCAGCGAGCAGAAGGTGAAGCGCAGGGCGTCGGTACCGTAGCTGGCGATGCCTTCCGGGAACTCGGCCTTGGTCTGCTTGGCGATCTTCTCGGCAAGCTTTGGCTGCATCATGCCGCTGGTGCGTTTTTCCAGCAGGGCGTCCAGGGTGATGCCGTCGACGATGTCCAGCGGGTCCAGCACGTTGCCCTTGGACTTGGACATCTTCTGGCCCTGGCCATCACGCACCAGGCCGTGCACGTACACGGTCTTGAACGGGACCTGCGGGGTGCCATCCTCGTTCTTGATCAGGTGCATGGTCAGCATGATCATCCGGGCAACCCAGAAGAAGATGATGTCGAAGCCCGTCACCAGCACGTCGGTGGAGTGGAATTTCTTGAGGAATTCGGTCTGCTCCGGCCAGCCGAGGGTGGAGAAGGTCCACAGCCCCGAGCTGAACCAGGTGTCGAGCACGTCGTCGTCCTGGCGCAGTGCCACGTCGGCGCCGAGGTTGTGCTTGGCACGTACTTCGGCTTCGTCGCGGCCGACATAGACCTGGCCGGCCTCGTCGTACCACGCCGGGATGCGGTGGCCCCACCACAGCTGACGGCTGATGCACCAGTCTTGGATGTCACGCATCCACGAGAAGTACATGTTTTCGTACTGCTTGGGCACGAACTGGATGCGACCGTCTTCCACGGCAGCAATGGCAGGTTCTGCCAGCGGCTTGGTGGACACGTACCACTGGTCGGTCAGCCACGGCTCGATGATGGTGCCGGAGCGGTCGCCTTTTGGCACTTTCAGCGCGTGGTCGTCGATGCTGACCAGCAGGCCCTGGGCGTCCAGGTCGGCGACGATCTGCTTGCGCGCGACGAAACGGTCAAGGCCGGCGTACTGGGCGGGCAGGCGGGTGTCGGCCTGCTCGTTGACGCTGCCGTCGAGGTTGAAGGCCTGGGCGGCGGGCAGCACCAGCGCGTTCTTGTCGAAGATGTTCAGCAGCGGCAGGTTGTGGCGCTTGCCGACTTCATAGTCGTTGAAGTCGTGCGCCGGGGTGATCTTGACGCAGCCGGTGCCGAACTCAGGGTCGCAGTAATCATCGGCGATGATCGGGATCAGTCGGCCGACCAGTGGCAGTTCCACGAACTTGCCGATCAACGCCTGGTAGCGCTCGTCGTTCGGGTTGACGGCAACGGCGGCGTCACCCAGCAGGGTTTCCGGACGGGTGGTGGCGACCACCAGGTAGTCCTTGCCATCGGCGGTCTTGGCGCCGTCGGCGAGTGGGTAGCGCAGGTTCCACAGGTGGCCCTTCTCGTCGTGGTTTTCCACTTCGAGGTCGGAGATGGCCGTGTGCAGCTTGGTGTCCCAGTTGACCAGGCGCTTACCGCGGTAGATCAGGCCGTCTTCATGCAGGCGCACGAAGGCTTCCTTGACCGCATCGGACAGGCCGTCGTCCATGGTAAAGCGTTCGCGGCTCCAGTCCACCGACGAGCCCAGGCGACGGATCTGACGGCTGATGTTGCCGCCGGATTGCTCCTTCCACTCCCAGACCTTGTCCAGGAAGGCTTCACGGCCGAGGTCGTGACGGTTCTGGCCTTTGGCCTCGAGCTGGCGCTCGACCAGCATCTGGGTGGCGATACCGGCGTGGTCGGTACCGGGCTGCCACAGGGTATCGCGGCCTTGCATGCGACGGAAACGGATCAGGGCGTCCATGATCGCGTTGTTGAAACCGTGGCCCATGTGCAGGCTGCCCGTCACGTTCGGTGGCGGGATCATGATGGTGTAGGACTCGCCTGCA
>Ga0213822_1001635_pt1 | contig 12113 bp, 10 predicted proteins | sample MC6MC0908MG_FD_179872 | JGI IMG/M metagenome (GOLD analysis project Ga0213822, IMG submission 179872) | Enriched soil aggregate microbial communities from Iowa State University, Ames, United States - MC6-MC0908-MG | ecosystem: Environmental > Terrestrial > Soil > Unclassified | place: USA: Iowa...
CGTACAAAAAAACGACTATAAAAACAAGAAAGAAAACTACGTATAATAATTTTTTCAATCGCAATCGCTCACTTTGTGGCTACTTTTTCAGAAAAATCTCTGACTCTTCTATTATAAGCGTAAAACAAAGTAATTGTAAGCACATACACTAAAAAACCATAAATAGCGCAAAAAGACCAACTCTTCCTTCGTGTTAGTCTCTTAAATATTTTTGAATAACCGATGCTTACTGCCGACATTTCTCTATATCTTGTTCAATCACAAAATAATGTTCTTTCCGCAACTTCCAAAACTAAAAATCATTCTAAATGTTATCTATTTTTCCCCGTGAAATTTAGATAGATTAATTAAGAGTTGTCATATTTGAAATTTCTATCTTTTTCTTTAAATGGATTTCATGATTATTAACTGCATTGATATCACCCAAAGCATCCATTATTTTTATAGCTTTATTCGACATAACAATTCCTACATCACTGTTTCCAGAAATAACTTTATAAATTCCACTTAAATAAAGAAGCTTTACTTTTTCAAAGTACAGATCCGAATGCCGTTCAAGTATTTTTTCAGTAGAGATAATAAAATGTAACGCACTTGATAGTCTATTTGACTCTATACAATAAACAATAGTGTTTAAAAGCACCCTTATCAATTTTTCTTTATTCTTTTTTACCCTACTGTACAATTGAGTTTTATTTAATATTTCTTTTGAAAATGTAATAATTGATTCGATGGGAAGAATACTCATAGAGTTACCAAATAACATGATTTCGTAAAAACCCCAATTCTCTACCTTAAAAAGATATTCATTAAGAAGTGTAATATCTTCTTCGTTCAATTCTAATTGCTTATTTAAGTCATAGGCTAAAGCACGAATCATAATAGAATTATATCTATGACTTGAGAAATTATATTTTTTCCACTTATAGATTTCTTCTTGCTCTAATTTATATAATAAATTGATATTGTTATTCTCATAAGCGTTTCTAACATTTTTCATTAAGGTCTCGACTTGTGTTGGATTATAGTCATTTGAGATATATGAAAATTCATCCAATGTTATGTTGAGCCTTTCTAATAATAAATAAAACTTGGATAATGAAATATCAGAATCTCCTCGTTCAAACTTAGATAAAAAAGATACACTTAAAATGCCATCTGCTATGTCCTTTAAAGAATATCCTTTGTCCATTCTTATATCCCTAAAAATGAGCCCTAAATTCCCCATAATCCTTCTCCCATTCTCCTAAATGATGAAATTATCTAAACCATTTAGTTTATATATTACCAATAGTCGTTGCATTAAAACCTCTTCAACCGAAGAACATTCTAAATATTCATTGTTCCATCTTTTTGCATAAAAAAAGTCCCTTTTAATGGAGAAAGTCAGGTGGTTCACCGTCCTAATCTACTAAAAAAGACCAATATCACTGACAAGATATACTTATACCCAAGATATCAACTTGTGTTATCTAACTTGTTCGAATGATTTAATATTAATGTATTTTCCATTTTTAAAATTGTGCTTGATTTCTTCTAGATTTCTCTGACTGTTATTTAATATATCTACTGCATTTATTTGAGCATAAATATATTCACAGTTATAAAATGGTGTCTCAAACAACATAGACTCATACATCCATGTACTACCTAATAATATGTCATATTTATTGGTATTATCTAAATAACTATGTGTGTACTTTTTTAGTAAGTCTACAAAAATACGTTCTTTTTCTTCCAAACATACGTAATCATCGAGATCTTTATAGATGATTGTTTGGAACTCAAATAATACAATATTCCATAAAACAGAAGATATTTGTTGTATTTCATAAATTTTTTTTACTTTTTCTGATGAAAACCGCCTTACAAATAAAGCTTCAAATGAATGTGCAACAAACTCTTTTATTTCTAATGAGTTACACCGATTTTTATATTCAACATCGGATGTAATATATTGATGATAAAGATGGCCTATTTCATGTATGGTATTAAAATAATCATCAATATCTCCTGTACAACCTAAGTATATGAATCCTTTTTTAGTATAGGGCAACTCGACAAAAAAGCCTTCTTGTAAATTAGACTGCCTTATAATAATAAAACCTTCATTGTAAGTTCTTTCAAGATACTTACCAAAATCAGAGTCCATTATTTTTATATTTTCTAAAACATCTTCTTTAAAATCCACTTTGTATTTTTGATCATTTATTCTTATATTGTTTAATTTAAATGGATGTAAAACATCATTGTCGTTTATTTCAAATTTATTATAGAATAATTTTAATTCTTTTATATAATTAGGAATAACTTGATTAACTTTTGAATTGAAAAGTTTATCTAATAAGTTATTATCATTCTTTTCTTTATAATAAGAAAAGTAATCCTTATATAATTGCTGTTGAATATATTTATTTCTTTTCGAAATCATTTTATTATATAAGCCATTAATATATTCAACATCTAATGTGACCTCTTTTATTTTTTTGTTGTAGATATCTATTAAACTATTACCTTGCTCATCAATTAAATATCCATACTCCCCTTCTTTCATATTATTCAGCAAAGTTTTATCTAAATAATTTAAGTTTTCAGATAATTTATTGAATGTTGATATTGTTCTTGATACATCTTCTATATATTCAGCAGGGAGCTCCAGATTTAGTGAAAGTAAATAATTAATATTCTCCACTTCTTCGTATAAATAACCATATTCAGATTTTAATAACATCAGTCCACTCTACTTTTCTACTAAATAATTTAATGTAATTAAAAATTGTTTTACTGTATCAATAATTAGCTTTTCTTCATCAGGTGCATATCCAATAGCTCTGTTTATAAATAAATGAATCAATTTTCTCTTTAATAGATCGCTTAAATCTAATGTATTGACCTTTGCATTCTGAATTATCGAAGAAACGTTTGATTCTATATCTATATCAAGAGGTGAATGATAAACTTCAATTAACTGTCTCTTCATGATTCTATATAATTCTTTTGATGATTGCCTTATTATGATAGGCTCCATCTCAACATTTAATATCTTTACGAAATGTGTAATGTAAAGAATAATAAGTATTCTTTTTTCATCGAAATTAGTCATGGTTAGAATATTATTTATTATAAATTCCGATTCTAAAATAAAATAGTTTTCTAATTCAACTAAATTTTCTTCTCCACCAAAATATAAATTCTCTCTTTCATAGCTGTTTAGATTATATTTTTTTATAGTTTTATTATTAATTTCTTTGTTAAAAAAATTACAAAGAATTCTCATTACATTTGTGCATTCCATAAGATTATTTATTTTGAATCGTATTCGTAATGTCTCATCATCATTATTAAAGTATCTTACAAAGAAGAATTTATTTCCTAAACTTATTTTGCATATTTCCTCCAGGATCTTGTCCTGCTCTAACTGATCAATAAATACTTCAAAATAGAGCCACCTATCGTTTAACGCTCCTAAAGTCATTGATGCTTCGTTCGACAAAAATATTTTATTATCTCTCGGACTTAGATTTGCCTGTTTCATTTTAAATAGAGCGTTATTAAAATTCATTACAAAATCTATTGAATAACCGGCATGAATTTTCCTAATATCCTCTTTTATTTCCAAATAACCATTTTTTCTATATAATTCAAAACTTTTATTGACGTCGTAACTATTTGATAAATCTAAAGGATATTTATCGTCACCCGAAAATATAATTATATTTTTCGGCATAGAGAATTTCTTACTTAAAAAGTTTAATTTTTCAACAAAATTATTATAATCTAATCCTTCTACTATTATTCTCCATGTTTCTAACTTTAAAATAACATTCTTATAAGTAATTCTAGGTATATATTGAAGATAATCTAATTTATCTTCGTATAATCCAGTCCATGTTAACTGATTAGAAATTGTATATAGCACTCTTAGAAAGGATGGTATATACACACAATTCACCATATTGTTTTTTCTTACTATTATTTCTTTATTTAATTTTTTTGAAAATAAATTTAATTTATTGTCCTCCCAAAAAACATATATATCATTAAGATCTATGTCATTTATGGAATCCCCTAAAATATTGTTCATTTTTAGGTCTACAGATGAATATGGTATATCTACTATAAAATCGTCATCAGTATTGACTTTTGGATTATTTATATCTGGTAAAAGTCTTCCTTCGAACGAACCTTTGTTTCTCATTTTTATTCCATTATCTATGTTCACATAAGTTTCATTGTCTATAGAACACAAATTTACAAAAATCTGCAAATTTGGTATTCGTTTTAAAAAAGATAGTTTTAATTCATCAATTATAGGAAAATCATCAAGATTTAAATTAAGTTTTTTTCTCCCAGCCAAAGCCTCAATAACTTTATTAATTAAGAAATTACTAGACTTTAAATTATCAGACTCATTATAGTTAAAAGCTCCACACTCGTTAATAACTCTTAAAAAAGGTACATAATTATTCGCATATTTATCATAAAATTCCTCTGTAAATATTTTTAATTCTTTCACTTCTTTATTAAAAGTTACTAGCAAATACGGCAATATTTGTTGGAGATTATTGAATAATCTTTTGTTATCAAGTACAGATAAATCATAGTTTTTGATAATAGAATTCCCCGTTATATATTGAGAAGATTCGCAAATTTCTTTACATTTGTTTATTAAAGATATTAGGGATATAGGAGTAAATTCTTTTTCTTTATTTAAATATTTAATATCTGCAACTATTGATAATAATTTTTCTTGATATTTAGTACCTTTAAGCTTATTTATTATCATTTCCAAATTATCTTTGGTTTCATGAGGATGAATATCAGATATTAATATATCTTGCTCTAGTAACTTTTTAACAATAGCCATAACCTGTTTTTCAGTTAAGTTATTTTTCTCTCCAATTTTAAATATAAGAGTATCCATATCAGTAAATTCTGTGCACAAGTCTAAGATTTCCTCTATATGCTTATTGAAAACTATCAGCTCATATTCAGACAAAAGATCATAGTCAATTCTTGTTATATATTTTTTTTGATTTTTGAGGATATATTTCCCTCTCTTTACTTTTAATTTTCTAATAACTTTATCATCAGTTTGTACATTTTTCACTAAATTAAAGTACCATTCTTTACTAATAAAAATTTTGGAATTCTGTTTTCTCAAATCATTAATATTATTAAGAACCCCATTTAGCGAATCATTAAACTTTGTTACACCAATAACAGTACTAAAAAAACCAAAAGGAGATTGTTTATATGTCATTCTATATAAATAATTTGATAGCGTCTTTTCTATCGATTTCTGTCTTTTAGTATTCTTTTTTTCGTATTGAATTAGAGCTTGATAAAATTCTAATGAAGACAATATTAAAGATGAATGAAAGTAATCTTCTTCACTTGGTGAAAATGAAGGATATGCCCATTCTTCTTTTTCTACAAAACTTCTCCAAAAAGGTTCAGTAAAGTAAGGAACCCTAATAAAATAATCCTCTTCCAACTCAAAATACATAGGATATATTACCTTTCATTAACGCTATATTTAGTACATTCTTTATTTCTATTTAAATATTTATAATCAACCATGTAACGTCTTAAGATTGCAAAGTCTGGATATAGCTTTTTTAAAATTTCATTTATTTCCTTTTCATCATATATACGTTTCTTTTCAAAAAGTTTGATTATCTCATCCAATACTTCTAACTTGTTCTTTTCTTTTTTAGGTATAGCAGTCAGGCATTCACCATTAAAATACCTTTCGCGAACTGTTTTTTTCATAGTGCTTGTCCTCGTTTCTTAGCTAAAAGCATTGTTGGTAATGCAATTACGAACCCTAATAAAGCACATGTGAACCAAGCAATATTCATGTTAAAGTAATCAGAGAGTACACCAACAATTACTAAACCAACTATTGTAAAAATGGCTTCTAATGTATAATAAAATGATATAATTGTTGCTCGTTTTTCATTATTAATATTTTTATGAAGTGCTGTAATACGGATAATTTCATCTCCTGCTGTTATAAATACATGTACTAAAAACAATGCAAATGCAGCAATATAAGAATCTATCATTGTAAGTACTGCAATAGATATCGAGTTAACTATTACATTGATGATAAGAATATTCATTCTTTTCTTTTCAAGTTGTGGGAGTTTACCTATAAACCATGTACCAACTATTGACACCACACCTATAAAGACCCATAAATAACCTGTAATAATACTTTTATTTTCTCCTTGAAAAAATAACTGCCATTGATTACTAGGTCCAGCAAGTATGATAGTTAATGGAAGAAATGAAACAACCAAATACGAAAAACTTTTATTTTCTCTAAAGTATCTAATCCCTTCGCTAAATGAATTAAAAAACTCTTTGTAAACCTTATTAACTTGTAGCTTTTCTTTTACTTTAGTATTTTCATTTTTAAGAAAAATGAAAACAAAAATTGCGGTAATACAAAGTAGAACAGCTCCTGTAATTATTGGATATGAAAGATTTATATTACCTAAGAACTGAGCTCCAATGAACCCACCTGCCATACCTAGCGTCTTCCCAATGATTCCATTCATTGAGAATATTTTATCTAGCTGCTCATCACTATTAATTTTATTTACACTTTCAACTAGCCAAGAATCCAGTGTCCCTGATTTTAAAGTTTCTCCAATTGAAGTAAGGACTGCACCCAATATTAGATAGATTAACTCGCCTTCTGAAATAAATAAAAAAAGTAGGCCTGCTGCGCGGATTAAACAACTAAGTAGCATGGTATTTCTTCTACCGAATGAGTCCGATATCATTCCTGAAGGGATCTCTGTAACAAAGCTAATTAACCAGAAGAGTGAAATGAAAAGACTAATTTCACTTAATGTATATCCTAAATTTTCCAAATATAAATATATTGTAGCTGAAAAAATTACAATCCCTAGATTGTATAACCCCTCCAGAATATAAAACTTATTTTTAATTAATTTAATTTCTTGGTTCATAGTAGGTATCCTTTCCAAAATGCACTAAATGGTATAATTTATTACTAGACAGCACCGAGCAGTTCTAAAATAATGTTATTTACCAAGATTGCTCCCTTACCATCACTATCTTTTGATTTATCATACTCTACAATATCTACACCAATTATATTTAAATTGGATATATATAATTTGATAAACTCGATAAAATCATGAAAATCCCATCCCCCTATATTTGGATAAGATACAGCAGACATAAGTGTTGAATCAAATACATCTACATCGATAGTAATATAAGTTGGCAAATTTTTATCAATTTGTACATTTTTAAAATTTTTTCTGAAAAAAGAAGAGATTTTATTATGTTGAGTCAAACCCGATAGCTCTTCGTCAGTCATAAATCCACTTAATCCAAATTGATAAATCCGTTTTAAATTCGAAAACTCACTCATTAATGAAATAATATTATTATGCTGGATAGTAGCACTCTTCTTGTTTAATACAGGAGAAAAGTCTGAATGAGCATCTATTTGAATTACCTGAAATTCCTTATTTAACGAATTAATGCCTTTAACTATTGGATATGTGACAGTGTGATCTCCACCGATAAACAAGGGCGTAATATTTGAGTTCATCAATTTCCTTGATATATCTTCGATTCTTTCTAAGTATGCTGTAACTGAGGATAATTGTTTAACTTCACCGTAGTCCTTAACTTTTTTATCTATAAAAACATTTTTGTTTTGAAATGTTGAATAATAACCATGTGATTTGCCATTGTTTTGTAGTGTTATCTGAAAGAGATCATTAGATTTAACTCTTATATAATTAGGTGATTCAATATCTATGTTATAAACTAAAGAACCCCTATTATAAGGAACAGAAATAAAACCACAGATACCCTCTTCATCATTATTTAAATAATCTTGATATATATCCCCATTAGGTACTCCGAAAAATGTATGTGAATGATTTACAACTGTGTGTAGATTTTCAACTTTGAATCCTATTTCACTATCAAATATAAAACCACCTTTTATAAGTTCTATAACTATAGGATCATCCTCATCAATTCCCCATTTTTCCATGGTTTGGGTTAAGCCATTTTTCATTGATTCAAGAATAAACCCCTTTAAGCCCTCATTTACTTCTAACGTATTCCCATAAGCTTTATTTATAATTAAATCCCCTTCTATTTCCACTTCAGTTGTTAGTTTAAGCATATCAATGCTCCTTTGCTTGTTACTAAGAAAACATTGGATTTTTATTATATTTAACCGATAAGTTTAAGAGTGATGGAATTTCGTCTAAGCGTTTCGATTCCCTTCCTCCATAGTCATCTATATCTTGGAATCCTGGTATCATTACTCTTACTGTATTAAGTGAATTATCTTCTCTTCCTAAGTCGGCCGTTATAACCTCATATCCCAATTCACTTATACTTGCTAACAGATGCGTCAAATTTTCGTTTATACTACCCTGTCTATAATCTTCGAACGCTGATATTGTACGTTCATTAGGTTGGTTTATAAATGGATTCACATAATCTGTGTTACCTTTTGCCCACTCATAGTAGATTTTAAAATCTTCCGATTCATTATCACCTTCACTATTCAATAGGTGTATTTGTGATATACGTAATTGGCAAGCTTCAATTATGGCATTTTTAATAGCTGAATTTATATCAAGACTACAGCCTGAGCCATGCGTATATATAGGTAAACGGTCCTTTTTATCAAATAAAGAGCAATGCACTACATGGGCAGCTACATCTGTTTTTAAATAGTGTAAAATCACTTCAATTCCGTTGTTATAAAGAGAATTAATTAATATTGCTACTTCATCAGAATAAACACTAGTTGCGATATTACCGTAATACATAGAATTTTTGTGATAAATTGTATAAGCATCTCTTTCAATAACTTCAAATAACCCCGACAAAATTGCTTCTGAGATTGAAAAACCTGATGCCAAACCTGTTGAACTTTGAGAAAGGAATAATTCAGATTCATCAAATGTATAGAACGGAAAGAAAATGGAAATAGCTGGTATAATCATATCTTGATCCGTAGATATATTTTTACACATTACCCAATCATAGATTTTGTCAGAATGATATTCATTCGGAGTATTCTTATCTAGAATTAGATTATTAGGATTCAATATATTATATTTTTGTTGCAATTCATTAAATGTACCTCTAATTAGAGAATCTGTTTCGAATCTTCGTGCATTATATCTTTCTAATGCCTCACCTATTGTACTAATTAGTGCGGTCTTCTTATCATATCCCTTTCCACCATGTAGATTGTAGCCAACTTCCTCATATGAAGCATTGGACTTCACTTCATATACATTTGTATTTAAAAAATCTTTTTTCTCATATTCTTTAAGATTATAAATGGGTCCTATTGGTGTAACATATTCTTTCAAAATAGTTACGGCACTTTCTAATTCTTTAGTTCGATACTCTTTACCACTTGCTTCATCCGATTCCAACCATTTAATATCATTAAAGCTACTCTTATTTTTTTCAAAGCAATAATGACAACCATTCATACTAATTAGATTAGTATTTATAATACTTTTGCTATTTTTATTAAAAATAGTGATCGTATCGTCAGCATTTGTTAATTTAAATTTTGCTAAAGTTTCAGCTGCGCAAGTAAGTTCGTTGTTTGTTTGCGTATTTGTTATTAAAGATTTAACATTCTTGATTTTTAGTACCTCATCTCTGCTTTCTAGATATCTATTTAATAAACATATTAGGCAGGTACCTTTTTCTTGGTTAACACCTGTAATTAAAATATCATCAAATATTTCAATAACATATATACGGTTAGACTCTGAAACGTCTGAAAATTTGTTAAGAATAAAATTTACAGAACAATTTGAAATATATACTATACTACCGGGTTGAGCATAAAGGACTTCTTCTTCTTTAGTAAGATTTCTCTCTTTATTAATATATATATAATCAGTTGTAACATTGCCTTCATTAATATTTTGAAGATCATTTTTAAATTTATTTACTATTTCAATATTTAATTTATTATCTTCTGATAAATCTAAAGTATTAACATCTGCATTAAATAACTCTACAAATAAGTCAGGATCACTGCATTCCACTTCGTACGGAATGTCGACTCCAATCACAATACATCTGTCTTTATCTATTTTTATACATTTCATTCCTTATCCCTCCCCTTCGAAAAAAAGAGAACATTAAAAAAGAGAATGCCAAAAAATCTACATTCCCCTTCTACCAATCATTAATGATTAACTGGTGATGTATAGCGTCGACTTGCTTGTTTTGGCACCTGTTTTTTTACAGATACTTTTTTGATTTCTAATTTAGTTTCTTTTTTCATCACTTTCACTTCCTTTTATAGATTATTTAGATTAAAGGAGAGAAGTTTGAAACAATATTTGTAGTCCCCAAAATTAAGTGTTTATATCTCTGTTTTAACCAATTTATTAATACTTAACTTTCTCTTCCTCTGAATCTCTAAAATAATTGTAATATATCCGCAATGAATATTTTAAATATTGTCATTTATGAAAATATTTAAAATATATTTTCGAGGCTCAGTTATTTAGGTAACTTTTCAACATAGTTCTCTTTAAATTAACTTCTAATACAAATTTGTCTCCTTAAAGTTTGAATATATTCAAGCTATTATTGATCAGTAGCACAATTCGTTAAAATATTCCATTATCATATGTGCAAATTTCCAGTCAGTAATCTCTCGATAAAATACCAAATTACCCCAAACTCTATTGGACTTCACTTTTTATCTTCTAATTAAAAAATCACAAAAAACTTAAAAGAAGCGTTTAAAAAAATTTTTTGAAGATCTCGAAATACTTCTAAATTACAAAACAGAATATCGATTTCTGATAGAAATTCATAAATGGCGACACAGTTTTGCGCACTACTAGATAACATGGCTCCCTTCATCACCTTGCTGTGCCGAAAGGGTGCAGGTAATAGCAATTAACCATATAGCTCTAGTGATATCGTAAAAAAACAAAAAACGCATTTAGACACTCCTTTTAGAAAGTCTAAATGCGTTACCTTGTTTATAAAACTTTTTCTAAGAAATCTTTCGCACGCTGTGTAGACGGAGCTGTAAAAAACTCCTTTGGTGATGCATCCTCTATCAACTTACCACCATCAAGGAATAGTATTCGGTCCGCTACCTCACGAGCAAAGCCCATCTCATGCGTTACGATTAACATGGTCATACCAGTATCCGCAAGATTTTTCATAACAGCCAATACCTCTTTTACCATCTCAGGATCAAGAGCTGAAGTTGGTTCGTCAAATAAAATTACTTTGGGATCCATAGCAAGCGCTCGAGCAATGGCAACACGCTGCTTTTGACCTCCAGACAAACGGTTTGGATATTCATTGCGCTTTTCAAAAAGACCTACCTTCGTTAATAAATCTTCTGCCTTTTTGATAGCAGCTGTCTTGTCCATACCCTTAACATTGATCGGTGCGTATGTTAAATTTTCAAGTACTGTTTTATGAGGGAAAAGATGAAAATGTTGAAATACCATACCGACTTCTTCACGGATCTTCATAATATCTGTCCCTTTATCTGTCAGGACGTCACCAGCAATTGTAATTTTTCCGCTCGTTGGCTCCTCCAACAAATTTAAGCAACGTAAGAATGTTGATTTACCAGATCCTGATGGTCCGATAATGGCAATTACTTCTTTTTCTTTAATTTCTGTTGAAATACCCTTTAGTACTTCATTTTGTCCATATGATTTGTGTAAATCTTCAATTTTAATCACTTTTTCTCATTCCTTTCTCAATTCGTTTACCAAGGAACGTTAATACAAGCGTCATAATGTAGTAGATTACACCTGCAAATAGTAAAGGCTCGAGATATCGATATGTTGCGCCACCTACAATATACGCTCGACGCATAATATCAAGTGCACTAATAACTGTTACAACGGCTGTTTCTTTATTTAATGTAATAAACTCATTCACTAAAGATGGTAATATATTTTTTACTGCTTGTGGGATAATAATATCCTTCATCATTTTTGCATATGGAATACCAAGTGCCTGTGCCGCTTCCATCTGTCCTTTATCCACCGCATTAATACCACCACGAATGATTTCAGAAA
>Ga0213822_1001636_pt1 | contig 12109 bp, 9 predicted proteins | sample MC6MC0908MG_FD_179872 | JGI IMG/M metagenome (GOLD analysis project Ga0213822, IMG submission 179872) | Enriched soil aggregate microbial communities from Iowa State University, Ames, United States - MC6-MC0908-MG | ecosystem: Environmental > Terrestrial > Soil > Unclassified | place: USA: Iowa...
CGCCTACAAGCCCGAGTGCAAGCTCGACGACAAGGCCATTGTCGGGCTCAGCCAGGCCGTCGAAACCTGGATCCGCAAGCATGTTTGAACTGGCCTGGCCGTGGGTCTTCGCCCTGTTGCCGCTGCCTTGGCTGGCGCGCCTGCTGTTGCCAGCCGCCGACAGCGGCGAGCCGGTGCTCAAGGTAGGCTTCCTCAACGAACTGGAAAGCCTGGCCGGGCGCCGCGCACGCCTCAACCTGCCCACCTGGCGCCAGCAGGCGCCGTTCGTGGTCATCTGGCTGTTGCTGCTATGCGCCGCCGCCCGCCCGCAATGGCTGGGCGAACCGGTACCGGTAGCTGCCAGTGGCCGCGACCTGCTGGTGGCGGTGGACGTGTCCGGGTCGATGGACTTCCCCGACATGCAGTGGCAAAACGAAGAGATCAGCCGCCTCGACCTGGTCAAGGCACTGATGGGCGACTTTCTGCAAGACCGTGAAGGCGACCGCGTGGGCCTGATCCTGTTCGGCAGCCAGGCGTACCTGCAGGCGCCACTCACCTTTGACCGGCGCACCGTGCGCACATTCCTGATCGAGGCGCAGATCGGCATCGCCGGTAAAAACACCGCTATCGGCGACGCCATCGGCCTGGCGGTCAAGCGCCTGCGCCAACGGCCGGCCCAAAGCCGGGTGCTGGTGCTGATCACCGACGGCGCCAACAACGGCGGGCAAATCCACCCGCTGACCGCTGCTCGCCTGGCCGCCCAGGAAGGGGTACGCATCTACACCATCGGCATTGGCGCCAACCCCGACGCCAGTGGCACCCCCGGCCTGCTTGGCCTCAATCCCAGCCTGGACCTGGATGAGGCCTCACTCAAGGAAATCGCCGACATCACCCACGGTGCCTATTTCCGTGCCCATGACGGTGCCGAGCTGGACGCCATCGGCGACGCCCTCGATCAGTTGGAGCCAGTAGCACAGCAACCGACCCAGGCACGCACGGCCCAGGCCCTGTACGCCTGGCCCCTGGCCCTGGCCCTGCTGCTCAGCGTGCTGCTGGTGGTGGCCGTGCAATGGCCCGACAACCTGCTGCAACGGCTGATGCGCAAGCCGCGGTTCCTGCAGCCGCACCCGGAATGGCGCCAGCGTCTGAAGCGCCTGCGCCTGCGGAGGCGGCGATGATCGAACTGTGGCCCCAATGGCTGCGCCCGCTGTGGCTGCTGGCCGTGCCCCTGCTCGGCTGGCTGCTGTACAAGCTGTGGCACAGGCGCAAGCGCGCCGGGCGCTGGCAGATGATCTTGCCGCCCGCCTTCCATGGCGTATTGCTGGGCGGTGGCAGCGGCAGCACCAGCAAGCTGCCGTGGATAGCACTGGGCCTGGCCTGGGCGCTGGTGGTCCTGGCCCTGCTCGGGCCCAGCTGGCAACGCGTGGAAGAAAGCCGCCAACGCCCGGCCGACCCGCTGGTGATCTTGCTGGAGCTGACCCCACAGATGCTCGCCGAAGACAGCCCGCCCAACCGCCTGGAGCAGGCCCGGCGCAAGGTCCTCGACCTGCTCGAACACCGCCGCGACAGCCAGACCGCGCTGGTGGTGTACGCCGGCTCGGCGCACACCCTGGTGCCGCTGTCCGATGACCTGGCCACCACCCGGAACCTGCTGGAGTCCATCGACCCGTCGATCATGCCAAAACCCGGCCAGCGCGCCGACCTGGCCGTGCAAAAGGGCCTGGCCCTGCTGGCCCAGAGTGGCCTGGGCCAAGGCCGCTTGCTGCTGATCGGCTCGTCGCTGAGCGCCCCGGAACGCCAAGGCATCAGCCAGGCACTCGGCCGCCAGGGCCCGAGCCTGCTGATGCTGGGTATCGGCAGCCGCGAAGGCGCCCCGGTGCGCCGGGCCAGCGGCGAATACCTCAAGGACGACCAGGGCGGTATCTTGCTGCCTCGGCTGGACAGCGCCAGCCTCAAGGGCTTCATCAGCGGCACTGGCGGGCGCTACCGGCATGCCCGCATCGACGACCTCGACCTGCGCGGCCTTGGCCTGTTCGACAACCCCCGCACCGCGCGCAATGACGGCCAGACCCTGCAACTGGACAGCTGGGCCGATCAGGGTTACTGGCTGCTGATCCCGTTGTTGCTGCTGGCCGCCTGCGCCGGCCGTCGTGGCTGGCTGTTCTGCCTGCCACTGCTGCTGGCCTTGCCACAGCCCAGCCAGGCCTTCGAGTTCAACGACCTGTGGCTGCGCCCCGACCAGCAAGGCCAGCGCCTGCTGGAGCAAAACCGCCCGGCCAGCGCCGCACGCCACTTCCAGGACCCGCAGTGGCGCGGCATGGCCCTGTACCAGGCTGGCGACTATGCAGGTGCCGCCGAGGCGTTTTCCCAAGGCGATACCGCCGCCGCCCACTACAATCGAGGCAATGCCCTTGCCCGCAGCGGTGAACTGGAAGCCGCCCTGGACGCCTACGAGCAAGCCCTGGAGCGCCAGCCAGACCTGCAACCCGCGCTGGACAACCAGGCGCTGGTGCAACAAATGCTGCAACAGCGCGAGGCCAAGGCTGAAGAGCAGCCGGCCAACGGCGATGCCCAAGGTACCCCCGGCAGCGAAACCGAGGGCAACAGCAGCTCGGCCAGCAGCCCCGCCCAAGGCACGCCCGGCAGCGACGAACAAGCCAACGCCGAACAGCCCGGTGAAAGCAGCAATAACAGCCAGGCCGCGCCCGGCAACCAGGCGGGTGCTGACGACGACGTCATCCAGCCGCCACAGCGCCCGGTATCGACCAACCTCGACACCGAACAGCGCCAGGCCCTGGAACAATGGCTGCGGGAGATCCCCGATAACCCGGCGGAGCTGCTGCGGCGCAAATTCTGGTATGAACAGCAATTGCATCAGGAAACCCCACGATGAGTCGCTTCGGCGTCTTTCTGCTCACCCTGCTATGGGCCGTGCTGGCCCAGGCCGAGCCGCTGCTGCAAGCCAGCGTTGACCGCACCCGCCTGGAAGCTGGCGAGAGCCTGGAGCTGACCCTGGAAAGCCAGGACGTCACCCAGTTCGGCAAGCCCGACCTGCAAGCCCTGGAAGGCGACTTTGAAGTGCGTGGCACGCGCCAGCTGAACAGCCTGCACACCCTCGACGGCGAAACCCGCGCAAGCACCCGCTGGATCATCACCCTGCTGCCACGGCGCAGCGGCAGCCTGCGTATTCCCGAACTGCAGCTGGGCCAGTCGCACAGCCAGGCCATCGAACTGCAAGTGCTGCAGGCCGATGCCAATCGCCAGGACAGCGCCTCGCAAGTGTTCATCGAAGCGACCCTGGACAGCAGCGACGTCTACGTCCAGGCCCAGGCCGTACTGACTCTGCGCATCTACCATTCGGTGGCGCTGTACGACGACAGCAACCTCAGCCCGCTGCAACTGGAGAACGCCAAGGTCGAGCCACTGGGCGAATCGCGCACGTATGAAAAGGAAATCAACGGCGTGCGCCATGGCGTGATCGAAACCCGCTATGCGGTGTACGCCCAGCAAAGTGGCAGCCTCGACATTCCACCGCTGACCTTTACCGCCACTGCCGCCGCCAGCAACGACGAAGCCTCACAGGCCAATGGCACGGCCCGCGCCGGCCGCCAGGTGCAGGTCAGTTCGCTGCCCTTGCGCCTGAACGTGCGGCCGATTCCCGCGGCCTGGCCCGCTGGCGTGCCGTGGCTGCCAGCCCGCAGCCTGACCCTGGAAGAGCACTGGAACCCCGACCCGGGCAGCCAGCAAGTGCAGATTGGCGACTCGCTGACGCGCAACATCACCTTGCGTGCCGAGGGCTTGTCCAGCACCCAACTGCCGCCGCTGCCCGCCACAGAAATCATCGGCCTGCGCCGCTACCCCGACCAGCCGCTGCTGCGCAACGAAATCAGCGAGCGCGGCATGACCGCCAACCGCGAAGAGCGCGAAGCCCTGGTGCCGACCCACGCAGGTGCGCTGACCTTGCCAGCGCTGGAAGTGGCCTGGTGGAACACCCGCGAAGACCATCTGGAACACAGCAGCCTGCCAGCGCGCACATTGAACGTGCAAGACAACCCGGCGCTGAGCGCAGACACCCCGGTGGGCGACAACAGCAGCGCCAGCACCCTGCTGTGGCCTTGGCAACTGGCCACACTGCTGTTCGCCCTGACCACCGTGCTGGGCTTCGCCCTGTGGTGGCGCGCCCGCTCGCGGCCAGCGGTGCTGCGCGCGGCGCAAAACGGGCCAAGCCCGCGCACATTGCTGGACGACCTCAAGCGTGCGTGCCAGGCAAACGACCCGCAGGCCACACGCCAGGCGCTGGATGCGTGGGCCCGGCAACAGCCGGAAACCCTGGCCGAGATGGCCGCGCGTTTCGTGCCGTTGTCGGATGCGCTGGATGGGCTGAACGGGGCGCTGTACAGCGAAACCGGGCAGTATTGGCAGGGTGAGGATTTGTGGCGGGCGATTGGCACCATTCCGCCGGCTGAGCAAGTGTTGCTGCCCGCAGGTGAAAACGGCAGCTTGCCGCCGCTCTATCCCAAGTAGGCCACCAGGGTGTTCGCCACAAGGTTTTCAGCGCCTGTGAGATCGAGCGCCGCGCGGGCGGCGCTCGATCTCACAGGCGCCAAACATCTCCAGGCAGGCACCTCTCAGCCCCAACCTTGGGTTACCATACCGCCCTTTCCCCGCTTGTCCGACTCGACACCAACAGGTCATCCATGCGTCTGTTTCATACCTCCGACTGGCACCTGGGCCAAAGCCTGCACGGCCAGGAACGCGACTTCGAACACGCCTGCTTCCTCGACTGGCTGCTCGGCCAGCTGCGCCTGCGCCAGCCCGATGCACTGCTGATTGCCGGCGACATCTTCGACACGGTCAACCCGCCGGTCAAAGCCCAGGAGCGCCTCTACGACTTCATCGTCCAGGCCCATGAGCAACAGCCCAAGCTGGATATCGTGATGATCGCCGGCAACCACGACTCCGGCTCGCGCATCGAGCTGCCCGCCGCATTGATGCGGCGCCTGCGCACCCATGCCCTGGGCCGTGTGCACTGGCTGGACGAAGGCCAGCTGGATGCCGAGCGCCTGTTGATCCCACTGACCAACGGCCGCGGCAAGGTCGCCGCATGGTGCCTGGCCCTGCCCTTCCTGCGCCCGGCCGAGGTCACCGGCCCGAGCTTGGGCGACGACTACCTGCAAGGCATCACCCAGGTCCACCAGCAACTGATCACCGCCGCGCAAGCCAAGCGCAAGAAAGACCAGGCGCTGATCGCCATCAGCCATGCGCACATGGCCGGTGGCTCGGTGTCGGAAGACTCGGAGCGCAGCCTGATCATCGGCAACGCCGAGGCACTGCCGGCCAAGCTGTTCGACAAGGCCATCAGCTATGTCGCCCTGGGCCACCTGCACAAACCGCAGAAGGTCAACCGCGAAGAACGCATCCGCTACAGCGGCTCGCCAATCCCGCTGTCGTTCGCCGAAATCAACTACCCGCACCAGGTGCTGGAAGTGGAGCTGGACGGCACCGAACTGGTCAGCGTCGAACCGCGCCCGGTACCGCGCGCGGTGGCCCTGCAACGGGTTGGCCCGGCACCCCTGGGCGAACTGCTGCAACAACTGGCCGACCTGCCCGTGATCGACCTGCTCGAAGACCCCAACCGCCAGCCCTGGCTGGAGGTGCGGGTGATACTGGACGAGCCGCAACCCGACCTGCGCCAGCAGATTGAAACTGCACTGGAAGGCAAGGCCGTGCGGCTGATCCGCATCAGCGCCGAATACGCCGGCCGCAATAACGCCGAAGACGATGACCTGGCCTTTGTCGAGCTTTCCCAGATGACCCCGCAAGACCTGTTCAGCCGCGCCTGGGAGCAGGCTTACGGCAACCCCGCAGATGAGCAGGCGCTGGCCGACTTTGCCCTGCTGTTGCAGGACGTGCAGCAGGAAGAGGAGCAGCCATGAAGATTCTCGCCATTCGCCTGAAGAACCTGGCATCGCTGGCCGGCCCGGTCGAAATCGACTTCACCGCAGAGCCCTTGGCCAGCGCTGGCCTGTTCGCCATCACCGGGCCAACGGGGGCCGGCAAAAGCACCCTGCTCGACGCCCTGTGCCTGGCGTTGTTTGGCACAGTGCCACGCCTGAACGACATCGGCCGCGAGGCCAAGGTGCCCGACGCCGACGGCGAAATCCCCACCTACGACCCGCGTAACCTGCTGCGCCGTGGCACCGGCAGTGGCTTTGCCGAGGTCGACTTCGTCGGCATCGACGGCCGCCGCTACCGCGCCCGCTGGGAAGCCAACCGCGCCCGCGACAAGGCCAACGGCAAGCTGCAACACAGCCGCCAGAGCTTCTACGACCTGGACAGCGAACAGGTGCTGGGCAGTGGCAAGAACGAATACAAGCAACTGGTCGAGGCCCGCCTTGGCCTGAACTTCGAGCAGTTCACCCGTGCGGTAATGCTGGCCCAGAGCGAGTTCGGCGCTTTCCTCAAGGCGGACGACAAAGAGCGCAGCGAGCTGCTGGAAAAACTCACCAATACCGCCATCTACACCCGCCTTGGCCAGCGTGCCTTCAGCAAGGCCCGTGAAGCCGGCGAGGCCCACAACGCCCTCAAGGACCGCGCCAGCCACCTGCTGCCGATGGCCGCCGAAGCCCGCACCGACCTTGACCAGCGCCTGGAGCAGGCGCAGCAGCAGTTCAAGGCCGACCAGGCTGGCGAGCGCCAACTGGAACAGCAACGCAACTGGCTGAATGAACAACGCCAGCTGCAGGCCCAACATGCCGAAGCCGGCACCGCGCTACAGGCCGCCGAACAAAGCTGGCAGCAACTGGCCGAACCGCGCCTGGACCTCGTTCGCCTGGAGCGCCTGGCCCCCCAGCGCCACCAGTTCCACCGCCAGCAGGCGCTGACTGCGCAACTGGCACCCGTGGCCGCGAAAATCGCTGAGCAACAGCAGCAGCAAGCCGAGCTGCAGGTGCGCACCCTTGAGCTCGAACAGGCGCTGGGCGCCGCACGCCAGGCGCTTGCCGACAGCCAGGCCCAGCATGGCGAAAACGCACCGCGCCTGCGCCAGGCCTTTGCCGCCCAGGACAACCTGGCGCGCCTGGACCAGGAACTGGCCGCGCAGCGCAGCACCAGCCAACAGGCTGAACAGCAGGTCGCCGACGGCCAGCAGCAGTTGCAGCAGCTTGAAGACAACCAGCAGCGCAGCCTGCAGCAACTGGCCCAGATCGACACCGCGCTGGCCGACAGCCAGCACCTGGCAGGCCTGGCAAATGCCTGGCACGCCTACCTGCCACAGCTGAAGCAGGTGATGCTGATCGGTGGGCGCCTGGCCAAAGGCCGTGAAGAACTGCCCGGCCTTCAGGCCCAGGCCAGCCAGGCCAATGCACACTTGCAGGCCGAGCGCGACGCCTACGACCTGCTGTTCCGCGAAGCCAAGGCCGAACCGCAGGCCCTTGCCGAGCAAATCGACCTGCTCGGTGGCATGCTGCAGGACAACCGCAAGCAGCAGCGCGCCGTCGAAGAACTGTCGCGCCTGCATGGCCGTGAACAAGAGCTGCGCCAGCAGCTGCATGCCGTGCGCGAACGGCAGCAGCAGGCCATGCAGCAACGCCAGCAACTGATTACCGAAGGCACCGCCGCCAAGGCCGAGCTGGAAGCCGCCGAGCAAGCGCTGAACCTTACCCGCCAGCTGCTGGAACGCCAGCGCCTGGCGCGCAATACCAGCGTCGAAGAACTGCGCGGCCAACTGCGCGATGGCGAACCGTGCCCCGTGTGCGGCAGCGCCGAACACCCGTTCCATCAACCCGAAGCGCTGCTGCAAAGCCTGGGTCGCCACGATCAGGCCGAAGTAGACGCCGCGCAGCAGCAGGTCGAAACCCTCGGCAGCAAGCTGGTAGAGCTGCGTACCCAGCTGGGTGTGATCAACGCCCAGCTCAAGGACTACCAACAACAGCAGCAGCAACTGGGCGAACAGCTGCAACCGTTGGTGGCCGAGGTACAGGCGCACAGCCTGTGGCCTGCCCTCGCCCCGCAGGACGACAAGGCCCGCAGCACCTGGCTCGACAGCCAACTGCGGCGTCTTGAAGAAGAAATCAGTCACGACCAAAAGCGCCAGAGCGCCCTGCTCACCCTGCAAAAAGATGCATCCCGCCTCAACCAGCAGTTGCAGGCCGCCCATGAAGCGCAACAACAGGCCCAGCGCCACCTGGAGCACCAGCACCAGGCCCTGGCCAACGACGAGCAGCAACTGCAGCAAGGCCTGAACGGCCTGACCGGCGTGCTGCCTGAGGAAGCCGTCAAGGCCCTTAACGACGACCCGGCCAATGCTTTCCTCGCCCTGGACCAGCAGATTGCCCAACGCTTGCAACAACTGGAGCAACGCAAGGACGAACAGGAAGAACAACAAGCCCGCCAGGCCCAGTTGGACAAGCTACGCGACCAACAACAAGCGCGTGTGCAAGGCCAGCAGCAATTGCAGCAGAATCTGGCCGCCCTCGACGCGCAACGCCAGCAAGCGCAGGCCTCGCTCGGCGAACTGCTCGGCGAACATGCCAGCGCCGAAGCCTGGCAACAACACATGGACTGCGCGCTGGAACATGCCCGCGCCCTCGACGCCGACACCGCACAACGCCTGCAAGACCTGCGCACCCAGGGTGTGCAACTGGCCAGTGAGCTCAAGGCCAACGCCCAGCAGCAACAGGCGCTGGACGCCGAGTGCCAGCAGTTACAAGGGCAGATCGCCCAGTGGCGCAGCGAGCACCCGGAACTGGATGACGCAGGCCTGGATCGCCTGCTGGCCATGGACGATGCGCACGTCAGTGAACTGCGCCAGCACCTGCAAAACGCCGAGAAAGCCATCGAACAAGGTCGCGTACTGCTGCAGGAACGTGAACAACGCCTGCAACAACACGCCGCACAAATGACCGTGGACACCTCGGCCGAAGCCGTGGAGCAAGCCCTGACCGAGCTGCGCGAGCGCCTGGCCGGCCACGAGCAGCAGTGCGCCGAACTGCGTGCACAGCAGGCCGACGACCAGCGTCGCCAGCAGGCACACCAGGCGTTGGCGGCAGAAATCGAACAGGCCCATCAGCAATGGCAACGCTGGGCCCGCTTGAACGCCCTGATCGGCTCGGCCTCGGGTGATGTGTTCCGCAAGATCGCCCAGGGTTACAACCTCGACCTGCTGCTGCACCACGCCAACACCCAGCTGCGCCAGCTGGCCCGCCGCTACCGCCTCAAGCGCGGCGGCAGCGCCCTCGGCCTGCTGGTGCTGGACACCGAGATGGGGGACGAACTGCGCTCGGTGCACTCGCTGTCGGGCGGGGAAACCTTCCTGGTCTCGCTGGCCCTGGCCCTGGGCCTGGCTTCGATGGCCTCCAGCACGCTGCGCATCGAATCGCTGTTCATCGACGAAGGCTTCGGCAGCCTCGACCCCGAGTCGCTGCAACTGGCCATGGACGCCCTCGACGGCTTGCAGGCTCAGGGCCGAAAAGTGGCGGTGATTTCCCACGTGCAGGAAATGCACGAGCGCATCCCGGTGCAGATCCAGGTGCGTCGCCAAGGCAATGGCCTGAGTGACGTGGAGGTGTGCGGGTGATCCTCTACTCGTTCCGCCGCTGCCCCTGGGCCATGCGCGCGCGCCTGGCCTTGCGTTATGCCGGGTGCGAGGTGGAAATCTGTGAGGTGGCGATGAAGAACAAGCCGCCAGCACTGCTGGCCTTGTCGCCCAAGGGCACAGTGCCAGTGCTGGATACCGGTGCTGGCGTGCTGGAGGAGAGCCTGGACATCATGCGCTGGGCGCTGACGCAAAACGACCCGCAAGACTGGCGACTACAGGCCGACCCTGCGGCGGCGCAGCAGGCTGAAGCGCTGATTGCGCGCAATGACAGCACATTCAAGGCGCAGGTGAACCTGTACAAGTATGCCGAGCGTTACCCGCAGCATTCCCGCGAGCATTACCGCCAGCAGGCTGAAACCTGGCTGGCGGAGCTCGAAGGCCTGCTGGCAGGACGACCCTACCTGCTGGCCGACCACCCGAGCATTGCCGATGCCGCGTTGCTACCCCTGATGCGCCAGTTTGCCGGGGTCGAACCGCAGTGGTTCGCCGAGGCGGCTTATCCGCAGGTGCGGAGCTGGCTGGAGGAGTGGTTGGCTTCGGAGCTGTTCAGGTCAGTCATGGCCAAATGAGTTCACGCGATCCCTCGTAGGAGACCGCACAAGGCTCAGTGCTGCTGTTTGCCACTCAACGCCGCATGGAAATTGGCACTCTGGCGCAGGTACTGCTCGGTGTAGCTGTGGGTGGCAGAAGCCTTGCTGCTGTCGGCATGGGCATGCGCCGGCAGTACGACCGATGCGGAAATGGCGGATGCGGCAATAACCGGGAAGAGATTGAAGTTCATCTGGGCTGACCTCGACGGCGGTGGTTTGACGGTGGCCCGTTTGGGCCTTGAGTCAAACTTACGCCGCCGAGGCCGCACGCAAAAATTCATTGCGGCAGTACCGATTATCACGCTGATCGATATCACTCGATGAACTTGAGGTCCGACGGTGCATCCTGCTTCAGCGTCTGCACCGTCTCCAGCAGCTTGCCACTGCGCGGATCGCGACGTATCACCACGATCTGGTTGCTCTTCTGGTTGGCCACCAGCAGGAAGTTGTCACTCGGGGCCAGGGCAAACTCCCGAGGGTGATCGCCTTCTACCGGGCGACGCTGCAGGAACGTCAACTGACCATCCTGCTTGCCCACGCTGAACGCCACAATTTCATTGGCCGTGCCACGGTTGCTCACGTACAGGAAGCGCCCGTCCGCCGACAGGTGCAAGCCACCTGCTGCCTTCGCTGCGGCCTCCTGGCGCTCGGTCAGGGGTAAGCGCTGGCGTTCAACCAGGTTGCCGTCCTGCACATCGAACATCACCACCTCGGCATTCATTTCCAGGGTGAGGTAGGCGTGCCGGCCCTTGGCGTCGAACAGCAGGTGACGCGGCCCGCTGCCCGGCGGCAAGGCCACGGACGCAGGTATCGCCGCTGTCAGCGGGTGGTCCGCACTGGCACCGTCGTAGCGGTAGATGAACACCTTGTCGGCCCCCAGGTCGCTGGCATACAGGTGCTGGCCATCCGGCGACAGCACCAGCGAATGCACGTGGGCACCGGCCTGGCGCTCAGGGTTGACCCCGCTCGCCTTATGCCGGGCCTGTTGCACCACGGGCTTGAGCGTGCCGTCCTTGGCCACCGGGATCACCACCAGGCTGCCACCGGGGTCAGGGTTGACCGCGTAGTTGGCCACGAACAGGTAGCGCTGGTCACGGCTGAGGCTGGCGTGGGTGGGCTCGTCGCCCTGGGTGGCCACTTGGTTGAGCGGCTTGATTTCGCCTTTGCTGCTGATGCTGAAACTGCTGGCATGGCCCTGCGGGGTCTCATTCACCGCAAACAGCTGACGCTGGTCGGCCGACAGCACCAGCCACGAAGGGCTGACGCTTTTCACCACCTGCAGGGGTGAGGGGCCGATCTGGCCGGCCTTGTCGTCAAACTGGTAGCGGTAGATACCCTGGCTGGCGCCGTCGGTGTAGCTGCCCACCAGCAAGGTTGCGGCGTGGGCGGGGATTGTCAGGCTCATCAGGCTAGCGGTCAGCAGGCTCGTCCAGGTCCGGTTCATCTTGGTCATCATCCGGGGCGCGAAAGGCACTCATACAGACTAGCCGATGCTCGCCATTGGCATCGTTGAGTTGCCATTCATCGCCGGTGGCGATAGCGGCGGCGACTTGTTCGGGGGTGAAGGACCAGCGGCGAAGCTGGCGGCCGTCCATGCATTCGACAGTGAGGCCGGATGCGTCGGCGGTGAAATCGAAGGCGTGCAGGCCGTCGATCAGGAGCATGTCGCAGGACTGCAGGGCGGTGGCGAGGGGGGACATGGGGGTACCTGTGGGAGATGTGGCGGCATTATAACCCTGGGGCTGCTTTGCAGCCCATTCGCAGCACAAGGCTGCTCCTACAGGGGATCGCGTAACCCTTGTAGGAGCAGCCTTGTGCTGCGAATGGGCCGCAAAGCGGCCCCTTGCGATTCAATGGGCGAAAATGGACCCACCTTCCTTGCCCACCATCTTCTCCGGTTTTATCAGGAACCGTGCCAGCGCCGGCAGCAGCCACAGCGCGC
>Ga0213822_1001638_pt1 | contig 12108 bp, 19 predicted proteins | sample MC6MC0908MG_FD_179872 | JGI IMG/M metagenome (GOLD analysis project Ga0213822, IMG submission 179872) | Enriched soil aggregate microbial communities from Iowa State University, Ames, United States - MC6-MC0908-MG | ecosystem: Environmental > Terrestrial > Soil > Unclassified | place: USA: Iowa...
GATTCTTAGGCTCGATGGGCATAGCCAGCATCAGATAGGCCACAGCGATCGCGTGCTCCGCGCATGCGAAGGTTCCAGCTTCACGCCGCATTTTTCTTCACTCCCTGGGCGGGTTCCATGTCCAGCACCGTCAGCACCACGGACACGCCCGGCACCAGGCCATAGACCTTGCGCTTGCTGGCCTCGACCACTTGGGCGTCATCGCGGTAGGCAACGCCGTTGCAGCCGTCCTTGATTGCCTTCTCGACGTTGTCGCCGTCCGGCTTGACCGTGGGCGCGATCTCGCCAGCGGCCGCACGGCGCTGCCGCACGCCGGACCAGGATTGCGGGATGGGCAGGATTATGTCCAGGTCCATGCGTATAGGCCCCGTATAGGCCTCGCGCCCGGCCATGGCCTGGGCCGCGACCAGCTTGACCAGGCTTTCATAGGCCACCGTCGCCTCTGGCGTGTAGTGCTTAGTGAACACGCGCGGCGCACCCGTCCTGGCATCACGACCTATACGCGAGCTGGATTTCGCGCGGCCCTTTCCTTGCGGCACGCCGGGCACCGTAAACGTGATTTGGTTCGACATCATGCTCCCTCGCTGCGCACGCCGCGCAGCCATTCGATACGCGCGGCCGTCTTGGCCGCGGGCGCTGGTTTGTGGTCCCGGCATTCGCGCGGGTATTGCGGGCTGACGAAGGTGCCCGGGCGGTCTGTCATGGAGGCGCAGCGGCCCAGGCCAAGCTGGGCGTACTTCGGGGCTTCGCGCAGCGTGAACAGCACGCAGCTGACGCACTGGACGGTGGCCGTCATATGTGGACCCCAAGGTCTGCGCGGGCGCGGGCTTTGTCGTCCTCGGTAAGGCCCGCGGCAGTAATCACCCGAGCCTTGAACGAGGGGAACGGTTCGCTCTGCTCCTGCACGATGCCCAGCTCGGCGCCCTTCGCTTCAAGACCTGAGGCCGTGGTCAACCAGACCAACGGGTCGGATTTCGAAACGACGGGGCGCGTGCCGTTGACGGCGCTTTTCACCTGCGGCGGGTTCAGCACCTTGGCGACGAAGATGTCCAGGAAACCCGGGGTGATGGGTCCTTGGTCGCCTGTCGCCTCGCGGTCCAGCACGGCCAGGTCATAGGCTTCGACCAGTTGCAGGCCGGTGACGCCGGCTTTGATCCACGCAGCGATTCGCGGATCATTGCCCTGCGTACCGCGGGGCTGCTTCCCTCGGGCCTGCTCCTTGCGACGCAGCCAGACAGCAACCGCCAGGGCGAGTTCTTCCGCCGTCTTTCCGCCGTCAAGCGGCGGCGGCGCTGGGCCGTCGTCGTGCGCGTTTGCGTGCGCGTGAGACGCCGCCGCTGCTTCTTCTTTTTTATATGTCCCTGTCCCTGTCCCTGTCTTAGCCGTGACACCCGCGTGACTTTCTTCGTGACTTCCTATTGGCGTCACAGTGACACCTTTGTGACCCGCCGTGACGGTTAGAGTGATCCCGCGTGACGCCGCCACCTCGCGCAGATGTGACGTCGTCGTGCCCTTCGCGGGCAGAATCACCCCGATTTCACGCAGCGCCGCAAACAACAGTTTTCGGTCTTCCCGCTCTTCGCGCTTGCGGTCGTTGTCGCCTTCCTTCGCCGCCTGGTGCTCCTCTCGCTTCGCCATGGCCTTGATCGCCTCGGCGGCTATCACCGGGTGGTAAAGGCGGCCGTCAGCGCATTTCACGAAGCCACGCAGGGCCATGTCCTTTACCTTGCGCCATGCGGGCAACTCCTTGCCGGCGAGGTGGGCAAGGATTCTGTCATCGTCGGGCAACGACGCGGCCGGCTCCTGGTTCCAGCTCTTGCACCATAGCCGCAGGGCCGTCTTGAACTCCTCCCCGGTCGATAGGGCCATCATGTCGCTGTCCAGCAGCCGCTCGGTGTGTAGCGGCATGAAAGGCAGACCGCGCAGGTTGCAATCCTGGGGGGTCAAGGGCGCGGGCAGCTTTTGAAGATCCATCATGCCGCGTTCCTTTGCTCGAGCCGCGCGTAGGCGTCCCACATTCGCAGGCTGGCCAAGCGTGCGATATCCACCGCTGCCGCCGGGCTGATTGGCGCCGCCTCACGATTCGGTGCGGCGCGGCGCACACACTCCACGCGCATGACGTCGCTGGTCGGCCGCGGGTAGCCATCGCGGTCCAGCAACAGGACGCCGCTCTGGCTGCTCGGGAGCGCCGCCAGCAGATCCGGGTGCCAGATCTCCTTGGGCAGCGCGTAGTAATGCTTCCAGACCTTGCGGGGCCAGTCATTAGGCGTGCTCTTGTAGCGAGCCCGTTGGTAGATGCGCTCGACCCGCAAATCGTTCGACCACTGACTGTGCCGCAACTCTGTCACGGACGGCCAATGACCGATGTGTTCGCGGTGCCACCACTTTTCCTTCTTGGCGTCGGCCTTCAGGTCGGCTCGGCTGATCTTGATTTCGACGTCGATGATGCGCAGGTTCTCCGCCACCACCAGCAGGTCACATTCATGGCCTGTCCAGGTGCAGTTCGGCACCACCACCAAACACTTGCGGTTGAACGTTTGCCGCGCCAGCGCGCGGGCGATTGCGGTCTCGGACCAGGTCATACGCCCTCCCCGCCGCGCACGGCCAGTGCCGTCGCGATAGGCCGCACCCAGATAGGCGCCGCCGACAGTTGGAACGATTCGCCCGTGCGCGCCAGGAGGATGGCCTGGCCGATGACCTCGCCCATGGCCTTCGCCGCCTTTCGCGGCACCGCGTTGCCGATGCGCTCACGGTGCGCGCTATCCGCGGTGCCATCCATCTGGAAAACCTCGCCGCGCTCTTCTGCCTCGGCGTAGTCATCGGGGTCGTACAGGCTCTGCAGGGCGGCCAGTTCCAGCGTGGTGAAGGGCCGATGCCAGGTGCCATCGAGCGACAGAATGCGGCAGGCCAGCTTATCGTCGGCTGCCGGCAGCGGCCGCGGATCTGCAACGGACCAGGCGCCGTTATCGTGGCAAGCGGACGCCGACACGGCGCCGATGTTCCGATCCCAAGCGGCCACACCGTAGTGGCCGGCCGTCAGGTAGTGGTCACCACGCTCGCGAGCCAAGCCGGGTCGCGGATCTGCAACGGCAAAGGCGCCCTGCCCGGTCGTGCTGCCCGATATGACGGTTCGGCTGGCGCCGTCCCATTCCGTCACGGCGTACTTGCTATGCCCGCCGCCGCGGCGCGGGTCCGCGACGCACAGGCCACCGCTGCCGAAGCGCGCGCCGGTCACGGTCTTGGCGGCGCCGCCGAAGGCGGTGATGGCCAGCTTGTTGCCGTGGGCGGCGTCTGGCCATCCCGTACGCGGGTCGGCCACACACTGGCCGGTGCCGTGCGCGCTGGTTACGGCGCGCCCCACCGCGTCGAACGGCACAATCCTAAATTCGTTGCTGTGCTTAGCCGGGCCGGCATGCCGCGGGTCTGCTACGCTGAAAGTTCCCTGCCCTGGCGACTTCAGGCCGATGATGGCGCCTGCAGTGTCTTCCATGCGCATGACGCCGAACTGGCTGTACTGCGCGGCACCGGCCGCTGCGCGCGGGTCCGCGACCGAGAATGCGCCCGTCACGGGCCGGGCGTTGCCGGTGACCGTGCCCGTCGGGCTGTCCCACGTGCGCACGCCGAGTACACCGCTGTGCATTTCCGGCACGATCAGGAAATCCCGCAAGTGCCCGTCCTCGATCGCCAGCCTGTTCAGGCTGCGCCAGTCGCTCCCGGCCTCTACGAAGGCCAGCCGCACCCAGGTCTTCCAGCTCAGGTTCGGGATGCGGTGCATGGGGCCGGCGCGCAGGTCGCCCGGCAGGTGCATGCGGCCCAGGATCTCGCCAACGGCGCGCAGCGGGCGCTTGGGCGGCTCGTAGATGAAAGCCGGCACCTTGTCGGCGTGCCGCGCGATCAGCAGGAAGCGCTTCCGGCTCTGCGCCAGGCCGCCCAGCTCGCCGCAATCGTGAGCGGTTTCGCGCACGACATAGCCATAGTGGCGCAGCAGCTGGACGATCTGGTCCAGAAAGTGGCGGCCGCGCGTAGCGATGCGCGGCACGTTCTCAAACAGGATGACCTCGACGGGGTCATCCTTCCAGGCCTCCAGCATCAGCCAGACGCCACGCAGCGTAAGCGCATTGAGCGCCTGATACTTGGCGGTCAGACTTAGGCTCTGCGAAAGCAGGCCGGAAAAGCCTTTGCAGGGTGCGGACAGGAACACGATATTCGGGCGGCGACCGTCAGCTGCTGCACGCACATCCTCGGGCAGCGCTTCGACCCAATAGGCAGGCGGCTCATGCCCATGAAAGGCGACGTACTGGTCGCGGCTGAACAGATCACGCACCGTGCAGCGCACGCCCGTGAAGCGGTAGAAATCTTCGGCACCAGCAGGGTCTACGTCCATCCCGCCCACGCAAACCATTCGGCCCTGAAGCCCAGGAATCTCCGGGCGAGCGTCCTGCATGCCGGCCGCCCCGCTACCGGCGCCTGCGAACAGGTGAAAGTGATTGATATCAGTCTGGGTCATGACGGGTCCACCTCTCTGGCCGGAACCTGCATCCCCGCAGCGGCCATCTGCCGCTCTACTGTCGCGCGGGCCTGTCGCAGTGCGACGATGGATTCCGAGGTTTCGCGGTGGGCCTGAATCAGCTCGTCCTTCGTGGCCTGCCCGTCCAGCAATGCCGCAAGCGCGGCGCTTGCCTCGGCCTGCTCGCGCAGCACGTTGGCCAGCTGCGTGACGCACATGACGTCCGAGCCTTCTGTCGCCAGCGTGCGTACCGCCAAGTTGAGCGGGCGCAAAAGGTCGTCAACGCAATGTCGGCGCCGGTCATGCGGCATGGCCGCCAGCACCGAAGGCAAGAAGTTGGCGGGCAGGAGGTTGCTGTCCTTGCTCTCGTCGTCCAGCCAGCGTGACACACGGTCTGCATTGGCCTTCATCCTGGCGAAAGCGTCCTGCGTGGGCGGTTCAAAGCGAATGCCCGTCACGGCCGGGCCGTTGCGGGCTTCGTGTTCCCGCACAATCGTCTCGACCATCGTCTCCCGGGACCAGTCCAGCGACTTACGCCAGGCAGAGGTGTGATCGCGCAGAACTGCGATCAAGGTTTTGTGCGATTCATGTCGCATGCGTCAAATACTCCGGGCAGTTACATTCCCACCAGACGAGCAGACCGAGGGGGCCCGACGGGGAATGAAGATAGAAGACGGAGCAGCCCAGGCCACGCTGGCGCTGCTGAAAATTGCGAAGGAACTCGCCGACTCGGTGGTGGGTGACGCGGACCAGGCGACAGTGCGCTCGGTGTTCGATCGCCTGTGCTACGAAGCTGACTTCCGTAGCGACTGCGTGGAGCCTGAAACGGCCCAACCGGGCACGTTTCATTGAGGCTGCTGCGGGCGAATACCAACCCACGGTGCGACTACCTGTTCGCCGCGGCGTCGGTCGGCACAACGGCAACCGCCTGATCGCTGCTGTTTTCCAGGCAGCGAGCCACGGCCTCCAGCTGGCGCGAACCGGGATTGGTGATCTTGCCTTGGGCGTACTTGGTCAGCCAGGAATAGGAAACGCCCGCTTGATCACAGATGGCGGGCCAACTGCCCTTACGTGCAAGCAACTGCGAACGGACGGTGGTGATCATGGACATGGCGGTGGCTCATCAGTGAATACGCCGCCAATCTAGCATTATGTGGCTAGATCATCAAGCACCAAAAGGCTACGCCACGTCTATAAACTAGCAACCAAATGCCAGACGTCAAACAGATCCTCGCAGAGAGCGTCACTAAGCTGCTAGATACGCGGCAGGACATCTCGCGCCTGAACCTGTCGAGGCTGATGGGTGTTGCCGACGGGACGCTCGGCCGGATCAAGTACGGGTCAGGCAATCCCAATGTGGAGACCGTCGAGCAGATAGCCCGGTTCTTCAAGTACGACGCTTGGCAATTGCTAGTTCCGGGGTTCGATCCTATTGCCCCCCCTGCCCTCGGCTCTCCCGCGAACGACAGGCGCGAACAGTTGCCCGCGGCTCCGGCCGGGGGAACGACAGAAGAAGAAGAGCTGCTCTCAATTTTTCGTAGGTTGAAAGAGCCCGAGAGGACGTACTTGCTCCTCAATGCCCGCGGATATATCGCTGCTCGGCCCTCTGTCGAGGAACACCCCGCTATCAAAAGCCCGGGCGCCAAGGTGGCGTAAGGCTGGTGGAGTGCTTTGGGTAGACGGATGGGGCGAAAAAAATTTGCCCGCCTGATTACCAATCGTATCAAAACTTATCATTTTTTAGATGCTATGAAGAAGCCCACTTCCCTCGCCGATCGTCGCAAACAGGGCCGATTGAAAGTGATCGGATTCCTGGGGTTGGTAATTGTCGCTGGTGTCGTGACCAGCATTTCCGGTAAGCCGCAGTCGGCCGATACCGCGTCGACAGTGAAGGCTGGCCTGAGCGAGAACGATGCAATGGCCTCTTGCCAGTCCCAAACACGCTCGGCGGCCAAGTTCCCTTCTTCCGTAAAGTTCAACGTCTTTGGTGGGGCGGTGCAAACGTTGGCTGACGGCGCTGTCCTTGTGCGCCTGGATTTCGAAGCCAAGAATGGCTTTGGCAATGTCCTTCCTCAACGGGCAATCTGCAAATACCCGGCGACTGGTCCGAGTCTGTTTTCTATAGAAGATCGGTAACCCAGTCGACGCCACCTGGGCCGCCTCGTGCGGCCCTTTTTGTTTTATCAATCTAGCATCAAAATGCTTGACACTAGCCACATAATGCTTAGAATCTAGCATTACAGTGCTAGATAAATGGCACTGCCGACCTGCCCACCGGGCGGGCTTCTCGGGAGAAAGCCATGCAAATCCACGCCATCTCGCCAGCAGCCATGCTGGCCACGCTGCGCGACAGCCCAAGCCGCGGTGCGGACCACGGACACTTCCTGTGCGAAGCGTCGGTCGGGCCGTCGCAGATGAACGACGCCGACATCCTAAGCGTCCTTTTCGACCTGTTTGCCGGTCGCACCCAACTCGCCTTCGGCGAGGACATTGATTGGTGGGCCGAGACATTCCAATGCGACCTCGACCCGAAAGCCGCATCAGGCGTGGCGCTCGCCGCCCTTAGCAAATGGCCCTTCGACCAGCGCGCCGGCGCGCCTGGAGTGAAGGCACTGCAGGACGAGCTGCTGAAGCGCGCGCGCATGCTGATTGATCGATCGCTGCGCGACACCGGCGAGGTAGTTCTCTGATGGCCGGCTTCCTCATCGTCGGCCTGGTCGTTCTCGCCACCGAACTGCGCGCGCTATTCAAGCGCCGCAAGGGGCCGCGGAAATGATCGCCGCCCTCTTCCTCATCCCCGTTGCATACGCCATGGCCCGCGCCATCGACGCATTCGCAGCCTATCGCCGTCGCACCGATCCATGGGGACGCGTATGACCGCCGCCACTCTCTGGGTCCTCCTGGCCTTCCTGCCCGCCACCCACAACCGGCCGCCGGTCATGGTCATTGAGCGGTTCACAACCCAAGCCGAATGTCTCGACGTGCTGGCGGTTTTCCCGTTCGGCACCCGCGTCGACTTCACCTGCATGCCTAGCCGGCAGATCCGCGCCGCCGCGCCCATTCTGGAGAACCACCCGCGATGACCTCCCCTACCCTTCTTGCTGCAAACGAGCTGATCCTGCAAGACGCGCTGGATCACATCATGCGCACCGCCCGCGCTAGCTCAACGCAGACCCGTCGCCTGCGCTGGATAGCCAGCCGCGCCGAAGCAGCGCTACTGGGCCGCCCCTTCGTCGTATCCGAGCATGACCAACCCAAGATGGTCAGTGAAGCGGTGCTGCAGGCGAAGAATCACCAATTGCGCCTCGCCAATGCCCGGTTGCGCACCGCACTGGCGCAGGTTGCCGGTGGCGCCACGGGTCAGGCGGACCGTGACACCGAGCTGGCACAGCTCGCCCAGGCCGCGCTTGACGCCGAGCTGGAGTCCCGCGCATGAAGCCCACCCGCAAACTGGTCCGCGCCGACGGAACGGATATCGAACTTCACGGCCCGCACGCGCTGATCGACGTTCGCCAGATGCTCGGCGCCGACGACCTTGAAATCGTCAGTCTTGGCCATCGGCAACACGCCATGCTGGTTGACCAATCGGCCGCCGCCAAAGGCCTGCGCATCAATGCCACGGCATCGCATCTTTATGAGTCATCGCGCGGCGAGGCTCGCCCGATCCAAGGCGACGTCGTCATCGTGCCAGACACCGACTACGCGAGGGAAGCATGAGCGCCCGCCGCTTGCTCGCTATCTGGAGGCGCGCACGTCGCGCCGGCACCGATCTCGATGCCGTCAGCTACCTCGCGGCCGTCATCGGCGGCGTGGTTTTCCTTGCGGCCCTGACGGGCGCGCTCGGGCCGACCTTGGACGCCGGAGTGACCCACGCGACCGCGGCACAACATCACGCCACGCGCTGATTGGAGTCGTGCACATGGAACCCAAGATTTTCACCGTCCGCGCCTCCAGTTGGGGCCGCCTGTTCGACTGCGCCCACGCTTGGGAAGCCACGCACATCCTGGGCATGAAGAAGCCCTCCGGTATGCGCGCGCTGCTGGGCACGGCCGTACACGCCGGTACCGCGGCATATGACCGTGCCCGCCTGGATGGCACTGAATGCTCGCCGGACGATGCCGCCGGCGTGCTGGTGGACGAACTGCACAACCCGGCCTTTGAGGTCGACCGCGCGGCGGACAAGCTGTCTATCCGCGATGCGGAACGCATCGCTCTCACCCTGCTGGTGCGCTACTGCGCCGACGTGGCGCCGCGCTTCCACTACATAGACGTGGAGACACAGCTGGAGCCGCTGGCCATTGATTGCGGGAACGGCCTGACCGTGCGCCTAACCGGCACGATGGACCGTGCCCGCGTGGCCGAAGCCGAAGGCGGGATCGTAATTCCGGACGTCAAGACTGGCGCGCGCATCATCGCCGACGGCAAGGCGGTCACCCGCGGCCATGCCGCGCAGACCGGCACGTATCAGCTGATGTACGAACACACGAAGAACGTCCGCACCGTCGGCGCCCAGATCATCGCCCTTTCAACCGGCGCCACAGCGGAAACGGCAGTCAGCCCGATCTTTGACGCCCGCCGCGTCATGGTCGGTGAAGACGACAGCGCGGGCTTGCTTCAGCACGCCGCCGCCATGTTCCGCACCGGCCTATTTCCCCCGAACCCCTCCAGCGTCCTGTGCAGCGAGAAGTATTGCGCGCGCTGGTCCACCTGCCTTTTCCATCAGTAGGAGCCCGCATGTCCTTGCACCCCGTCAGCCGCGATGTGTTCGTCCGGCGTACCGATCCCAACGGCAAACGCCCGCCCGTTATCACCCAGCACCTTGCTTGGGACCCGGCCGAATTTATGGCCAGCCAGGTCAAGCAATACGACACCGAGGCCAAGCCCGCAGAACGTCAGACCATTTCCATCGCCACCGCCGCGGATTACCGCGCCCAACAGAACAAAGGACGCTGATCATGTCGCAAACAACCACCCTGGAGCAGGTTCGTCATCCGGCGCCATCGGCCCTGACTGTAAACATGTTCTCGGCCGCTGGCTTCGAACTTGCACAACGCATCGCCAAGGCTTACCAGACCGCCGACGCCGTGCCGGCGGCGTTTCGCGCCACGGTCATAAAGCGCGAGAAGAACGGCAGCGAGTACTACGACGTCGAAGTTCCGAACCCTGCCGCGCTCGGCAATTGCATCGTCGCAATCGAAACCGCCCAGGCGGTAGGCATGTCCATCACTGCTGTGATGCAAAACGCCAATGTCATTGAGGGGCGCCTTTCGTGGAGTGGCAAGTTCGTCATTGCTGCGATCAACGCATCACGAAGGTTCTCTCCGCTTCGTTTCCGAATCAAGAGTCGAGGGCGCATTACCGCGGCTTACAAGGAAAAGGGCACCTGGAACAAGGACCTGCGCCGATACAACATGGTCGAAAAGACCGTGGAAATCGACGACATCGAGTGCGTGGCCTGGGCGTACGTCATGGAGGGCGGCCGCCGCACTGATGAAGTCATCGAAGGGACGCCCGTCAGCATAAAAATGGCGGTAGAGGAAGGCTGGTACAGCAAGCCCGGCAGCAAGTGGCAAACGGAACTCAAGCACTTGATGCTGCAGTACCGAGCCGGCAGTTTCTTCGGGAATATTCATGCACCCGACGTTGTCATGGGCATGGGCCGCACGTCCGAAGAGCTGGAGGACATTCTGGATGCTGTCCCGGGAACTGGAGACAGCATTGAAGTCAACATCGACGAGCTGCGCCGCGCGCAGGGCGGCCGCGGCCCCAGCCGCCCTGCCCCGGCCGACGTCACCGACGTGGAGGCCCGCGACACCCCTCGCACCTCGGACACCACCAGCACGAAAGCACAAGCCGAGGCCGGCAACCCGGCGCAGGGCGCGGCAGCGGGCGCCCCTGCGGCATCCGATCCGGCCGGCCACGTCCGCCAGGGAGACGACGAGCCGGCAGACAGCCCCCAGGTCGGCGACCTTCCGGAGGTTGACCCGGCCAAGGTCGAAGAGCGGCTGCGCGCCGCAAAGGACATCGAGGTCCTGGACGTCGCGGCGGACTTCATCCGCGACGTTGCCGACGAAGGCGAACGCGAGCGCCTGACGCAGATCTACCAACAGCTGCGCCTGTCCCTGACCAATGCCCAGCAGCGTGCCCCGCGCCGCCGCGTGGCCGCGCCGGAATAAGAGGCCGTCATGTTCAAGAACGCCAAAATCTACCGTATCACGTCCGCCTCGCCCTTCTGGAATTTGGAACGTCTGAATGAAGCGCTGGAGGCGCACGCATACGTGCCCGCTGGCCAGCTGCAACGGCAGTCCGTCGGCTGGGTGGCGCCCCGCGAGGGCGCAGACCTGGTACACGCGGTCAGCGGCAAGCTGTTGCTGACGCTGCGCATTGAAGCCAAGCTACTGCCGGGCAAGGCAATCGCCCAAGCCACGACCGCACGCGCCCTGGAAATCGAACAGCAGCAAGGCTACAAGCCCGGCAAGAAGCAACTAAAAGAGATCCGCGACGCGATCATTGACGAGAAGCTGCCCACGGCCCTGACGCAATATGACGATATCCGCCTCTGGATAGATCCGATCGAGCGCTGGCTGATCATCGATACCAGCACGCCCACGAAGGCGGACACCGTCATCGGCCTGCTGGCTAAGTGCGTCGACCCGTTCCCGATCGAAAACCTGTATGTGACGCAATCGCCGGCGTCCGCGATGACCGGCTGGCTGGCCAGCGACGAGGCCCCCGACAACTTCACCATCGACCAGGACGCCGAACTGCGCGCCTCGGGCGCCAGCGCTGCGGTCGTGCGCTATGTCCATCACTCGATCGACGCCGACGAAGTGCGCCGCCATATCCAAGGCGGCAAGCAGTGCACGCGCTTGGCCATGACCTGGAACGATCGAATCTCCTTCGAGCTGACCGAGGATCTGGACATCCGCAAGATTCGCCCGCTGGACTTGCTGAAGGAGAACCACCCCGCCGCAGACACGGACGCCGAGGTATTCGATGCGGAGTTCCTGCTGATGGCTGGCGAGATCGTCAAGCTGCTCGCCGAACTGGTCTACGCCCTCGGCGGCGAAAAGCAGATCCAGGATTCTGCCGCGACGGCGGCGCCAGGCCAACTTGCGCTCGAAGGTGACGACGGTGACGCCGACAACGCCGTCGACCCGCTCTACATGGAGGCCGTCATGGTTGTCCGCAAGCACCGCCGCGCCTCTGTTTCCCTTGTTCAACGCCATCTGCGCATCGGCTACAACCGCGCCGCCCGTCTCCTTGAATCCATGGAAACGGCCGGCCTGGTGTCCGCCATGACGCACAGCGGCAGCCGTGAGCTGCGCGCATAAGGAGCCACCATGCGAATCAATCGAATTACCACCGAGAACTTCCAGGGCGCGCGCGCCGTGGACCTGGACCTGCGCACGCCGGCCACCCTGATCGCCGGCCTGAACGGCGCCGGCAAGTCCAGCATTGCCGAGGCCGTGCGCCTGGCGCTGCTGTGCACGCCCGAGCGCGTGGGCCTGAAGAAGGAGTACGGCGCCCTGGTCAGCGATGGCGCGAAGCTGGGCGCCGTCACGCTGGACCTGGACGAAGGCTCCGTCGGTGTCAGCCTG
>Ga0213822_1001645_pt1 | contig 12066 bp, 12 predicted proteins | sample MC6MC0908MG_FD_179872 | JGI IMG/M metagenome (GOLD analysis project Ga0213822, IMG submission 179872) | Enriched soil aggregate microbial communities from Iowa State University, Ames, United States - MC6-MC0908-MG | ecosystem: Environmental > Terrestrial > Soil > Unclassified | place: USA: Iowa...
TATTGAAGTATAGACACCATTAGGGTTGGTAGTTTATGTCGAATGGAGGGTCCTTTAGCACATTTCTTAAGGCCATGCTAAAATAGAGAATAATTGACAGTGAGGGGGCGTTGTGATGAATGAATTTCAATATGCAGTAGAGGACTATATCCATTTTATTCAGGTGGAAAGGCAGTTATCTGTTAATACATTAGCATCCTATCGCCGAGATTTAGAAAGCTATGTACATTTTTTAAAGGAAGCAGAAGGTATGTCTGATTTTAGTGTGGTAGAACGGACAACTATATTACGCCATTTAGAGCAATTGCGGGCACAGGGAAAGACAAGTCGTACCGTTGCCCGTCATATTTCATCGATTCGGAGTTTCCACCAATTTTTACTACGAGAAAAGCGCGCAGAAACTGATCCGACAGTCCATTTGGAGATGCCGACAATTGAGCAAAAGTTGCCTAATATTTTATCTATCCAAGAGATTGAAGCTTTACTAACAGCTCCAAATAAAAGTAAGCCACAAGGTATACGTGATCTTGCCATGCTGGAGTTACTATATGGGTCTGGTATGCGCATCAGTGAACTTATTGCACTGGATTTAGCTGATATTCATTTAACCATGGGCTTTGTACGTGTATTTGGGAAGGGTGGCAAGGAGCGAATCATTCCACTCGGCAAAAGCGCACTTTCGGCAATAAATGCCTATTTAAATGGTGCTCGTAGTCAATTACAGGGAAAGTACCCCAAAACAGATGCGTTTTTTATTAATCAAAGAGGGAAACGTTTAACAAGGCAGGGTTGTTGGAAATTAATGAAGGAGCATGCGTTAAAGGCAGGCATCCAACATGAATTAACACCACATACATTGCGTCATTCCTTTGCCACTCATTTGGTTGAAAATGGAGCCGATTTACGAGCGGTGCAGGAGATGCTTGGTCATGCAGATATTTCTACTACCCAGATTTATACACATATTAGCAAAACAAGATTATCTGAGGTCTATAAGCAATTCCATCCACGTGCTTAAAAGATAATAGGAAAAAATTATTTTTCAGTCGGATGTCTGACCTTTATTTTTCGCATTTTTTTGGTAAAATAGAGTCATGAGATTAGGAGGCAACCATTATGAATAAACCATTTAACAAAATCCATGTTGTTGTCATGGATTCCGTAGGTATTGGTGAAGCGCCAGACGCTGCTAAATTTGGGGATGTTGGCGCACATACACTAGGACATATCGCTGAAAAAATGAATGGGCTTACAATGCCAGTAATGGAGTCATTTGGTTTAGCGAATATTGAACCATTGCATGGAATGCATGCAACTACTGACCCTAAAGCATACTACGGTAAAATGCAAGAAGCATCAGTTGGTAAAGATACGATGACTGGCCATTGGGAAATCATGGGGTTAAATATTGATAAACCATTTAAAGTGTATCCAGATGGGTTTCCAGCAGAGCTAATTGATGAGCTAGAGAAACGTACAGGTCGGAAAGTGCTATGCAATCAGCCAGCAAGTGGTACACAAGTAATTGAAGATTTTGGGAAGGAGCATATGGAAACAGGTGCGATTATTGTCTATACATCAGCCGATCCTGTTTTACAAATTGCTGCTCATGAAGAAATCATTCCACTAGAAGAGTTATATAAAATTTGCGAAATTGCTCGTGAATTAACATTACAGCCTGAATATTTAGTAGGTCGCGTCATCGCACGACCATTTGTGGGTACGCCTGGAAACTTTACTCGTACATCCAATCGTCATGATTATGCGTTAAAGCCATTTGGTCGTACAACAATGAATGTTTTGAAGGACGCGGGATTAGATGTGATTGCAATTGGAAAAATCTCAGATATTTTCAATGGTGAAGGTGTGACAGATGCTGTACGTACAAAAAATAATATGGATGGTATGGATCAATTTGCAGAAGTTGTACGTCGTGACTTCCGTGGTCTAAGCTTCTTAAATTTAGTCGACTTTGATGCCAATTTCGGCCATCGACGTGATCCTCTAGGCTATGGACAGGCATTACAAGAATTTGATGCACGTCTACCAGAAATTCTAGAGGTAATGTCAGAAGACGATTTATTAATTATTACAGCAGATCACGGCAATGATCCAACCTTCCCAGGGACAGATCATACACGCGAATATGTACCACTAATTGTCTATTCACCACGTTTTAAAGGTGGTGCGGAACTTGCGCTTCGTGAAACCTTTGCAGATATTGCAGCAACAGTTGCAGAAAACTTTCATGTAGAAGCACCGCCATTCGGTAAAAGTTTCTTACATGATTTGAAATAAGGGGGTTTTTTGTATGAATATGGTTCAATTGTTTGAAAAGAAAAAACAAGGATTAGAGCTTTCTCAAGCTGAAATTCAGTATTTTGTTGAAGGCTATACGACAGGCTCTATCCCAGATTATCAAGCAAGTTCTTTATTAATGGCGATACGTTTACTAGGCATGTCTGATGATGAGACATTTTATTTAACAAAGGCAATGATCGAATCAGGCGATGTCATTGATTTAACATCTATTGAAGGCTTTAAAATTGATAAACACTCAACTGGAGGGGTTGGTGACAAGGTTACACTTGTGGTTACGCCAATTATTGCTGCTCTAGGAATTCCTGTTGCGAAATTTAGTGGTAAAGGCTTAGGGATTACTGGGGGGACAATTGATAAACTTGAATCCATTCAGGGCTTTAAAACAGAGCTTTCATCACAGGAGTTCATTGATAATGTCAATCAGCATAAAATTGCCGTTGCTGGACAAACAGGTAATCTAGTACCAGCCGACAAAAAATTATATGCATTGCGTGATGTGACAGGTACTGTCGATTCTATTCCATTAATCGCAGCTTCGATTATGAGTAAAAAAATTGCAAGTGGTGCCGATGGTATAGTCCTCGATGTAAAATGTGGCTCAGGTGCGTTTATGAAGACGCAGGAAGAAGCACAGCGTTTAGCAGATACAATGACGGCTATTGGAGAAAAACTTGGCCGTAAAGTCATCGCACACATCAGTGATATGGATAATCCTTTAGGGAAAATGATTGGTAATAAGCTTGAGGTAGTGGAGGCTTATGCCCTATTAAGTGGACGTATGGAAGAAACGCATGAAGATTTGGTTGATGAATGTGTTGTCATCTCTTCCTTGATGTACCAAATTGCGGCAGGTGTGAATGAAGTGGAAGCGACAGCTGCTGTTAAGCGAGTGCTAGCAGATGGCTCTGCAGCTGCAAAATTCGAGGAGTTTATTGTGGCGCAAGGAGGAGTAGTCTCTGATATTGTTCAAAATGACACAGCTCATAAAGTAGCAGTGACAGCGGTTTCAGAGGGCACGGTGGAGACGATTAATGCTTTATTAGTTGGAGAAGCAAGTGTTAGTCTAGGCGCTGGACGTTTAACGAAGGAATCAAAGCTTGATTATGATGCAGGAATTCAGCTAATCGCCAAAAAAGGTGATCATGTTAATAATGGCGATACGATTGCTTATTTGTATTCCAATCAGCCAATTGACGAAGAGACAATTAATAAAATTCAGCAAGCTTATACAATTGCATAAAGATTATTAGCGAGAGTCCTCACTTATGAGGGTTCTCGCTTTTTTATGCGTTCGATGAATCGCCAAAATTTAGAGCTCGATAGCGTTTAGAAATTGTAGATTTATCCCATACTGCACTTAACCTAAAAAGCTATAAGTATGTCGATTAGACACTATTTCGGAAGACTTTGCACTAGTTCTGTCAGCCACAAGGATTCAACCTATTGAATGTGGAATTGCACGAGGAGGAGGCGATGTTCATGCATTATCAATTAGAAATGGTCACAAGAGAGACAGTCGTTATACGTTTGTTTGGGGAGCTCGATCATCATGCCGTTGAACAAATTCGAGCGAAAATTTCTGCAGCAATTTTTCAAGGCACTGTGACGACCATCATTTGGAACTTGGAAGGACTATCTTTCATGGATAGTTCGGGAGTTGGATTAGTGCTTGGTCGTATGCGTGAGTTAGAGGCAGTTGCTGGGCGAACTATATTATTGAATCCATCGCCAACAATGCGAAAAGTATTTCAATTTTCAGGTTTAGGACCGTGGATGATGGATGCAACAGAGGAACAAGCGATTGATCGCGTAAGGGGGATTGTAAATGGATAACGAAATGACATTAACTTTTTTGGCAATTAGTGAAAATGAAGCTTTAGCGCGTGTAGCTGTTACAGGCTTTATTGCTCAATTAGATCCAACTATTGATGAGCTATCAGAATTTAAAACAGTTGTCTCAGAAGCAGTTTCCAATGCTATTATTCATGGCTATGAAGAAGATGGTAAGGGTGTTGTGACAGTTCATGCTAAACGTGAGGATGATATTGTGACAGTATCTGTCATGGATAAAGGGATAGGAATTGAAGACGTTAGTCGAGCGATGGAGCCATTATTTACAACAAAAAGTATGATGGAGCGTTCGGGTATGGGCTTCACGATTATGGATAGCTTCTCAGATCAGCTGACAGTTATATCAAAATGGCAAGAAGGAACAACTGTAACATTCACGAAGAAATTTTACACAGTTCGCACAGCGGTAATGTGAGGTTAAACCCGTGAAGCCGTTAGAACAGTCGTCCGATAAGCTATTGTCTCAGGAGGAAATGCGTGATTTAATTGCACGCGCACAGCAGGGCGATCATGAGGCTCGTAAACGAATGGTAGAAGGCAATACGAGACTTGTGTGGTCCATTGTTCAACGTTTTACAACGAGAGGTGTTGAGCTTGAGGATTTATTCCAGATTGGCTGCATAGGGCTCATGAAATCTGTGGATAAATTTGATTTAACCTATGATGTGAAATTTTCAACCTATGCTGTACCGATGATCATTGGAGAAATTCAGCGCTTTTTAAGGGATGATGGCATGGTGAAGGTGAGCCGCTCTATTCGTGAGCTCAATTTTAAAATCCGTCATGCTACAGATGAATTTATTAAAAAGAACGAACATCCACCAACCATTCAAGAGCTTGCTCAGGTGCTTGGTGTGACAACAGAGGAAATTGTTACAGCATCCGATGCACTGAGAGACCCTGCCTCTCTTCATGAGCAATTGTATGAGAGTGAGGGGGATTCCATTACACTAATGGATCAAATGAAGGATGAAAAATCGGAGCAACCATTTGATTACATCCCATTGAAAGAAGTACTAACGAGACTTGAGCCAAGAGAGCAGTCTATCATATATCTTCGCTATTTTTCAGATTGCACGCAAACTGAAATTGCAAATAGATTAGGTATATCGCAGGTACAGGTTTCCCGATTAGAGAAAAAAATCCTTGCCCAGCTGAAAAGTTGGATGGCAACAAGTGCAACAGTGGAGCAGGAAGTAATAAAAAAAGACATCTAAGAAAATGGTGACAGCATGACAAATAAATTATTTAACAGCTTAGAAGAAGCCGAAGATTTTCTTATCGAACAATTTGGTGACGGCGAATCGTTTGACGTTGGTATAAAACACTTATTTGTCAAAGATTTGCCGGTCCTTTGTGCATATATTAGTGGGCTTGTAGATGGAGAAGCTTTAACACAGTTGCTGTCTAGCATGCTTCCAGATGAGGACATTGAAATTGATGTAGAGGATGAGAAGGAATATTTTGAGTCTTACTTTAATTTCCATGGACGTTCAGAAGAAACAGAGCGTAAAGCCTATTTACTAGCCATTTTAAGTGGACAAGTCACCTTTATTACTAAAAGTGGCTATTGCTATGTTGCAGAGCTTAGAAACTATCCAGGACGCTCTCCAGAAGAGCCAGATAATGAAAAAGTTATCCGTGGATCAAGGGATGGCTTTACAGAAGGGATTTCTCAAAACACAGCCTTAATACGTAGGCGAATTCGTAATAGTAATCTACGTTTCGAGCTACATAAAATATCCAAAATCGGTCAAACCGACGTGGCGATCGCGTTTATGAAGGATGTTGCCAATGAAGATATGCTCGAAAGTTTACGACAGCGTCTTGGACAAATAAATCATGATGGCTTGACGATGGCCGATAAATCATTAGAAGAATGGCTCTTTAAACAAAAGTTCCACCCAGTTCCATTTGTACGTTATACGGAGAGACCTGATATTGCTGCAGCTCATCTACTTGAAGGGCATATAGCTATATTAGTCGATACTTCTCCATCCGTTATTTTAGTACCTGTTACAGTGTTTCATTTATTGCAGCATGCAGAGGAATATCGTCAGGCACCCACAGTAGGGACGTTTGTACGTTTTATGCGATATTTTGGCTCTGTAATGGGTTTACTTTTATTGCCATTGTGGTATGTATTTGCAACGAATGAATCCCTACTTCCAGATGCCCTCTCCTTTTTAGGTACGGAGGAGAAATCGCATGTACCTTTATTACTACAAATTTTGATTGCAGATATTGGAATAGAATTTTTGAGGATGGCCGCCATTCATACTCCGTCACCATTGTCCACAGCGATGGGATTGGTTGCGGGGGTAATCATTGGTCAAATTGCGATTGATGTTGGATTATTCTCTTCAGAGGTGGTCCTCTATACAGCGGTGGCAGCCATTCTTATTTTCATTATTCCATCCTATGAGCTTAGTATCTCCATTAAAATTTTTAGGTTACTGCTACTTCTGATGACGGGTCTCTGGGGTGTCAATGGGTTATTTATTGGTTTATTTTTATTGTTTACGTATTTATGTTCATTGCGACCAATGCAGGCACCTTATTTATGGCCGCTTGTTCCATTCTTTCCAACAGCAATGCTTCGCGTCATTATTCGCTTCCCAATGACAGCGGATGCACTAAGACCTTATGTAGTCGCTTCCAAACAGCGAAAAAGATCATAGGAGCCGTTGCACTCGTTTTTTTCATGTGATAAAGTTCACATATAGTATTTTGTGATTTTTGCAAAAATTATTTTCATTCAAGAAAAAGCAAGAACTATACATTTGTTTTTTTATATGTGAGGGAAATAATTTTTTGATGGAATGGTTCTAATATAGTAAAGAACCCTTCCACTTTCAAACCGTAAAAATAACAAGATGGAACGATGTGAAAAGGGAGAGATGCACATGCATTTATATGGAACACAAGCGATTTCTGAAGATGGTCATTTAACAATTGGACAGGTAGACACATTAGAGCTAGCAAAAGAGTATGGTACACCACTTTTCGTGTATGATACTGCACTTATTCGTAAGCGTGCGCGCAGCTTTATCGATACGTTTAAAAAACTAGGTGTAAAAGCAGAAGTAGCTTATGCTTCAAAAGCATTTGCATGTGTAGCGGTGTATCAATTAGCAGCAGAAGAAAATTTATCATTGGATGTTGTATCTGGTGGAGAATTATTTACTGCCTTAAAGGCAGGTTTCCCTGCAGAGCGCATTCATTTTCATGGTAACAATAAAAGCATTGCTGAATTAGAGCTAGCTTTTGACTCCAAGATTGGATGTATTGTTGTAGATAATTTCTATGAAATACAGCTTTTAAAAGATATTTCGGAGCGCCGTCAGCAAAAAATGCGTATATTATTACGTGTTACACCAGGTGTTGAAGCACATACGCATGATTTCATCACGACAGGTCAAGCAGATTCAAAATTCGGCTTTGACTTAAACAATGGTCAAGCGGATGAAGCATTCCAACAAACATTTAACCATGAATTCCTAGAGCTACTTGGTTTACATTGCCATATTGGCTCACAAATTTTTGACACTGCCGGTTTTGGATTGGCTGGAGAAAAATTGATTGACAAAATTTCTGATTGGAACAAGACTCACGGATTTACATGTACTGTGTTAAACTTAGGTGGGGGCTTTGGTATTCGTTATACTGAAGAAGATGCACCGCTTGAACCACAAGTATATGTAGAGGATATGATTACAGTTGTCAAAAATAAAGCAACTGTTCTTGGACTGAAGATGCCGGAAATTTGGATTGAACCAGGTCGATCACTTGTAGGTGATGCAGGAACATCTCTTTATACAATCGGTTCACAAAAAATTGTGCCAGATGTGCGAAAATATATTGCTGTCGATGGAGGTATGAGCGATAATATCCGTCCCGCATTATACGACGCTAAGTATGAGGCAGTCATCGCAAGTAAGGCGAACGAGCCGAAAGATGAGCTCTATACAGTTGCTGGTAAATTATGTGAATCTGGCGATAAATTAATTATTGATGCTAAACTACAAGATGCTGCTTCAGGTGATGTGTTAGCCATCTTCTGTACAGGTGCGTATGGTTATTCGATGGCTAGTAACTATAATCGTGTGCCAAGACCTGCAGTTGTATTTGTAGAGGATGGACAGCATCAACTAGCTATTCGCCGCGAAAGTTATGAAGATATTGTGCAAAACGATCTCCCGCTAACTTTAAAAAAGGGTGAGTAAATTTGAGGAAAAATAAGTGGGTATTACTAGCGTCCATTACAACATTTATTTTATTATGGGGCGTAGTCTATTGGGTGTTGGCGTCGAAAGGTATTCTCGGACCTGGTTCGTAAGACAGAAATTGGCTTGCGGTAAAAGTACAAATCGTGTAGGATAGTCAAAGATTATGTACAGCTAGAAAAAGAGGGAATAGACAAATATGTTAATTCGATATAAAAAAGCTTTAGAGAAAATAGCAATGGGGCTACTTTCATTTATGCCTAACGAAAAAGACGTAAAAAAGCTTACAGAAACCATCCACTCCTATGAAAATGACGATAATTGGGTTTTATACTTATGGAAAAAGAATGATGAATATGTTGGCATTGTAGGGCTTGTTGTTGACGAGCATAATATAGCCACAATCCAGCACGTGTCGGTGATCCCTTCCTATAGGGGAGAGGGCGTAGCAACGGAGATGCTTCAAGAAGTGGCGGAACTTGGCCAATATGAAAGTATGCGTGCTACAGATGAAACACGTAGTTTTGTTCAAAAATGTATTCATTGTATCGATGAAAAAGCAGACGATTAACAACGTCTGCTTTTTCTTTGTTTGCTTTCTTGTCGCTCTGCAAGAATATGTGAGCGATCTCGAAGCATATGTTTATGAAGAAGATAATTTGAGCTATTTGATGGCAAAAGCTTTATACGTGCTAGGGCTAAATCCAGCAAGTGAGGTGAGAGAGGAAGCTGGAAAGTTTGAAAGGACTTGCCCATTTCAATCGAAGTGATAGCTTTTGTTATTTGTGTTAGGAGTTCAAGATAATCAATTTCTTGGAAAAAAACATGCCCTTCATTTACTTGAAAGTTATGAAGTGCTTTTTCTAAAATTCGTTTAGCACCAGTATTATTACCACGTCGCCAATGATATAAACCTGTTGCCAGCTGCACATAGCCGACAAGCGGATGCATTTTATCACCAGGTGCAATTTCCTTCCAATATTCCTCTAGCACTTCATGGCATTCAAAAAAATCTTGATTGCCATTAAAATAGGCACAGTAATCTATAAATAAAGTATGATGCTGTGGATGCATTTTGGACTCCTTTCCACTATACTAAAAGAACATAGAATCTCAGGGTGGTAAAATAATGTCTTATGAAGTAAAATTAGAAGCCTTTTCAGGGCCTCTTGATTTATTATTGCATTTAATTCACAGATTGGAAATTGATATCTATGATATCCCAATGGCTGAAATTACACAACAATATATCGACCATATTCATGCAATGCAAGTACTAGAGTTAAATGAAGCAAGTGAATATTTAGTAATGGCAGCAACGTTACTGGCAATTAAAAGCCGCATGTTATTGCCAATTCACGAAGGAGAGATGGAGGACGCAGAATTAGAAGTGGACGGCCCTGACCCTCGTGAAGAACTGGTGCAACGCTTAATCGAATATAAAAAATACAAGGAAGCAGCTAGTAATTTGCAGGAGCTTGAAACAGACCGAGCACAGGTATTTACGAGGCCACCTGCTGATTTAACAGGATTAGCCTCAGAAGAACAGATGGCTTTATTTGATTTGAATGTGAATATCTATGATATGCTTGGAGCATTTCAAAAATTGATGCGTCGCAAAAAATTAAAGAAACCATTAAAAACAACTGTAGCAAGGCAGGAGCGATCAGTAAAAGATCAAATGCGCTCTGTTGTCGATTCTTTACGATTAACAGGTGGACGTGCATCATTTTTCGAGCTTTTTCCCTATGAAGATAAGCCAACACTTATTCTGACGTTTGTATCCCTACTTGAACTGATGAAACGTCAGGTCGTCATCGTAGAGCAAGATGGTAACTTTGAAGAATTAACGGTTACCTTACAGAAGGAGGAATGGGAAGATGACGAAAACTTTGATGTTACAGAGTAGAATTGAAGCCTTATTATTTGTTGTGGGAGATGATGGCTTAACGATTAAACAACTTTCACAACTCTTAGGAGAGCAGGAAGAGCTGATTCTGCAAACAATGAATACATTGAGAGAAACCTACGAAGAAGATTTAACAAGAGGAATCACGGTGAAAGAAATTGCAGGCGTTTATCAGCTCATTACAAAATCTGATTTTGCCGATACGATTCAAAGATTAGTAGAAAATCCAACCGCACAATCCTTATCTCAAGCCTCCCTTGAAGTGTTAGCGATCGTGGCATACAAACAGCCCATTACACGTGTAGCAATAGAAGATTTGCGCGGTGTGAAGTGTGAACGACCAATCCAAACATTAGTTTCACGAGGATTAATTAAAGAGGTAGGACGGTCAGAAGGGACTGGACGTGCCATCTTATATGGAACAACAAAAGAATTTTTACATTATTTTGGCTTAAATAGTATAGAAGAAATGCCTCCTCTACCTGAAGAGGACCTTGCTGATACAGAACAAGAAACAGATTTATTTATGACGAAGTTCCAAGAGACTTTTAGCGGAGCAAAATAATGGTTAGGTATAATGCGTAGCCTTCAACATAAATTTAAATCTATAATTTCCTATCACATTGAATAAGGAGTGGCTCGTTGCTTCGGTTATTTCGTTTAACACTGTTTATGATCATTGTGTTAATGGTAATGCTTCCTCAGACTAGCTTTGCAAGAGGAGGAAGCGGCTATGCTGTCTTGGATGGCGATACAGGTCGACTTTTAATTGGATCCAATAGCGATGAACGATTACCTATTGCTAGCCTCACAAAAATTTGGACAGCACTTGTGGCAATTGAAAATAGTGACTTGCAGGATGAAGTCGTTATATCCCCTAAGGCTGCTATGGCTGAGGGGAGCTCTATTTACCTACAGGCTGGTGAAACGGTGACAGTTGAAACGTTATTGTATGGCTTAATGCTACGTTCCGGCAATGATGCTGCAACAGCCTTAGCCGAACATGTAGGAGGGTCTGTAGAGGGTTTTGTCAAATTAATGAATGAAAGAGCTGTTATTGCAGGTCTTACCAATACCGTCTTTATGAATCCTTCTGGTCTTCATCATGATGAGCATTTATCGTCTGCAAGAGATACTGCTGAGATGTTAAGACTTGCGTTGCAAAATAAAACATTTGAGAAAATTGCTTCAACGGTACTTTATCGGGCAAATACAGTAAACGGAATGTTATGGGAAAATAAACACCGTCTATTAAGAGAAGGTTCAGGAATGGCAGCAGATATAGATGATGAGACAGAACAGCCTGTTAGTTCCTTAAAGTCAGCCACTGGTACTGCTTTCGCTGGAAAAACGGGCTTTACTAAGGTTGCTGGACGAACACTTGCAACGGCCTTTCAAAAGGACGGGCAAATCTGCGTTGTCGTCACATTAAATGAATCAGATGATTGGAATGTACATCGAGGCTTATCCAATAAAGTATGGCAAGATTATAGTCTTGAAACAGTAGTGAAAAAGGGTAAATACAATGTCAATAAAAAGTTGGCTATTCGTTTACAAGAGCCCGTTCGACTACAGTTAAATAAAGAGGAAAAAGAACAGGTGAGGCAAGTATTACATGTTTCAAGGAAACGCCAAGAAGCAGTCTTGTCTATCTTTATAGGAGAAGAACGGATTTATGCAACGCCAGTAAAAGTTGAATCAGCGGATCGTTAAAAACGATTTGCTGATTTTTTACATTATTTGATCAATTGATGTTAA
>Ga0213822_1001647_pt1 | contig 12061 bp, 12 predicted proteins | sample MC6MC0908MG_FD_179872 | JGI IMG/M metagenome (GOLD analysis project Ga0213822, IMG submission 179872) | Enriched soil aggregate microbial communities from Iowa State University, Ames, United States - MC6-MC0908-MG | ecosystem: Environmental > Terrestrial > Soil > Unclassified | place: USA: Iowa...
CTTCTCTCCCTACTCTATGTATACGAGATATAAAGTTTTCCTATCTTTTTAGCTAAATAATAATGTTTATTATATAGATACTTTTTGTAGTAGGGTGTTAGATTTTGTAATGCTTGTAAAGGTTTTCAAGTACATTTTTTTGCATTTATAACCAAAATTCTACAAATGTTAGGTTGATTCCCCTTTATTATGTAAAAAAACCATGAACAAAGTTTTCACTCGTTCATGGTTTTTCGACTCTTTTTTTATTTTTATTGACCTGTAACACCTACAGCATCATAGGCAGATATTACCGTTTTTGTTTCTGCTGATGGCTGACCATTTTTATCCGGGTAAAGATCTCTAGCAGCTTGGATAGCTGCATTTCGCATATCTATAAATCCAGAAGAAGCGGTTAAATACTTCGTCAACGCACGGTAGTAGATTTTTTCCGTTTTTGAACGAGTAATACCGGTTACGTTTACCCCGTGGTGTTCACCGCCTTCTGAAATTAGGTAAGCCGCTTTGTTGTTAATACTGCTGTTAATGTGAACGCCGCCTTTATCTAGTTCACCTAAGTAGCGATCTTGATAATGATCTGGATAGCGATTATCCCTCAATCCATATGCCGCAGAAACAGATTTAGATCTTGGGTCACTAAGTGAACGGAGTCCGCCATCACCAGGGATATTTGGAGTGTAAATTTCTTCACCAATCTCCCAATCCGCTGGGCTAGAAAGGCCGCGTGCATTCATTTGTGCCAAACAACCAAAGATATCTGCTAGGGATTCATTGATTGCTCCAGATTCATCTTGATACGTTAGGTTTGCAGAATTTGTTATGACACCATGTGTCATTTCGTGGCCAGCAACATCCATTCCGCCGGCTAATGAACTGAAATAAACGCCATCGCCATCTCCGTATAGCATTTGCTTTCCGTTCCAAGCGGCATTATTCCATTTTGATCCAATATGAACGGTGCTTATTAATGGCATACCCTTGGCATCTAAGCTATTACGCTTGTGAATATTCTGATAGTAATTATTCACCTTTATAGAATTTGTATGGGCTGAAACGGCAGCAGGATCAGCAAAGAAGTTCGTTTTTGTTTCTACTTCCCATCCCGTAAATCCTAAGAGACCTGAAAGAATAATGAAGCCGTTTTCACCCATGCGATGCGCATCGTAAGTGTTAACACTTACAGAATTCGTGCCATTAACAGCTGTTCCATGTAATAAGCTCTTTCCAGTATTAGTATCTTTAATAACGCCAAAACTTTGCATAATGCCATTAACATCCAATCCTCTTGCTATTACTGGAGTGGTTGGCACTGGATCAGCCTCATGAATCGCATTGAAACTATCAATTACATTGCCATTGGTTGCATCTACAAAATAATGGAAGTACCCAGGTGCAGGGGCAGCAGTAGATGCTTTGACCAAGTAAGTTAGGTAATCTTGCCCTTGATAATTGTAAATGGTTAATTCTCCATCAATGGCATCATAATTTTTCACTTTGCCAATTTTTTCTTCAATACCTTCTTTAGCGATGGCAATGGAGTCATCTTTTGAAATCGAAGCTTTAGTTGGAATGATTGTACGAGCTAATCTTTGTGTGACTTTTCCAAAGGAGGCATATACGTTGTTATTTGCATCTAAGGCAACCGTTTGGCCAGATCCATAAATCGGAATCCCATTGTATTGCTCAACAGTACGTACATGGTATGTACCCGTTGCAGGATCAGCTTCCTCATTTACAATTTTAAATTGATCTCCTGAAGCACTTAGTGTTTTCGGTCCCGCCACTTGTGATTGAAGGAATGCTTTCACTACTTCTTGCTTGCTTAATCCATTTGCTTGAAATAGAACAGTTGGGACATTCGTTTGTTCTTCTGCAAATGCAGAAGTAGTTGGAAGCAGCCCTCCGAATGAAACGGATAGAGCTAATACAGCAGGTATAACTACCTTTTTGCTCATTTTATTCTGTTTTTTCTTTTTCAATCCTCTCACCTCTTCTTTGGTTAAGTGTTGTTACAATTACAATTATTTAAAATACTCTGATTTAAATCAATTGCTTTTAACAAACTTCCAATTGGGTTATTTTCCATGTGCTATTTACAGCATTTCTCTGTGCTGAGGGGAAATTTCGACAAAATTCTATAGTGTTTTCTAGCAAAAATAACCCAATTTAACTATTTCGAAAATTCAGTTATAGTGAAGGCGAATAGAGTTGGACTGCAAAGGAGGGGAAAAATGAGGAAAGCGTTTCATAAAGTCATAATGTTTCCCTGCTTAATCTGTATTTTCTTTTATGCAGGAACGCAAGTAGTAGGAGAAACAGAGGCGTCATTTTCAAGCCAAGTTGCATCAGAACCCATAGAATTGTCGGCAGCGATTGTTTTTCCAGGAACTATTAAGCAGCTTGAGGATCGTGCACAGGAGCTTGCTTCTAGTATGCATTTAATCTATGAAACAATTATGGCTACGACGCCTGATGTATCATTGCAAGTATTATATGGCAGGCTTGCGGAAATCCAGAATATAGAACAGAAGTTGAACCTCCAATTAGCTGCTTTAAATACTATTTATGATGAACTGTCTAGCTACAAGAATCAGACTCTCGATCCAGCAGTACCTGACCTATATACATATGATTATGTCCAAGAAGGTTTTCAAGCCGTTCAGAGTATTTTGCAAGAAGTGAAAGGAACGATTGATTTTAAGCAACTAGAGATCGTTCGATCCTCTTTGAAATGGCAGATAAAGAAACTAGAAGAAAAAGAGAAATCCTCAGAGAAAAATACACAAGCCAGAGGGCAAGAGGAGTCTGAATCTCAGGATAAAGCAGCATCTTATCTGGATGCTTCAACGAACTCAATTAATCATGTGGAGGTAAAAGAAGATGGCGAAGAAAATATGGACCATTACAAGTAATATCATTGGAGGCCTTCTCTTTATCGCTATTTGTTTTCTAGTATTTATCGTTTTTTCTTCCCGATTATCAGGTGAAGATCCGACTATTTTTGGCTATCAAATGAAAGTCGTTTTATCTGGATCGATGGAACCAACCTTTCAAACAGGTTCAATCATCTCCATCAGGGTAAGTAATGATCCTTCTTTCTATCAAAAAGGTGATATTATCACTTTTCATCTTGAAGATAAGTTAATTACCCATCGAATTTTGGAAGTAAAAAAAGCTAACGGACAAGTATCGTATAAAACAAAAGGTGATAACAATAATGGCCCGGATTTATGGACTGTTTCCGCGCAAGATATTGTGGGGAAATATACAGGCTTTACCATTCCATATGTAGGTTATGCATTAAATTATGCCAATACAAAAGCAGGTATAGCTCTTTTGTTAATTGTACCTGGAATATGGCTGGTCATTACTGCCTTTCGCAGGAAAGAAAGTGAAGTAAGAGAAGCATTATGATTGTGGTTATTTCTCCTATGTATCTACAAAAATACATATGAGTTTAATACATTTTTTTATTACCTTTAAGGGGGAGTTAGGAATGAAGTTTAAGTTCACTAAAAGGGGTTTTATGACAGCTGCGTTGGGATTATCATTAATTGGAGGGGGAACATTTGCCTACTTTAGCGATTCTGTTAAAACACAGAACACGTTTGCAGCAGGTACATTAGATTTAGCAGTCAATCCTAATGTCGTAGTAGATATTGGCAGCCTAAAACCAGGAGATGAAATCTACCGTGAGTTTACTTTAGAAAACAACGGAACATTAGATATTAATAGAGTATTATTAGATACGAAATATAATGTAGAAGATTGGAAGCAGGATAATACGGATGATTTTGCACAACATATTAAAGTTACCATTATGTATAACACTAGCAGTGCCTCTGTTCCCGTAGTGGAGACAACGCTTTTCGACCTTCAAAATCAAAAGCCAGACTTGACGGCAATTGATGATTTCGTTGGAAGTACTAAAGTTCCAGATGGAATAAAGGCTGGTGGTAAGGAAAAGATGTTCGTATTGTTCGAGTTTGTCGATAATGGACAAGACCAAAACCAATTCCAAGGTGATAAATTAAAAGTAGATTGGACCTTTAATGCAGAGCAAACTGCTGGAACTTATTATGACGATGTTCATAACAACTAAATTTTAAGAACATTGTGTAATTAACATACTTGACTATTTCATCCATACGGCATATAATCTTTATAAATTTTCAAATAACTTATGATTAAAAGCGTTGAAGAGGGAAAGTACGATTACGTTATTTTACACAGAGAGCTTCGGCAGCTGAAAAGAAGCAAAAATACGAATCCGAACAATGGCCTCAGAGCTTCGTGCTGAAACAATCTCGCTAGATTGGAGTAGGTTCCGACGAGATTTGGTACTCGTTATCCATACCACAGTATAAAGAGCATCAATTACGCTCTCGTACTTGCTGAGGCTGTTTTGTGTGAGCAAACAGTAAATTAAGGTGGTACCACGTGGAGATCAACCACGTCCTTATCTATTTTCTTGAAATAGATAGGGGCGTGGTTTTTTTATTTTTCTAAGCAATTAAGTAAGGTAAAGCAAGAATTTAAAACGAAGGAGGAAAATATAATGAATAACAATCTCGTGTTACAAACTGATTTTGGTACAAGTGACGGTGCTGTAAGTGCCATGTATGGTGTGGCCATTTCCGTTAATCCAACGATCCGGATTTTTGATTTAACTTACGACATTCCCCAGTACCATATTTGGGAAGGCTCCTACCGATTGTATCAGACGGTTGCCTACTGGCCGGCAGGGACGGTCTTTGTTTCGGTTGTTGACCCGGGTGTTGGCTCCGAGCGCAGAAGTATTGTTGCAAAAACGGCTTTGGATCACTATATTATTACTCCGGATAATGGGACGCTCACCCATATAAAAAAATGTATTGGCATTCAAGAAGTGAGAATCATTGATGAGGTCGTCAATCGCCTGCCGCACTCTGGTGAATCTTATACGTTCCACGGCCGCGATGTCTATGCCTATACCGGGGCAAGGCTCGCTTCCAATTTGATTACGTTTGAACAAGTGGGCCCAGAGGTCCCGGTTGATTCCATTATCGAGCTGCCCATGGCAGAGCCGAGCATTACCAATCATGTGCTCACAGGCCACATCGACATTCTTGATATTCGATTTGGCAATTTATGGACCAATATTGACCGTGTGCTTTTCAAAGATTTATCCGCGGAATATGGCGATTCCTTTGAAGTGACGATTGAAAATGATACCCGTCAAGTCTATAAAAACATTATGACGTATGGCCGGACATTTGCTGACATACATTTAGGTGAGCCATTGCTCTATGTGAATTCCCTCGACAAAATTGGTGTGGCAATTAACCAGGGGTCTTTTGCTAAGGCGTATCATATTGAAACGGGTGCATCATGGAAAATATCTATTCGCAAAATACCGAAAATTGTTTACAATTAACTTTATGAAAAAGAACTTTTTTGGGGGTTGAGGAAATGAAAGGAAATCAGTTATCGATTAAAACCATTGTAGCAATAGGGATTGGAGCAGCTGTATTTGTGATTTTAGGGAGATTCGCCGTTATTCCAACAGGGGTCCCAAATACGAATTTTGACACATCGTATGGCTTTTTAGCGTTAATGGCAATTGTTTTCGGACCGGTTGCCGGCGGATTGATCGGTTTAATCGGCCATGCGTTAAAGGATGCCATTTTCTACGGAACACCGTGGTGGAGCTGGGTGGTTGTCTCTGGAATTGTTGGTTTCTTAATTGGCCTTGCAGCCAAGAAAATCAATATTGAATCAGGCATTTTTAATACGAAAAAAATCATTCTGTTTAATGTAGTTCAAATCGTCGTCCAAGCAATCGGCTGGTTCGGGATTGCACCAACCTTGGATGTACTGATCTATGCTGAACCGGTAAATAAAGTCTATTTACAAGGTCTTGTCGCAGGCGGGTTAAACATGGTGACAGTCGCAGTTCTCGGCACGTTATTGCTTAGTATCTATGCAAAAAGCCGCAGTCAAAGCGGCAGCCTGACAAAGGATGTCTAAATAACTGTTTTGCATAGACAAGAGAAATTTTTAAAAAGAAGAGTACTTTTTGCAAGGAAAAGACTAATCGACACAGGTAGCACTGTTTTACTAGGAGAAACTTTATGAAAAAACCAGTTATTCAATTCGAAAACTATAGCTTTCAATACCGCAGTCAGACAGCACCCACATTACATGAAATAAACTTAACGATCTATGAAGGGGAAAAGGTTCTCATTGTCGGTCCCTCAGGATCGGGAAAAAGCACACTTGGCCATTGTCTCAATGGCCTTGTTCCCTTTTCTTACAAAGGGCAAGTATCAGGAAGCTTGAAAATCTGCGGCGAGGACGCGGAGAATTTAGATATTTTTTCTTTATCGAAAAAAGTCGGTACCGTTCTCCAAGATCCTGATGGTCAATTTATTGGGCTGACGGTCGCAGAGGATATTGCGTTTGCACTTGAAAATGATTGTGCCCCACAAACAAAAATGGTTGAAAGGGTCCAAGAAGTATCGAAAATGGTCGGAATGGAGGATTATTTGGATTCCTCCCTGCACCATCTTTCCGGGGGGCAAAAGCAACGAGTCTCACTCGCCGGGGTTATGGTCGATGACGTTGAGATTCTGTTATTTGATGAACCGCTGGCCAATCTCGATCCGGCAACAGGAAAATATGCGATTGAACTCATTGACCGGATCGGGCAAGAAACGAAGAAGACAGTCGTGATGATTGAGCACCGCTTAGAGGATGTCTTGCATTGCCCTGTTGATCGCATTATTGTCGTGGATGACGGCAGGATCATCAGTGACATGACCCCTGATGAACTATTGGCTTCACCCATTTTGGAGCAGTGTTTCATCCGCGAGCCGCTGTATGTGAAAGCGGCGAAATATGCCGGCTGTAAGATTACAAAGGAAATAAGACCGGCTCATCTCGATACCTTTGATGTTGATAGCTGTAAATGCCAGCTCATGGACTGGTTTACAGAAGCAGCGAGCCCGCAGCCGAAAGTGACAGCGGAGCCGATTTTGGAATTAAAGGACATTCACTTTGGCTACATATCCGGGAAACCAACGATTCACGGTGTTTCTTTTTCAATCGAAAAGGGTGAAATGGTCAGTATTGTTGGGAAAAATGGCGCCGGAAAGTCGACGCTGTCCAAGTTGATTTGCGGTTTTGAGAAGCCAAGTTCCGGAAAAATTTATTACCGCGGGCAGGATATTAGCGGCAATACGATTAAAGAGCGCGCTTCTAGGATTGGGATGGTGATGCAAAACCCAAATCAGATGATTTCGAAACAGATGATCTTTGATGAAGTGGCACTTGGTCTTGTGATCCGCGGTGTACCCGAAGCTGAAATTAAAGAGCGGGTATTGAAGACATTGAAAATTTGCGGCTTGTATCCGTTTCGTAATTGGCCGATTTCAGCGTTAAGCTTTGGCCAGAAAAAGCGGGTAACGATCGCTTCGATTTTAGTTTTAGAGCCAGAGGTCATCATTCTCGACGAGCCGACTGCAGGACAGGATTTCCGCCATTATACAGAAATCATGGAGTTTTTGGTGGAGCTCAATCGACAAGGGATGACGATTATTATGATTACCCATGATATGCATCTCATGCTCGAATATACACCGCGGGCGATTGTGATGGCCGGCGGGAGAAAAATAGCCGATGACACGGCCGTCAGTGTACTAGCGGATTCTACAGTTGTAGAAGCGGCAAACTTAAAGGAAACATCCCTGTTTGAATTGGCGGAGCGGGCGGGAATTCGCGAGCCGAAACAGTTTGTGGATCGGTTTATCGTGTATGATCGGGAGGTGCGGCAGAAATGGCAGTAGAGATGCTTTCATACATTGAGCGGCAATCACCGGTCCATCAGTTGACGGGTGTAACGAAGCTGATTTGCTTTATGATTTGGTCGTCGATTGCGATGCTCACCTATGATACGCGCGTTTTGGTTTTTCTCTTCCTGTTTAGTATCTGTGTTTTTATCGTTTCCAAGGTGAAACTTAGGGAAGTGGCCTTTGTCCTCCTATTTATTTTGCTTTTTTTAATGATTAATAATCTTGCAATCTATCTGTTTTCGCCGCAAGAAGGGGTGAAAATCTACGGGACAAGCCATGTCCTGGTTGACATCGGCGGCGGGCGCTATTCTCTTACGCTAGAGCAGCTATTTTATCAATTAAATGTCACACTTAAATATTTCACTGTCATTCCGGCGGCGATTCTATTTATCGTGACGACCAATCCGAGTGAATTTGCCGCATCCTTAAACCGCATCGGTGTCAGCTACCGCATTTCGTATGCGGTGGCGCTGGCGTTACGCTATATTCCTGACATTCAACGGGATTTTCGGACGATCTCGCTTTCCCAGCAAGCCCGCGGGATTGATATGTCTCGCAAAGAAAAGCTGCCGAAGCGGATCAAGAATGCCGCATCGATCATCATCCCGCTCATCCTTTCAAGTCTCGATAAGATTGAAGTGATCAGCAACGCGATGGAACTGCGCGGCTTTGGAAAAAACAAAAAACGGACCTGGTACCGGGCCCGTCCCTTTCAAAAAATCGACATTGTCACCATCATCCTATTCATACTCATTCTAGCGGTATCACTATTCGTCACTTTTCACGATGGTGACCGGTTCTATAATCCATTTTGAGCAATTATTGAAGCAGCAAAGACACACTTACATTGATATCTTTTATCGTAATTAATGAGATCTAGGTCAATTTTGATGATTTAATTACTCGGCAAAAAAGCACCCTTTCCTTCAAAATGCTTGAAGAAAAGGGTGCTTTTGAATTATTAGAGAACTTTTGCAGTGCGCATTATTAAATACGGGGTCTTTCAAAAATAATTTCAAAAAATGAAGCAGCACCATATCCAGATGTAACCGGAGCGAATAATTGGACGAATCTCCAACCATCCTCTGCATGATTGGCTATGATATCATGATAATCTTCTTTCGGCGTATTATTCCATTTACTAAGTTTAATTTTTACTAATTTATATTCGTACATTATTCAAACCTCCAAATTGAGTAATAGTAGTTATTAAACAGATAAAGTTTAGGTAATAGTTTCGGAACCTTATAAATGAGTTAATTAAATGCTATTTAATTTTGTTTGGGTAATAATTTTGGAAGGGTCTTCACCTTGCTGAACAAATACTTTAAGTTCAGGCACTTGCTTTTTCTTTAGGATCTGTTAAACTAGCTTGTTGATTTCCGTTCCAGGCGCTCGCTTTCCGCGGGCGGGTCCGAGAGCCTGTCTAGCTGCAGCGCCTAGCCCCTCGAGGTCGCTTCGGTCCTGCCGCTGAAGTCAAAGAACGACTTCAACGTCAGGACCTCCAGCGCTTGTCGGGGCTGGACAAGGCGCTTCCGCTTTTCCTTCTCCTCGGCGCTTTAGCGCCTGCGGGGTCTCCCGTGACCCGTCAATCCCGCAGGACATTGAATAAGCTTCCTTGAATAATCACCGCACGAAGGAAATGCGTTAGCATTTTCGAGGAGTCTCGCGCCCTCCACTCCAATCAACAGGGTGTAAAATCAGCAATGAACATTAACAGAGCCTTTACTTAAAATACGTATTGAATAACAAAATTGCTAATAAACAGAAGGGCAATCAAATAAAGCGCAGGGTGAACTTCCTTTCCTTTCCCCAATAAAAGCTTCATCAATGGGTACAGAATAAATCCGATGGCCATACCATCCGCAATGCTATAGGTTAGTGGGATCAATACAATAATTAAAAGTGCCGGAAAGCTCTCTGTAAAGTCATCCATTGAAATATGAACAATGTTTTGCAACATAAGAACCCCTATTAATATCAGAATGGGGGAAACCGCACTTGCGGGAACCATTTTTATAACTGGTATAAACAAGAACGAAACGAGAAACAACATTCCGGTCACAATGCTGGTTAACCCTGTTTTTCCACCAGCCGCAATTCCAGCTGCTGCCTCCACTGATGCAACAGTGGGACTAGTTCCAAAGATTCCGGAAGATAAGACCGAAACGGCGGTAGCCTGAAGTGATTTCTTACTGCTCCCAGGGCTTTTTAACATCTTGCTATGTCCATGAATCAAGCCTATATTTTCAAACACAACTACCATTGCAAAAGAGATGGAAGTTAGCCAGAATACGATATTACCTGCTTGTGACCACGAAGCTTGACCAAAAACGCCAAGGTATTCATGAAAAGATGGCATTGAAAGGGAAATCCCCTCGAAAGTAGTCCCTCCAAGCCAAATCGATAACAACGAGGTAATCATAATACTTAATAAAAGGTTTCCCGGTACATTTTTAATAAATAATAAAACCGTAATAATCAAACCAATTAATGTGGTGATTGCGGAGGGGTTGCTTAAATCTCCAATTGCAAGCAGGGTATGCTCAGAATTCGTAATAATACCAGCATTGTCAAAACCAATTAATATCAATAAGATTCCGATTCCAATGGTAATGGCTTCTTTTAAGGAATTAGGAATGGAGGATGTAATTACTTTCGCCATTGGTGTAAAGGCAATCACCATGAAGATCAGTCCTGAAACGAAAACCATCGCCAATGCTTCCTGCCAAGTAAATCCCCCAGATTGAATGATTGTATAAGTAAACATCGCATTGAGACCCATACCAGGAATGAGGAGAAGAGGGGTATTACTCCATAAGCCGACTATGATGCATCCAAAAAAACTGGCTAATATGGTTGAAATGATTCCCGCTTCCATCGGAATTCCTGCTACTGCCAAAATCGTTGCATTGACAATTATGATGTAAACCGCAGTTAAATACGAAGTAAAACCTGCAGAAAATTCTTTTGCAATTGTCGTACCATGTTGATTTAACTTAAAAAAACGTTCCATGTTCATCACCTTTCTATTTACGATGAAATCGATAGTTATCATAACATAGACATTTTATATATTAAAAATATATAATTTATATAAAAACCATATATTTTTTAAATGGAGTGAAATATCAATGGACATTAAACAATTACGGTATTTTATAGCCATAGCTGAGGAAAAGAATATAACAGCCGCTGCTAATCGGCTGCATTTGTCTCAACCACCGCTCAGCATAATGTTGAAACAATTAGAGGATGAGCTAGGAGTTAAATTAATCGAGAGAAATGGAAAGAGTATGGAGCTAACCGATAAAGGCAATGTACTCTACAAAAGAGCTTTGCATCTCATGAATAGTTTCGAAGAAATAAAAAATGAATTACAGGATACAGAGGAGGGAAAAAGGGGCGCTCTAGATGTGGGAATCAATACCTTATCGGTTTCGGGATTTTCGGAAATGCTCCAATCCTTCCACAAAAATCATCCCCTTGTTTCCTTAAAAATTGTTCTAAATGACTCCTTTTATTTAGCAGAATTGGTAAAAACGAGGGCTATTGAAATTGCATTTGTACGTCTTCCACTTGAATATCGTGGTTTGACATTTCATCATCTTATTAATGAGCCCTTTGTTTTCGTTAGCAATAAGGAAGTACATAGCATATCTTTAGAAGAGATTTCGCATATGCCTCTTATTCTTCCTAGTACAGAGGGCTTGGGCATCTATAATACTATCCTTGAAGAATTTACTAGACAAAAGCTTCCACTAACAAGTATTGCGGAGTGCTCTGATATGCATGTATTAATGGAACTCGTTAAGGGAGGAATGGGGGCAACGATTGTGCCAAAATCTGTTTTTGATGTCTATGGAACCAAAAATCTTTACCGGGCACAAATAAGCAATGCCAATATGACCTCTTCATTAGGAGTCATTTGGCTTGAACATCATTTTGTCTCTACACCTGCTAAAAATTTTATGGAGCTTGTAAAGGAATACTACAGACTTTCACAACTTTAACCATCTTTACCTAGCTTCACCTATTCTTTAATAGCAAAATAATGAAAGAAGGTGATTTTATTTTTTTTAGATAGCCCAGATCTTGGGTACCTCGGTATAATCCGCTAATTGTCACATCTTTTTCTAAAGATTCACTGATTACCCTTACGATCGCGCTTCGCTCCAATCAACAGCCAAGTTTAACAGAGCCTAAATTTAATAGAAATTAAGATATCA
>Ga0213822_1001650_pt1 | contig 12025 bp, 10 predicted proteins | sample MC6MC0908MG_FD_179872 | JGI IMG/M metagenome (GOLD analysis project Ga0213822, IMG submission 179872) | Enriched soil aggregate microbial communities from Iowa State University, Ames, United States - MC6-MC0908-MG | ecosystem: Environmental > Terrestrial > Soil > Unclassified | place: USA: Iowa...
TTTTAAAAGAACGCTGGTATGATGCGCGGCATTGGAGAGATGCCGGAGTGGTCGAACGGGACGGATTCGAAATCCGTTGTACTGGCAACAGTACCTAGGGTTCAAATCCCTATCTCTCCGCCATACATAGAAAACCCCCGTAGATCTAGGTCTGCGGGGGTTTTTTGTTTTCTCATTGTACGTATCGTTTGTACGTAATTTTTTCACCCCCCCTCTTACTTCCTCCGCACCATTTCCCCCTCATGGCACGGATTTAGTGCTGTTCTTCCTTATCCTTATGCTGTTAGCCCGTCTTGGTACCTGCTGGGGCCTTTCTGGGCAGCGAAGCCGATCGTCGCATAGCCATTGCAGGTCTTAATAGCTGTGGCACAATCGCGGCGGGGTACTGGTTTTTTATACAGTGCTCTGATGGAGCAAAGTAAAACTGGGCAATCATGGACAGGAGGCGTGTCATTGATTATCGTGAAGGCAATATGTCATCACCCTCCATGTGATTGCTCAAAAAGGGAATTTCAATAGTGAGAAATCGCGTTAGCGTATTGACTGAGGTTCAGAGAAATGAACTTGTTGTCGAAAATTTTATTTACCATATCCTGAAGTCAGGAGCAGAAGAACCTGAATGCTTGGACGAGGTTTTACTGTCAAGTGATACGCAGAGAGCATTTTTTAAAAAGATCATATCTGAAACGGGGCAAGGAACGCAGTATACATTTGTCGATAAAGATACCTCTCATTTGGTAGCGGCATGCAATGCTATCGTGGAAAACCCTGACGTTCAGTTTGTCGAACAGTCTAAAGAGATCGCTCGGCTATTTTTGGGGCAGCACTCCGCAGGGCAGACAGCAGATGGTGTATTGATTGTAGCTAGAGTTACCATAATTTCAGGTACCTCACGACAGTCGCTGATTGCCCTGATTAAGTTGGACTACAGTACCGTCCTTAGACAGCAGAGAGATGCGGTTCAGAATACTAGGGTTCGTTTAGAGGAAATAATTGAAGCTCTTTCCGAGCAGGCAGCGGCAGTTCAAAAGAAAGCCTTAATTCAGCTTGGGAGTGACTTTGCCTGGGATGTTCTAGCAGTCGAAAGGAAAAAGACAGGCGCAGTGCTGGATACGGAAGACGCGATTACAGATTATTTTAAGCGATTTCTCGGCGTACGTCTTAGGGTAAACGACTCCACTTTGACGAAGCAGATGGTAGTAGCTTGCCATCGTTGGGCGAGAGCATACGATGGTGATTTGGGTGGCCGTACACCTTCAGATGTTAGGCATTCAGTAATTGGTTTGCTAGACGCATTTGCAGATGGTGAATTAACTTACGCCGAAGTACGTGATCGAGTTTGTACCCATGTTGATCCGGTACAAGTCGAACGCATGAAAGGCAGTTTTGATTCTCATATGGATGAGCTGGGCCTTGGTGGTGTTTCGTTTTCACCTAAGCCAGGGTCTATTCCCACTAAAGATAGAAAGGGTGAATGGATTACAGATGCTGGGATTAAAGTAACTTGGCAGGGTGAACGTAATTCAAATATTCTTGACAAGAAAAAGCAGGCGGATGGTTCATATTTGATTACTATCAGAGCGACTACGGTGGAGGAGCGGGAATAGTTATGGCTGTTAATCTGGATGTGTTGTCAGGGCTATTGGTTCAGTTAAAGGCTGAGTCAAATATCGCCTGTAGCGAGAACTCGTTCGGAGCCAACTATTCTGGTCTTCTTAGTCCGCAATCACGTAGCGTTTTAAATGAGCTTTCTAGTCTGATTTGCGAAAACTCGATCGCAAGTATCCGTTTGCAAATTGATGGCCAGGATGAGGCGTGGGATGAGGTTGATTTTTCTGATCAACGCATGATTGATTGGGTTGTTTCTGTGACCGATAAATCTGCGTTGCTTCGCGCCTCTTTCGCTACCAATGTTGATGTGGATGGTTTGCTGTTTTTAGATAAAGTCTATTTTTTAGAAGTATGGCTTCCTGAGGTTTCTGGTTTGCTAGGTGGTGAACTTGATCAAAGCCTTCAGTCGGAACGGCCTCTTAAAATATTTGTTTATGGGCTGGACTCCTCATTTGGAGGTCCTAGAGTTGCCATTGTCCCTACGGATAGATTTGACCAAGCTTTGCCGTCTGAATGGATGATGTCAACAAAGCTTCCCAAGCTGGAAAGGCTTCTAAAGGCAGTTCATTTTGTAACCGGAAATGCCATTATGATCTCTCCTGAGAGATTTCTATTTAACTGGGGTGATTGCGAAAACAAGATTGCAGCATATTTTAATAACGCTTGTGTTGTATATGCGATGATTTCCTTAAGTCAAGAGTTTTATGGCTGGGATAAAGTTGTACTGAAAGGACGTAGAAAGCTTGAGTTAACTGTTGGTGGTGATAGGCTCTTGAAGTTTTCAAAGCAGCATGTTGATGCTCTAATTGAGTGTGTTGAGTGGTGTTACGCAGAAAGTGATGAGGAGACTAGAGTTTTACTTGTGGTGGATAGATTGACCCTTGATTTAAAGGACGGTGAAAGCTTGGTCGGTGCTCTGCGGCTTGTGTCGGCGGCGTTTACTGAAGCGAAGTCAAGGTATAAGTATGTGGTTTTAGATCGCAAGAAGGATTATACAAAAGAGTTGTCTGATATCCAGAAGGATCTGTCTGGAGTTGTAGATAAGTATGTCTCGGCAAGTCATCAGTTTACAGGGAGTCTGCTTACTGATGTGTTGGCTCTAGCATTTGTGCTCACTGCTGGGGTTGTCTCTAGAAGATTTATTGCCGAAGATGCTTTGAAAAGCCCAGAAGCAATAGTGTTGTTTAAATCATTTTCAATTTACTTGATTATTGCTGTGGTTTTGAGATTTTGGGGAGCCGTCTCGGTTAGTTTGATATCTACAAAGCTTTTCAAAGATTGGAAGGGTATCGTCCGTTCCCATATGTCGGCAGATGAGCTTCAAAAGATTGTGGATAATTCTTTATTTGCAGTTAAATTGAATTTTTGGATTGTCTGTCTTGTGGTGTTTTTTGCCTACGTGCTTATGGCTATTATGTGTTGGGATGTGGAGCTGACGTTGAGTTTATTTGGGGTTCTAGAGCGTTAGGATTTTTACTTTGTGTTGAGCGTTAATTATCTCGGGTGTTTTTTTTGGAGTTGAAGAGTGAGTCTTCATCTAAGATCCAGTCCAGATTATTAGTACGGGCAGTTAAGTAGGTGCGAAACAAGCCATCACCGTTGTTACTAAATTTCACTGACCATCGTTTCGTTTGTTTTTCAGTTCAGCGATGTATATTGCCGCCTCAGCTTCGATACGCTCAATCGTCCATCCAGCCTTCAGCCACAGCGGTTCCAGCAAGGCCGTGAGACTCTTGTCAGTCCTAGAGAACAGGTCAATGTCTTCGTTCAGCGCAGTGACAATCTTGTCAAACTCTCCTGCGTACAGCACGTCCATATTTACCCGAAAGAACGTATGTGCAAGGTAATTTCTACGCTTGTTCGACCGCTGAATGAGGGACTCCAGCTCAGATGGCACGGTAGTGATTTTCTTAAGTGCGTGGACCAACGCACCGAAGGTTTTAGAGAAACTTCCGTCGAAAAAATCTTCGTATTCCTCGTCTGTCCAATCCCCCTTTCGAGGTAAGAAGTCGAGAAAGAACAGGGCGTTCGCTATCCCATGCTCCAAAACCTGCGCCATATGCATTGCGGCCCCGTAGTACGCGCATACCTCTTTGAATTGGAGCGACTGAGGGTTAAGCTCTTCCATCGATAATCCTGTGTCAACTGGTCGATTGTTGGGTACATCAGACGTAGATCGGACGCGCTTTAATAATTTTGCTCGAAGAGAACTCTGTAACTTCTGTAGAGGGCGTCGAAGCGTTCCCAGTCCGTTGAGCCAGTGCGTGAGTATGTCCTGATCAGCGTTCCCTTCACGGCTGTCTTGCCCTTGAACAGGATGTGATTAGACATTTCATAATACTTAGCAAGGTCATCATCCGTGGCATTCTTCGGCACTGGATACCGTCCAGCCCATACAACGCTGTGCTGATAGAAATTCAGGATCTTTTTCTGCGTCGGATTGCGCTTTACGCCAAGCAGGTGCGCCAGATTGTTTAGATCATGGTGTTCCGGTGGCTTCTTCCTGAGGCTGACCAGCGCCGCTTTCATTACCACCTCCAGCGATAGCCCACACAGCATGTGGTAGACAGGAAAGCATGCATGCATCATGTCGAAACCTTCCCCCAAACCAAGCTCCTTTACCGAGTCCTTTCCTCGAACATCCGAAATTGAGAGCCACACTGCCCCGGCAGAAGCGTGCAGATCGTTCGCCCGGTGAAGCCATAGATTTTCATGACTACGATCCTCCACGAGGCTCATACGTGAGCCTGGTGTGTTGTGCTGCTCGAATTGGTTGTCGTCGCCATTAGTCATTGGTAAAGCATTTCCGTACGTTCCTGATTAGTCCATTGTCCGCCTTTCACAGCACCATATGTCGTCAATCAATCCGTAAACGGTGCTTTCGCTTCCCAGGTGCTCAATAGGTAAAGGGCAAGCGAGCCAGCTAGGTTGACCGCCAGTTCAGCGTGGCGTGGAGCTGGTTTCACGCCGGCTTTGCCAGTGCCGTGGGAATCGCTTAGGCGATTCCTTAAAGCACCTAATCCTTCTACTACTGACGTACAACCACCAAGGATCTGCTTGAAGACCTTCTCTGTGTGTTGAGAAGGGGCGAGGTTGAGCAGTTCTGCGGTTTGCCTATACAGTTTGTTAAGATCCGGAGTTTCGTCGTACTCGACCCCTGCGTCTTCCAATATGTGCTTGCAGACGGATTCGAGAAGGGTACGCGCCATTGTGATAGCGCCTTCGGGATCTGCAGTGCGCCGCTCCAGCGATTTTGTCCAAGCGACCCTCACATGCTCGGAATCGAAACGTTCGATTGCTCCAGTTACCACATGATCCGCTGGTGATGAACCACCTTTTTCAACGTATTCCAAGAGCGGACGAAATTCGTCCCATAGGAAGGTTCGGCGCTCGGCATAGGTGCTGTACTTGTTCTTAATAAACTGCCAAAACTGACTGAGGCTACGGCAGGTGTTCACGCACCGTGGAACCATTGTGGCAAGGATAGGATCGTCGAGAATGGCGCGCCTGAGCATCAGATACGCCGTGTCGTCTTCATTGCCGCCAGTAGCCTGTGAAACCAGTATGTGCTGGAGAGCTTCTGCTTCTTCTGACAGTGGGTGCATGGGAGTGCCCTAAACCAATTGGGGTTCATACGGCCATCTTAAAGCTTGATTCCTGCGGTTCCAACCACATCGTGCCCGTTTGAAGCTGATTGGCAGTATGCACTGAGCCAGGGCAGAGGAATTTTATATAAAGACGTTGTTTTAGATGCGATGGCAATGATCGTCTGGGTGCTCTGGCAGTTTGAGGGTGTGTTTCTGCCGGAAAACATTTGCGAAATTAAGTTATAATTTAGGCGTGGCGTGAATTGATGTTGGTCTCCCTGCTGTAGGCCGCTATTATTTTGATACAAAGGTTTAGGCTTCATGGCTTAGCATCCCATGTTAGCTCGCTGATCAATCTCTCACGGAGCGCTCTGCGGGCTTCTGTGTGATGTGTAAAATATTTTAGAAGGCTGTGATTTTTTGAATGCTAATGGCATAAATAGATGTGTATCCAGTGGAAGCTTATCTGAATGTTTAGTTTTGACTGGTTTCAGGTGTACAATGGATACAGGTCGAAACCATAATCGACCAAAAATTCGAACAGTATCATTTCCTAAAAAGCGGCTTTGAACGCTGGGTGTAGGTGGCTGTGCGATAATGTTGCTAAAACAAGGTCGTCCGGGAAGTCGGAAATCGGATGGTCTGCAACCGCTATCGCCAAATTAGAACAATGAATTATGGACACTGACAGGATGACGGCTCTGGGAAAAAGATCAACCGTCGATTTGACTAAAATTCGCCATGCTGGACTTAGTTAAATTCCGTAGCTGCCGCGAGGCAGAAAACAGACTTTAATCGTGCATAGGGTTACCCGCGCGAGCTAACTACCATCAAGGTATATGCTGTCGAAGTATGGGCCGTTCCGGGGACGCCTTCAGGTTCTCGATGGATTTTCTCTTAACAGGGAAAATCCGTCCGTAACTTCCTTCAGGTTTTTAAAAGCTTTCAATTAAATAGGTAGAAAATCGCCGAAGGCGATGCCCGAAGGGCATTTTTAACTAATGTTGGTTTGGTTTTTGGAGTGTTTAATATGTGCGAGCAGCTTTGGTAGAATCTTTCAGAGGATTTAAGGTTCCATCTGAGTTAGTGGTAGTATGTACTTGGTACCTGGTACCCACTAGCTTCTCGTGATGGCATCGATTTGCTCCGGTTCTAAACTCTTGCTATTGCAGATGCATCTGCAATAACCATCCTATCGACTGACTCGCCCTGCGACGATTTCCAAACAACGTGCCCGCAAATTATCCCGGTCAAGACCGTAATGAACTTGGCGATGTGCATCTGCTGTCAAAGCTATGACATTTGCATCCGTATCAGCACCCCCCTCTGAAAGAGGAATGATGTGATGGGTTTCCAGATAGACGCGGCCATTTGCCATCATAAAGCCCGGAACATTTGTCAGCTCGCATACACCTCCTGACCGCTTCAATACCCGTAGCCGAACGCTCGGGTCACGATACCGTTGCACACCGTTATATGTGTATGTATCAGGCCGCTCATCAGTACTGAACTGATCCATCGCGGCTGCTTCGCTGGTCAAGGTATAATCCGGTTGAACGGAATCCCCTTCAGTCTCGATATTTCCTTGATCGCGTATGCCTCGAACCAAGAGAAACGCCCCTGTGTCACCATCAAACGACTCGACGTACCATTCTTGATTATCCAATTGGCGCCCAATTGCTCGATCATGGTCTGATCCCTCATCTTCCTTTTCACGGACTGGCCCCGAGACAATGGCCACTCGAACATACCTCGCATTTACGTGGGCCAGTTCGACGGTTGAACTGAAATGTTGTGCCCGACTGATACGCGGATCTTTGATCGTACGGTTTCTGTTTTTCGGGTCTTTTTCAAGCTGACGGATCAATGTGTCGCTATATGCCTTCAGGTTTCCAGCGAAACAAACACGCCCTTGGTTATCGATTCCCATTTCTTCAAACCACACACACAACAGCGATATGCTCCCATCGTCACTGCGAAAGGACCATTCATAGCAGTAACCACCATTGGATTGAGGTGTGGCTACGGGCTTACCGTCTTTTTTCCTGAACCTCCACGCCTGTACATCAATGCCTGCGTTTCGCACGCAGTCAATGATCATCGATTTGCTGGTAGGCCTTAAAAACTCCACGCTAGTACCCATACCCCAACTCTCCATTGATTCCATGTAGGGTGGAGACTGATGATACCAGAGCATCATCAATCGACCGTTAAGTGGTACCTTACAGATTGTCCATTTTTGGTATCAACAAAATAGTATTGCGTGGTTTTTGATCCTAAAGTAACATGATGCTACGTTTGATGATACGTGAGTCTCTACTATGTCCCGTACATTTCTGTATTGCCGCGTCAGCACGTCAACTCAGTTCACTGAGAATCAAATTCAAGAAGTGAAAGCGGCTGGTTTCGAGATTCAGCCTGGCAGAGTAGTGGAGGAAACCGTCTCAGGTAGCGTTGCTGTAAGTGAGCGTAAAGGCTTTCAGAGGCTGCTTGATAGCATGGAGTACGGTGACGTATTGATAGTTACCAAGCTCGACCGTTTGGGCAGGAATGCTATGGATGTACGTCAGACGGTTGAACGCTTTGCAGATAACGGCATCCGTGTTCACTGCTTAGCCCTTGGCGGTGTTGACCTGACCAGTGCGGCAGGGAAAATGACTATGCAGGTTTTGGGGGCGGTCGCTGAGTTTGAACGAGATCTTTTGATTGAGCGTACCCAGCAGGGTTTGATTCGTGCCAAAGCCGAAGGGAAGAAGCTAGGTCGCCCAGTTGCAGTAAAAACCACGGAAGAGGTTCAAAAAATGAAAGCGCTGGGGTACACACAGGCTCAAGTCGCAGCAGCACTGAATCTTGGAATTGCAACTGTGAAACGTCACTGGAACGTATGCTAGCCGGGGGGATTCAGTACCACCCTATATCTGGTCTAAACTCGATATCAGGTTACATGTTGTGAAAGTTACCATTGTGCAATTTAGTTAGTTGACTTTTTATCGCATATCAAACCGGGTCGAGGGATGGTGGCCACTACTCAGTAGTCAAGCCCGATGTCAGTGACTGATGACAACTAGGTTGGGTAACTCAGATTATCTGAAGCCTGGATCTGGCGGCGGCTCAGAACTATCACTGGCGATTTGCGCTTGGACTGATCTGCGCGATATGTAGCCGCCTATACGGATGTGAGGTAACTAGAACAGCGTGTGCTGTGGTTTATGCTCTCGATCGTCACCCGACGGTGCAACAGTCTCAATTGGCTTGCCCAACAGCATGAAGTGGGGGATGCCAAGTGGGGGGACGCTTTTCAAGCGTTCCTCTGTATCCTCCTTAAGTTTTTCCCTCAACTCCATAAGTAGGCGCCCGAGAACGTTTTGTCCGGTAAGGGTCTCACCTAGCTCGTCCGCTAGTTTAGCTCCCCAATAGTCGTCTTTACGCGATTGCTCGACGATCGGCCGGTCGTGTGTGGCTAATAGCAGGCGCCCAAACTCTGCGTAATTCTGTGCGAGTTTCACGCGTAGGCACCAACGCATGACCTTGTAGCGGACCTCATCCCAATCTGACCTTGAGTCCTTTCGATACGGTTTGCTCTTCATTTTGGCCGTCATCGGGCTGTGCTGCCCAATGATTTCACGCTGGATCTCAGGCATGTGGGGAAAACGGCAGGCCTGATACAGTGCCTCCGTTGTCAGTATGCGAATACCATTTATTTGCAGGGGGTAACCAGAGGCCATGTTAGACAGGCCGCCGAAGGCCTCCTTCGTCTTGAACACGACGACCACCTCACTGCGGACATAGGTCCGCAGCAGGCAGTTCTCTGAGGGTTCGGCTTTAGAGCGCTTTGAAGTCATCGAAGATGTTTCCCACGAGCTAGTAGGTCTCCCGCTGTAGCAAAGGATACCAATGTAGGGCACCTGATGTAGCCTCAGGGTCTCCCCACCACATGGCAAGCGGACAGTTGTTCGGACAGTTTCGGTATGTGGCAATCATAGACCCAAACCCTAGGCCAAATGCGCTAAAACCGAGAGGACGGATGGATTGCTTCGGATTCTCGCTCTTGGCTCTGATCTTGGCGCCCGCGATGAGGAATTCGCTCTCTAAAATTTGACGTCCGGCCTCGGATAAGAATGGCTTTATAGGCTTTGTGCTGGGGTGCCGCGGTTCGAAGGGGTATTTCGACGGCAAGGCCATGTATGCCTGTACCTCGGCCACGTTCGGGATTGCTGTGGGCCAAAGCACCTCTGAAATATTTTTATGCGCCTTCTGATTCTCAATGGTGAGGGACCGCCAGAAAAGAATTTTGATCTTTTTGCCCGACTTTTCTATGACCCCCTTGAGCCTCCGCTCGACAAGATAGTTTCCGAGCGTATGGCAAGCGGCCACGATGACGTGAATTTTGGCCGATTGGGGGGCTTCGTTGATTATCCACGGTTCAAGGTCGTTACCTACACGATTACCGCTGAACAGCACATCATCAAGGTAAATGAAATCTCCACTATCATCCCCACAGTCATCTAGGTCGAGGCCACACTCGTCCTCAAGGCACCTCGAGAAAAGCTTCAGCATTTCCTTTTGGCTTTGCCCGTTCTGCTGGATGTCTAAGAAGTTCGCAGATGACCAATACGCTGTAGGGTTTTTCCCAGCGAGATCTTCATTGGTTACCAGTTGGCGAACGAAGTCTTTGATGTTTTTTCGCGTAATGAAGGTATGTCTGATAACGTGATCAAACTCGCGCAGGAACGGCAATTGTTGAGCGGGTGTGAACTGGCTAAGCCAGCGATCAACGTGCTCTGGCGTCGGTACGGGCAGGTCTCCTTTCCTATATGTCTTAATCTCGTCCGCGACGGAAACGAGCAGGTCATCACGTTCACTCATTTAGACGCCTCACTGGCAACGGGGTGTCAGCTTCTATACGTTACCCGTACCTTGAAATCAACCCCGTAACCGCGAAGGGGGCCGAAGAGCCTGCGCCAGCTGGTGCAACCGTTAGTGTACTTGACGTAATTTTCCATTTCGGGTAGATGTGGCCATTGTCGCCTAGGGATGCGAGGCATTCGAAACGCAGCCGATTAATCGCCGCTGTAGAAATTTCACCCGGTGTGAAGTTGTCAGTCTGAAGGACGTGTTGGTCTATACGTCTGAGACGCAGGTTGGCTGCAGAACTGGCATTTTCGAAATGGCCTCGAATTTTTGGCTCATGGATGAACCTTGGCTATAGACATCGAATGTCGTCTGTCCAACTTCATGCCCTACCAGTTCGGCCATCAAGGTTCCTTGTACATTAGCCCTGACAAGCTGAGTGATGGTCGTTTTTCGGATCGAATGAAATACACGATCAGGGCCGAAGCCCAAGGAGGTCTTCAGCCTGCCGAATGCCTTCACCATAGGGTCAGAGCGAATGCCATATTTGCTGCGACTGTTTGTGGCGACAAGGAAATCGTCCTTTGATTCGTCCATAAGTCGTTTCACAACGTCTTTGATAGCCGGATGTATAGGAACAACCCTGATGCCCGCCCTTGTCTTGCTATCAGTGATGTTGAAGCTTTGGACGCCATCGATCAAAATCACGTTGTCTGTCTTTAACTGACACAGTTCTTCGATTCGGGCACCCGTATAGACGCCAAGCAAAATCAAGTCTGAGAGCGCATGCAACCCTTCGGATTTTGCTGCCGTATGCAGCCTTGAGAGGTCTTTCAAAGTGAAGTCTTTGCGTTGTGCATCAGCACGATCCTTTCCCCTCACTTTTGGCAGGTCGTGTTCTTCAAAGGGATTCGCCTTGTCCTTGTAATCGACCCGCCAGCGGGCATCGTGCTTCATTGCCCATTTCCAAAAGACATTCCCGGCCAATAGATACTGAGTCAGGGTCTTGCTGCTCAAGCTAAACGAGTCCAACCACGCTGACACAGCATCAAAGTCGAGTGGGCGGCCTGCTTGGGTAAGAAATTTCGACAGTTTTTCAAGCTTGGATTGTTGCTGGTCAATCGTCTTGGCTGCGACATTTCTATTTTCACGGAAGGTTCTGAACTCGGCCAACCTTGCTTTCGTGATGGGCGATTTTGGTGTGTACCCACCGGGGTTGTTGATCAAGGCATCCAATTCTTGACGCTCGTCTGATGAGAACCGGTGCTTGTCGGTCATTCCACGTTTGATTGCCTTCTTGAACACCCCATGCAGCATTTCCTGGATTCGAAGTTCACCGTCGATTCCATTGCCCCACTCATGGTCGACAATTTTTTCAATCAGCGCCGTCAACGCTGGATTTTGCGATCTGAAGGTTTCGACGTCTTCGTTGCTCACCGGCAGGGGCTGGACCTGTTCACCGATGATCTTCAGTTTTCGGTTTCTTTTCAGTGCCTCCAATTCGGCAACACCTGTATGCACAGCGTCTTGCCAGCCTTCGGGCAAGGGGTTGCCCTCACGTGCGATTTTGATCTGTGCTTTCCAAGCTGCCAGGATCGGTAACCTACGATCCAACGCTTCCTGATAGACCCCAGTCATGAGTGAGCGAGATAGGACACGACGTCCACCAAATGCTTTTTGTACGTCTGCCGGGATGGCTAGCCTTACGTGGTAAGTGCCTCCTTGAAGCTCTAGATTGTTTGCCATTATTGCATTCCTGTTTCCGGTTGTACGTATTTATTGTACGTAAAATGTTTATCAAAGCCAGCAAATGCGGGGTTTATGGGGTTTTTTGACTTGGGGTTGAGGGTCCCTATCTCTCCGCCATACAAGATAAAGCCCCTGGAAGCGAAAGCTTTCAGGGGCTTTTTCGTTGTGCCTTACTTTTTCATCATTCCCAATTCAGCATCATCCAGCAGCGCCTTGGCCATCGCGCT
>Ga0213822_1001654_pt1 | contig 12007 bp, 3 predicted proteins | sample MC6MC0908MG_FD_179872 | JGI IMG/M metagenome (GOLD analysis project Ga0213822, IMG submission 179872) | Enriched soil aggregate microbial communities from Iowa State University, Ames, United States - MC6-MC0908-MG | ecosystem: Environmental > Terrestrial > Soil > Unclassified | place: USA: Iowa...
TACAACGAAAACTATGTGGGCGCCCCGAGCGACGGCAGCGCCTGGCTGACTGGCAAGTGCGAATTCAAACGCATCCGCGGCAACGACTGGGGCGAGGCGCCGGTGTTCTCCCGCTCTGGCAACCGCAACGCGTTGGTGCCGGGCAATCGGGGGGACTGGATCGGTTTTCGGGTGGCGCGGGATATGTAGGCGCCTCTGTGGGAGCAAAGCTTGCTCGCGATGCAGACACCTGGATTTCACAGAAAACCGTATTGCCTTCATCGCGGGCAAGCCTTGCTCCCACAGGATAAATTCCCTTCTCCTCCAATCGTTCTAAAGATGGGCACAACCCAATCCAGCGTGCCTGCGTCCTCCAGCCCATGCGGTGAATGCCCCGCGATGGCCTTCGCCCTTTTCATCTAGCAGGGAAACCTCCATGAGCCAACCAAAACGCGGGGTGATCAATGAATTGTTCACCCTGCTCAAACCCTTTCGGCTGATTGTCATCGGCGCCATCCTGCTGGGCATGGTCGGTGGCCTGAGCGTGACCGTGCTGCTGGCGACCATCAACAAGGTGCTGCACGCCGACGGCGGGCTGAGCCACACCGTGGTGGGCGTGTTCGCCGGGTTGTGCCTGCTGGCCCTGGTCAGTTCCATCTGTTCCGACATCGGCACCAACTACGTCGGCCAGAAGATCATCGCCAAGCTGCGCAAGGAGCTGGGGGAAAAAGTCCTGTCGGCGCCCATCCAGCAGATCGAACGCTACCGCAGCCATCGCCTGATCCCGGTGCTGACCCACGACGTCGACACCATCAGCGATTTCGCCTTCGCCTTCGCCCCCCTGGCCATTTCCCTGACCGTCACCCTCGGCTGCATGGGTTACCTGGCCATGCTGTCGTGGCCGATGTTCCTGATGATGGTCGTGGCGATTGTCATCGGCACCGTGGTCCAGTACATCGCCCGCGGTCGTGGGATCAAGGGCTTCATGGAGGCTCGCGATTCCGAGGACGAATTGCAGAAGCACTACAACGCCATCGCCGAAGGCGCCAAGGAACTGCGCATCCATCGCCCCCGGCGGCAACGCATGTTCGTCTCGGGCATCGAACACACCGCCGACAAGATCTGCGACACGCAGATCCGCTCGGTGAACATTTTCGTGATCGCCAAGACCTTCGGCTCGATGCTGTTCTTCGTGGTGATCGGCCTGGCCCTGGCCCTGCAATCGCTGTGGCCGAGCGCCGACAAGGCGGTGATGAGTGGTTTCGTGCTGGTGTTGCTGTACATGAAAGGTCCGCTGGAACACCTGATCGGCACCCTGCCGATCGTCAGCCGCGCGCAGATCGCCTTCCGCCGCATCGCCGAATTGTCGGAGCAGTTTTCATCCCCTGAACCGCACCTGTTGCTCAACGACCAGGGCCAGCCGAAAACCCCGGTGCAGACCCTGGAGCTGAGCAATGTGGCCTACAGCTTCCCGGCGGTGGAAGGCGCCACGCCGTTCCGCCTGGGACCGGTGAACCTGAAGATCGACCAGGGCGACATCGTGTTCATCGTGGGTGAAAACGGCTGTGGCAAAACCACGCTGATCAAGCTGCTGCTGGGCCTGTACGCGCCGCAGCAAGGGGAAATCCGCCTCAACGACCACGTCGTGACGGCCGTGACCCGCGACGATTATCGCCAGTTGTTCACGACGATTTTTGCCGATTACTACCTGTTCGACGACATCGTCCAGGGCGACACCCATATCCCGGACGACGCCAATAAATACCTGCAACGCCTGGAGATCGCCCACAAGGTCAGCGTGCGCGACGGCGCCTTCACCACCACCGACCTGTCCACCGGCCAACGCAAGCGCCTGGCACTGGTCAATGCGTGGCTGGAAGAACGCCCGGTGCTGGTCTTCGACGAATGGGCCGCCGACCAGGACCCGACCTTCCGGCGGATTTTCTACACCGAGCTGCTGCCGGACCTCAAGCGCCTGGGCAAGACCATCATCGTGATTTCCCACGACGACCGTTACTTCGACGTGGCCGACCAATTGGTGCGCATGGAAGCCGGCCGGGTGGTCACCGAACTGCAATCCGCGTAAATAATCACGATTCTCATTCTGGTTTTTTCTGGGTCGTGCGTCCTAATTAAGAATTGATGACAACTACACCCCTATTAAAACTAAAACCTGCAAGAGTGAAACACATGCCAGCAACTCCGGGGATTCCACGTTTTACCAAGGCACTGATCATGCGCCGCCTGCTGCAACCAGGCTTCAGCGCCACCGCATTCAGCCTGGCCTTGGCCATGCCGTTCAGCGCACAGGTCCAGGCACAGGAAGTCGATCTCAACATTCCGGCGCAGTCGCTGGCGAGCGCCCTGCAGGCATTGAGCAATCAATCGAACATGCAAGTGCTCTACAGTGCCGATGATGTCCAGGGCCTGCGCAGCCAACCGGTCAGCGGCCGGTTGTCGCCGGCTCAAGCGTTGTCGCAGATGCTGGTGGGGACCGGCGTCATGTTCACCATCCAGGGCAACACGGTCAGCGTGCGCGCCAGGAAGGCCGGGGATTCGCTGGAACTGGGCGCCACGACCATCACCGGTAAATCCGCGGAATCCGCCTACGGCCCGGTGGACGGCTACGTGGCCACCCGCAGCGCCACCGGCACCAAGACCGACACGCCGATCCTGGAGATCCCGCAGACCATCAACGTGGTCACCGCCGAGCAGGTCGCCACCCAGGGCGCACGCAACCTGACCCAGGCCTTGCGCTACACGCCGGGCCTGAACACCGGCGGCTTCACCGACCGCAACGCCATCGCCGACGAAATCACCAGCCGGGGTTTCTCGCCCACGCCGCTGTACCTCGACGGTGCCTACCTGCCCTATGCCGGCAGCCTCGGCGGCGCGCCGCAAATCGACCCGTACACCCTGGAGCGCATCGAAGTGCTCAAGGGCCCCTCGTCGGTGCTGTACGGGCAGAACCAGCCCGGCGGCCTGATCAACATGGTCTCCAAGCGCCCGACCACGGAACAGCGCAGCCAGATCAAGCTGGGCGCGGGCAGCTACAACCGGGTCAACGGCGCGTTCGACACCAGCGGCCCGATCGACGACCAGAAGGAATTCAGCTACCGCGTCATCGGCGTGGCGAAAAAAGGCAACCAACAGGTCGATCACACCCACAGCGAACGCATGCTGCTGGCACCGAGCCTGACCTGGGCGCCCAACGAAGACACCTCGCTGACCGTGCTGGCGCAGATCCAGCGCGACGATGGCCTGGAGGACTATCAGGCGCTGCCGCGGATCGGTTCCCTGGAGCGCGGCCCCAACGGCCAGCGGATCGACCGGGACTTCTTCTCCGGCGACACACGGTGGAACGACTACAAGCGTGATCAGTTCATCCTGGGCTACGACTTCAGCCACAACATCACCGACGACCTGAAATTCCGCTCCACTGCGCGTTACACCGATGTGCGCGACCAGTACCGGGGCTTCTACCTGCGCAGCTTCGTCACCACCGGTGGCGTCACTGACCAGACCCAGGCCAACCGCGTAAAACTTGACTGGCAACAGCACAACACCGCCTACACCGTCGATAACAACGTGGAATACAAATTCAATACCGGCGCCCTGGAACACACCACCCTGGCGGGCGTGGACTATCGGCATTTCAACCGTAAGTACGATGGTTACAACGCCTACAACGTCGTGCCGATCGACCTGTACGGCAATAACAACAACTACGACACCGGCAGCGTCACCCCAACGCTGGACACCCAGTGGGACAACACCGTTCGCCAGACCGGCGTCTACCTGCAGGACCAGATCAAGCTGGACAAGTGGATCCTGACCGTGGGTGGTCGCCAGGACTGGGCCGAAGTGGACAACAAGGACCTGCTGGCGGGCACCGTCTCCTCACTGCGTGACAACAAGTTCACCGGCCGGATTGGCCTGACCTATGTCACCGATTTCGGCCTGGCGCCCTATATCAGCTACTCCGAGTCCTTCCTGCCGACCGTGGGCACAGACGCCGCTGGCGAGTCGTTCAAGCCGACCGAAGGCGAGCAATACGAAGTGGGCGTGAAGTACCAGCCGTTCGACAAGACGATGATTACCGCCTCGGTGTTCCAGATCAAACAGAAGAACCTGGTCACCGCCGACCCCGCCGATCCGCAGAACTCGATCCAGTCGGGCCAGGTGCGTTCACGGGGCGTTGAACTGGAAGTCAAATCCACCGTCGACAACATCGACGTCATGGCCGCCGCCACCTACCTCGACTCGTTCTACACCAAGGACAACTACGGCAACGAGGGCAACCGCAGCGAGCAACAGGCACCGTTCTCCGCCACGCTGTGGGTCGACTACCACTTCACCCAGGCCGTCCTCAATGGCCTGACCTTCGGTGCAGGCGCCCGCCACACCGGCCGCAAGCCGGGCGACGCGGCCAACTCGTTCGACGTACCGGCCTTCACCGTGTTCGACACCACCATCAGCTATGACATGGGCAAGGCCACCTCGAGCCTGCGTGGCGTCACCACCAGCCTGAACGTGCAGAACGTCTTCGACCGCGAGTACGTGTCCCACTGCAACTACTCGTTCGGCTGCTACTACGGCCAGGAACGCGTGGCCTCGCTGGACGTGACCTACGACTTCTAAACAACACCCAAAACCGGGCCTGGCCCTAATGCCAGTCAGTTAAGGATCAAACGACTCAAAACCTGTGGGAGCAAAGCTTGCTCGCGATGGCGGCGGACCAGTCAATGACATTGTCGACTGGCACACCCCAATCGCGAGCAAGCTTTGCTCCCACGGGTTTGGGGATTAACTGACCGGCATTAGGCCTGGCCCGGTTTTTTTGTGCCTGCCAATCCTGAAACCCTCCCACAGAGGATGTGTGGCATATGCAAATCCTGAGACCACCCCAAAACAACTGTGGGAGCGAGCTTGCTCGCGATGGCGGTGGATCAGCAAAATAATCTTGGCTAACACTCCGCTATCGCGAGCAAGCTCGCTCCCACAAGGGATTGTGGTGTTTCAGGCGGTGAGTGCAGTCCGCAAGGCTTGGCTCAATTGCGCGTACACCTCGTCAATCTCCGGTACCACGCTCTGCAAGCGCAGGTAGTCGTGGATCAGGCCGGTGTATTCGATCAGTTCCACGCTCACCCCCTGCGCCTGCAAACGCCGGGCGTAAGCACGGCCTTCGTCGAGCAGCGGGTCATGGCCGGCCAGGGCGATCAGGGCCGGGGCCAGGCCTGGGCAACCGGGCGCCAGCAACGGCGAGAAGCGCCAGTCCAGGCGATCGGTGGGCTCATTGGCGTAGTGCCGGTAGAACCACTCGAGGGTTTCGCTCTCCAGCAGATACCCTTCGCCGAACAGCTCGGTGGACGGGCTGCTGGTGGACGCATCGGTCACCGGGTAACAGAGCAACTGAAAGCACGGCTGGATCGCCAGGGCAGCGGGTTCCAGGGCCGCTTGCAGCGCCAGCACCGTCGCCAGTGTCGCGCCGACGCTGTCCCCGCCGAACGCCACGCGGCTGATGTCCAGGCCTTCGGCGCGAGCCTGCCGGGCCAGCCAGTCGAGGGCGTCGGCACCGTCGTTCAGCGGGGTCGGGAAGGTGTGTTCCGGGGCCAGGCGATAGCCCACCGACAACACCGCGCACGGTGTCCGGGCGCAGAATTCGCGGCAGACGCCGTCGTGGGATGCCAGGCTGCCGACCACATAGCCGCCGCCGTGAAAATACACCAGCACCGGCAGCGCCTGGGCCGCAGCCGTGGCGGGACGATACAGACGCAGCGCCAGCGTCGCGCCGTCACGGGCGGTGACTGCGTGAGCGGCGCACTGCACATCCGCCGGAGCGTCCCAGCGCAATTGCCCGGTGGTGCGCTCGAACGCCTCGCGGGCCTGGGCCGGCGTCGACAGGTGAAACGGCCCGGGGCCGTCGGCCTGGCTTTCTTCGGCCAGGTCGAGGAAGGCGTTGAGTTCCGGATGCAAGGACATCGCAGGGGTTCCTTATGTAAAACCATGGGTAAAAGATGAGCCACTCAGACTCATGCAAAACCCTGTGGTGAGGGGATTTAGCGAAACGCCATACGTCCCGCTGAATTGCGCTCTGTAGGAGCTGCCGAAGGCTGCGATCTTTTGACTCTGCGCTTGGGACTCAAGCGTCTGAGGAAAGATCGCAGCCTCGTTGCACTCGTCAGCTCCTACATCCGGCTCGTCTTTGTATAACGATAAACCCGCCCCGATCCTTAAGCCGCCTGCGCCACGCAGTGCTCGATCAACGCCTCCAGTTCCTCCTGGTAGGCGCGCATCAATCCCTCGACGGTCTCGGCACGGTAGCGGCGGGTGCTGAAGATGCAGCGCAGTGCCAGTCGCCCGTCGTACACCTGCCCCACCACTTCCAGCCAGTTGCCCAGCGCGGCATGGGGGCTGTAGCAGCTGCCGTAGCTTTCCGCCGCCGGCACCAGCAACGCCTTGTCGTCGAAGCTCTGGTCGAACTGCCCCAGGTAGTTGAACGTCACCCGTGCCTGGGGCGCGCGACCCAGGGTGGCGGCCATCGGCTCGCCGCTCATGTAGCGCAACACGCCATAGCCCAATCCCTTGTTCGGCACGGCGGCCAACTGCCGTTGCACCGCCCGCACCGAGGTGCCGATGTCGGCTTCATGGCTCGGGGTCAGGCGCACCGGGAACATGCTGGTGAACCAGCCCAGGCTGCGGCTCAGGTCGATGTCCTTGACCAGGTCCTCGCGCCCATGCCCCTCCAGTTGGATCAGCACCGACGGCTGCTGGCTCCAGCGGCACAAGACCCGGCTCAGCGCCGCCAGCAACACGTCGTTGATCTGCGTCTGGTAGACCGCCGGCACCTGTTTGAGCAACTGCTGGGTGTGCTGCTCCGACAGGCTCAAATGCGCCACCGATTGGTACTGCACCTGGTTCTTGCCCCGCAGGTTGTCACACGGCAACTCGCTGCCCGGCTGGTCGATCTGCTCCAGCCACCAGGCTTTTTCCAGCGCCGGATAGTCCCGCGCATAGGCTTGCAGGCCCTCGGCCCAGGCCCGGTAGCTGCTGGTGCGAATCGGCAGGTTCGGCGTCTGGCCGTCGCAGTAGGCCGCATAAGCCGTCTGCAAATCCTGCAGCAGCAAACGCCACGACACCGTGTCGATGACCAGGTGATGAATCACCATCAGCACGCGAATTTCACCGCTGCCCAGGGTCACATGCGCCGTGCGCCACACCGGCCCGTTGTGCACATCAAGGCTGCGTTGTACCTGCTCGGCGTACAACTCCAACTCGGCTTCATCGGCCACGCTGTGCTGCCACAGCAAAGGTTCGTTGGCCCACTGGGCCTGCATCTCCTCCAGCGCCTGGTAATGCTGCAGGTGGCGCCCGCCGACTTCACTGAAGCGCAGGCGCAAGGCATCGTGCTGCTGCATCATGCCGCGCAAGGCCAATTCCAGTGCCGTCAGGTTCAACCCTTGGCGGGCCCGCAGCATCAACGCCTGGTTGTAATGATGGGGTTCGCTCATGCGCTGGTCGAACCACCATTGCTGGATCGGAATCAGGTTGAACTGCCCTTCGGCCGCCACCTGGGTCACGTCCTCGACCGTCACGGCAAACGTGTTCGAACGCTGGTCGAAAATCGCCTCGATGGTCTGGCCGCGCATCAGGTCCCGCAGCTTGAGCTCCATCTTCAGCTCCCCATGGTTACGCACCCGCGAGACCACTTGCAGGCTGAGGATCGAGTCACCGCCCAACTCGAAGAAATTGTCGGTGATGCCCACCCGTTCGACTTGCAACACATCAGCCCAGACCTCGGCCAACAGTTGCTCATCGCGGTTACGCCCCGGCACATACTCGGCGCCCTTGAATTCCGGCTCCGGCAGGGCCTGGCGATCGAGCTTGCCGTTCGGGGTGACCGGCAACGCCTCCAGGCAGATGACCTGGGCCGGCACCATGTAATCCGGCAATTGCGCCCGCAACTCGGCCTTGAGCCGATCGCCGATGGCCACGCCATCGGGGGTGACCACGTAGCCAATCAGTTGCTTGCCCGAGGCACTGTCGCGGGCGATCACCAACGCATCGCTGACGTCGTCCAGTTGCCGCAGGCTGGCCTCCACTTCTCCCAGTTCGATGCGGAAACCCCGCACCTTGATCTGGTGGTCGATACGGCCGACGTAATCGAGCACCCCATCGACGCGCTGGCGTACCAGGTCGCCGCTGCGGTACAGGCGATCGCCAGGCTGGCCGAACGGATCCGGCACAAAGCGCTCGGCACTCAGGTCCGGGCGACGGTGATAACCACGGGCGATGCCCGCGCCACCGATGTACAACTCGCCGGCAATGCCTGGCGGCAACGGGTTGAGGTTGTCGTCCAGTACATACAAGGCGCGCTCCCCCACCGCACGCCCGATCGGCGCGTAGGCAGCTTCGCAACGTTCGCTGGCCGGCACCTTCCACAGCATCGGCGTGACCACGGTTTCAGTCGGGCCGTAGCCGTTGGTGAAGAATTGCGGACGCAACGCCGCCTTCACTTGCTCGAAGGTCTGGTCCGGCACCGCATCGCCGCCGAAGCAGTAGACCCGCACCGGCGGTGGCGCCAGTGAGCTGTTGGCAGCGTATTCGGCCAGTTGCTTGAGGTAGGCCGGCGGGAAGCAGGCGATGGTAATGCCGTGACGGTGCAAGGCGTCGAAGGTCTGCTCCGGCGTCCACAGTGCACCGTCGCGAATCACCAGGGTGCCGCCGCTGAACAGCGTGCTCAGCCAGCGTTCATGGGCGCCGTCGAAGGCGAACGACATGAAATGCAGTTCGCGGGTGTGTTCGTCCATGTCGTACAGCCCGGCGATGGCCTGGCAATGCATGCTCATCGGCCCGTGCGCCACGGCGACGCCTTTGGGTCGACCGGTGGAGCCCGAGGTGTAGATCAGGTAGGCCAGGTTGCCGCCGAGCAAACCGCTGTGGGGCGGCAAATCGCTGTAGCCGCGGCTGTCGAAACCGTCGATGGCCAGGCGCGCCAGACCGTCGAGATCCGGCAGGCGTGCCTGCACCCGGCTGTGGGTCAGCAACAGTGCCATGGCCGAATCTTCGATCATGAACGCCAGGCGCTCGGGTGGATAATCGATGTCCAGCGGCACATACGCAGAACCGCTTTTCATCACCGCCAGCAACGCCACGACCATGTCCACCGAACGCTCCAGGGCCACACCGACCACCACTTCCGGGCCGGCGCCAAGTTCGATCAAACGGTGGGCCAGGCGGTTGGCCCGGCGCTCCAGTTCGCCATAGTCCAGCGAGTCGTCGCCACACACCAGCGCCGTGGCCTGCGGACGCGACTGGGCATGCCGGCCAATCAGCTCCGGTAACAATTGCGCCTGATAGCAACCGTTCGGCGCCGCGCTCCATTGTGCGAAGGCTTGCCACTGCTCCAGCGACAAGCGCTGCAGGTTGCCCAGGCACACGTGGGGCGCATCGATCATCGCTTCCAGGGTGTCTTCCAGGGTCCGGCGGATTCGCTCCACCGCTTCGACGCTGAAGGCGTTGCGCAGGAACAGGTACTCGATGGACAGCGTTTCACCCAGGTTGACCGCCAGGTCCATCGGGAAGTTGGTCACGTCATGATTGCGTGACTCGCCGAAGCTCAGGCCGGTGTCCTGCTGGTCGCCCAGGCGTTCGTCGATGGGGTAGTTCTCGAACACGATGATGCTGTCGAACAAGCCCTGCCCGCCCAGGCCCGACCAGCGCTGGATGTCCGCCAGTGGCGCATGGGAATGCTCACGCAGGTCCAGGTTGTAGGCCTGCAACTGTTGCAGCCATTGATCCAGCGGCTGCTCGGGGTCCAGGGTCTGGATCACCGGCAAGGTGTTGATGAACAGGCCGAGGATGTTGTCGGCGTTGAGCAGCCCCGCCGGACGCCCGGCGACGGTGGCGCCGAAGACCACGGTGTTCTGCCCGGTGAAGCGTTGCAGCAACAGCAGCCACGCCCCTTGGATCAAGGTATTGGGTGTGATCTGCAAGGCGCGGCAGGCCTGTTGCAGGCGAGCGGTCTGTGCCACGTCCCAGCGCGAATACAGCGCCTCGTGCCCCGGCAATGCCTCGACATGCCGCGGGAACATCGCCTGGCTAAGGGAAGTCGCCTGCTCCAAGGTGTCGAGGCGGCTGCGCCAGAAACGTTCCAGCGCGCCCTGGTCCTGGCGTTGCAGCCATTCGATGAACTCGCGGTAGCGACCATTGCGGCTGGGCACGTGCCCATGGGCGTAGAACTGCAACACCTCACCGAACAACCGCGAACTGCTCCAGCCGTCCATGAGGATGTGATGGCAGGTCCAGATCATCTGGTAGCGATCGTCTTCCAGGCGCAGCAACAACACCCGTTGCAAAGGCGCGCGGCTCAGGTCGAAACCGGCCAGGTAGTCAGCGGTCGCCCGGGCACTGATCGCCTGCTCGCTGATGTCCTGTCCACGCCAGTCTTCAATCCGCAACGGCAACTCAACGTGGCGATGGACGATTTGTACCGGCGCGCTCAAGCCATCCTGCCAGTGGAAACTGGTGCGCAGGATGTCCTCGCGCTCGATCACCGACGTCCAGGCCTGGGCGAAACGCTCGGTGTCCAGGCCGTGCACCGGCAGGCTGATCTGGTTGATGTACAAGCCGGAGCTGTCGTCGGCCAGGGTGTGGAACAGCATGCCGTCCTGCATCGGCGACAGCGGATAGATGTCCTCCACCTGCGCCACGGGCACCGGCAGGCCATTGAGTTGCGCCTGGCTCAGGCGCGCCAGCGGGAAGTCCGAAGGTGTCAGGCCCAAGTGCCCGTCGGTGCAGCAGTGATCGATCAGTTGTTGCAACGCCACGGCGTAGGCATCGGCCAACCGCTGGAGCGTGGCCTCGTCGAAAACATCGCCACTGAACGTCCAGTCGAGGGTCAACTGACCGTTGAAGATCCGCCCGTCGATGGTCAGCCAGTTGCCCAGCGCCACGTCATCGCCATGCCCTGCGCCACTACCCTCTTCACTCGGCACGAACAGCGCCTGCTCATCGAAGCTCTGGTCGAACTGCCCCAGGTAGTTGAAGGTGATGCGCGCTGGCGGCAGTTTTGCCAGACGCTGCTGGACCGCTTCGGCACCCAGGTAACGCAGGACGCCGTAGCCCAGGCCCTTGTTCGGCACCGCCCGCAGTTGTTCCTTGATCCGCTTGATCGACTCGGCCGGGTCGCTGGCCGGCGTCAGCAACACCGGGAACAGGCTGGTGAACCAACCGACGGTGCGGCTCAGGTCGATGCCCTCGAACAGTTCTTCGCGGCCATGGCCTTCGAGCTGCACCAGGCAGGCCGGTTGCCCGGTCCATTGGCAGACCACTTGCGCCAGGGCGCTGAGTAGCAAATCGTTGACCTGGGTGCGATAGGCCGCCGGCGCCTGCTTGAGCAAACGCTGGGTCTGGGTGGCATCCAGGCGCGTGCTCACCGAACGGCCATGGGCCGCGGCCTGGCTGCCCTCGGGACGGGCCCGTGGCAGCGGCGGCAGGGGCTGGTCCAGTTGCCCGACCCAGTAATCCAGTTCCTTGTTCAGGGTTTCGCTGTGGGCGTAGTCCTGCAACTGAGCGGCCCAGGCCTTGAACGCCGTGGACTTGCCCGGCAAGGCCGGCGCCTGGTTCGCCCGCAGTTGGCGATAGACGTTTTGCAGGTCTTCCAGCAGCACCCGCCACGACACACCGTCCATGACCAGGTGATGAATCGCCAGGTGCAGGCGCGAACTGCCGTCCTGCACCGCGATCAGGCTGCAGCGCAGCAACGGGCCGTGTTGCAGGTCGAGGCTGCGTTGGGCCTGGTCGGCGATGGCGATGATCTCGGCGGCGTCCCGCGCGGTGCGTTGCCAGATCTCCAGCGGCTGCTTATCCACGGCCTGATGGCTGGCGTGCCAGCGGCCATCGTTGGCCTGGGTGAACCGCAGGCGCAAGGCATCGTGATGGGTCACCACGTGCTGGAGGGCCTGTTGCAGGTGGGCGATGTCCAAGGGTTCGCGCGGGGTCAGCAGGACCGATTGGTTCCAGTGGT
>Ga0213822_1001656_pt1 | contig 12002 bp, 10 predicted proteins | sample MC6MC0908MG_FD_179872 | JGI IMG/M metagenome (GOLD analysis project Ga0213822, IMG submission 179872) | Enriched soil aggregate microbial communities from Iowa State University, Ames, United States - MC6-MC0908-MG | ecosystem: Environmental > Terrestrial > Soil > Unclassified | place: USA: Iowa...
ATAAACCTCAAGAAAGAATAATTCTTTCAACTAAGTTAATAAATCATGGCACATTGAATGTCTGCTCCTGCGCCAAAGCATATTCGACGAGGATTATGATCAGCTCGTCGCAGGCCCGCAAGGAGGAATATTCAGTGTAGTAGGCCTGGTAACAATGGCGAGAAGGTCACACCCGTTCCCATACCGAACACGGAAGTTAAGCTTCTCAGCGCCGATGGTAGTTGGGGCAAGCGCCCCTGTGAGAGTAGGACGTTGCCAGGCAAATGAAAGACAACCTGTATTGGGTTGTCTTTTTTTGTGCCAATGAGTGGAAGTGGAAAGTAAAATCAAAAAAGTGGAATGTAAATATATAGAAGTGGAAAGTAAACAGCCCAAACCGGAAAGTAAGAACACACTTCAGCAGAAAATCCGAGAAAAGGGTCCCAAAAGATGATATTGCAACTTGTCCGCCAAAAAAATTAGGAAAAAGGAATTCAAGTTACCAAATTGAATTCCTTTCTTTACTTCATAAGAAATTGATAAATTAAAAACGGTCCTTTTTTTTGGGTAATGTCAAGGAAGGTTGCAATAAATGGATAATCCTGATTTGGCATCATTTTCGTTAATTCACTCCACCATTCTGTTTCATAACGGGCAATCATACTTAAGTTATAGAGCAGTAAATAGTGGATTAGCAATTCAGGAAAAGTAAAAAGATGATTTTTGTTAAGTGGAATGGTATAAAAACCATTCTCTAAATTAAATTTTAATGGTGAAACGCCAACAGATTTCGTATCATTCCATGTTAAAGCAAGCCCTTCGCCTGAAAATTCGACTCCTTTTTCAAGCTTTGATGTCAAAAACTCCTTTAAACGATCCTTTGTCATATGATAATGATCTAATACAGATTCAGGAACCAATAACAAATCTCCATCCGACAATAACTTATCAAATGTCCTCTTTCCCTCAAGTAAAAAGAATAAATCATCCAGTTCCGGTATAAGCTGTAATAACTCCTCCATGATGACTTTCTCCCCTTCCAATTGTTTCATGTGAAACAATTTTTCCGACATGAAGGGGAAGAGTCCATTTTTTTGAAGCTTAACTTCATCCTTAAAGAACAGATAATTTTGCTTTTTCCTCTTCCTTGTCGAAACACCATGGGCTAAAACAGCCGTTGTCTCAGGATAAGCAGGGTCAGTGGTTAAAATACATGCTTTAATTAAATGGACAAGACCATAAAAAAGTAAAATAGGTTTTAACGTAAGAGGCGATTTTTCTGCCTGTTCATAATATATTTTTCCATGTTCGAGATAATAGAGAAAGGCATAACCGTTTTCATAGCTTTTTTGTTCAGGATTTTCTAAATGAAGTTTTTGATAACTACATTTTAAATAACGCTGGCAGTATTCAGCCGAAAAGAAGCAGCTAAAGCTTTTCCAGTCTTTATATTCAATACCCAAGATCAAATCACCTTTTTCAGAAGAATCGAACTAATTTATATTCCTTGACAGTATTTTGTCCAATTGATAACCTACAAATAATATTTTTTAAATGGAAATGGGGCAGAGCGCTACAAAACCGATTGTGTAAATTTCATTGTCGTTTAAATTTTTTACGATGATTGAAGTGAAGCTTAGCTCTGCTCACACCGCCTTTATTAGGTTGGGCCATGTTTTTATCGTCGTATGCTATTATTATTAGTTTAGTAAGGGGGCCGTTAAAGTGTGGGAAAGTAAATTTTCAAAAGAAGGTTTAACGTTTGATGATGTTTTGTTAATTCCTGGTAAGTCTGAGGTATTGCCAAGAGATGTTAGTCTGCAAGTAGAATTATCGCCAAGTGTTAAGCTTAATATTCCAATTATTAGCGCTGGAATGGACACAGTGACAGAATCAGAAATGGCGATTTCCATTGCCCGCCAAGGCGGCTTAGGGATTATCCATAAAAATATGACCATTGAGCAGCAGGCTGAGCAGGTTGAGAAAGTTAAAAGGTCTGAAAGCGGAGTAATTACGGACCCATTTTTTCTAACACCAGAGCACCAAGTCTATGACGCTGAGCATTTGATGGGAAAATACCGCATCTCCGGTGTGCCGATTGTTAATAATATGGAGGAACAAAAGCTGGTAGGAATTATCACTAATCGGGATCTTCGCTTCATCCAGGATCAAGATTATTCATTTAAAATTTCAGACGTGATGACAAGAGAAAATCTTGTAACGGCTCCTGTTGGAACCACCCTAAAAGAGGCTGAAAAAATCCTTCAAAAGTATAAAATTGAGAAACTGCCCCTTGTGAATGAACAGGGTGTTTTGAAAGGCTTAATCACGATTAAGGATATTGAAAAAGTAATTGAATTTCCAAATTCAGCAAAGGACAAGCAAGGGCGCCTATTAGCTGGTGCGGCAGTTGGAGTAACATCGGATACAATGAAACGGGCTGAGGCGCTTGTTGCAGCCAATGTTGATGTCCTGGTTGTCGATACGGCCCATGGCCATTCCAAGGGTGTTCTTGATACCGTGAGAGACCTCAAAAATGCTTTTCCACATGTAACGATTATTGCCGGAAACGTGGCAACAGCTGAAGCAACTAAAGACTTATTTGAAGCAGGCGCTGATGTTGTAAAAGTAGGAATTGGTCCTGGATCCATTTGTACAACCAGGGTTGTGGCAGGTGTTGGCGTTCCGCAAATAACGGCAGTCTATGACTGTGCAACGGAAGCGATGAAGCACGGAAAAACAATTATTGCTGACGGTGGGATTAAATACTCAGGTGATATCGTAAAGGCACTGGCTGCAGGCGGACATGCAGTTATGCTCGGCAGTTTGTTAGCAGGGGTTTCTGAGAGCCCCGGAGAGACAGAAATATTCCAAGGACGCCGCTTTAAGGTGTATCGCGGAATGGGTTCAGTGGCTGCGATGGAAAAAGGGTCAAAAGACCGATATTTCCAAGAGGATAATAAAAAGTTTGTGCCAGAAGGAATTGAAGGCCGGATTCCATATAAAGGGCCATTGAAAGAAACCATCTATCAATTAGTCGGCGGCTTGCGCTCTGGAATGGGCTATTGTGGGACAAAGGATCTTAACGATCTAAGGACGAAGGCACAGTTTATTAAAATGACAGGCGCCGGTCTTAGAGAAAGCCATCCGCATGATGTCCAAATCACAAAAGAAGCACCAAACTATTCTAAGTAAGAAACAGAGAAGCCGCGGCTTCTCTGTTTTTATTTAGAAAAGGGATAAATCGTGACAAAAGTCCTGATAGACTTAGAGAAATTTTCAAAATTAGTTATAAGATGGTGCAATGCTCCGCCTATGATTTACTAGGCAGTTATGTTAAAATAACCAAGGTGTAATAAAACGTTGGAGGGCTATGAAGTGAATAAACATTTTTATCAGAAATGCGTTGCTAGTGCGCTGGCACTCATCATGTTTTTTAGCTTATTTGCCGGAGTAAATCCAGCTAAGGCAGAAGCAGCATTAAATGTGAATGCAGATGGGGCCATATTAGTTGATGGACAAACAGGTAAGGTTTTATATGAAAAAAATGCTGATAGTGTACTAGGAATTGCTAGTATGACAAAAATGATGACAGAGTATCTTTTACTAGAGGCTGTCAAGAACGGAAAAGTGAAATGGGATCAAGAATACACGGTGAGTGATCTCGTCTATAAAATTTCCCAAAACCGTGAGCTTTCAAATGTTCCATTAAGAGCAGATGGTAAATATAAAGTCCGTGAATTATATGAAGCAATGGCGATTTACTCCGCAAATGCTGCGACAATTGCAATTGCTGAAATCATTGGCGGTTCGGAAACAAATTTTGTCAAAATGATGAATGAAAAGGCAAAGAAGTTAGGATTAAAGGATTATAAATTCGTTAACTCAACTGGTTTAAATAATCGAGATTATTTTGGTGAGTATCCACAGGGAACCGGTCCTGAAGATGAGAATGTCATGTCACCACGTACAGTTGCCAAATTAGCGTACCATTTAATTAATGATTTTCCTGATGTGTTAAAAACAGCAAGCACACCAAAGAAAATTTTTAAAGAAGGTACAGATGATCAAATCAAGATGGATAACTGGAACTGGATGCTGCCATCGTTAACATATGGTTACGAAGGTATGGATGGGCTTAAAACAGGTACCACTGATTTTGCAGGTTCCTGTTTTACCGGAACAGCTAGTCGTGATGGAAAAAGGTTTATCACTGTTGTCCAAAATGCGAAAGATGCGAACGGACAAGGAAGTCATAAAGCCCGCTTTGATGAAACAAGGAAAATGCTGGATTATGCCTTCAGCAACTATTCAAAAGAAGAGTTAGTGCCGAAACATTATCAAGCAAAAGGACATAAAACGGTACCAGTTACTAAAGGAAAAGATAATCAAGTAAAAATTTATACAAAGTCAGCCATTGACATGGTGATCCTCAATGGTGAAAAGAAAAACTATAAACCAGTATTAGTGTTGGATGAAAAGAAAATCAATAAAAAAGGCGAATTGACCGCACCAATTAAAAAAGGTGAAACAGTTGGCTATTTGACAATTGAACCGAAAAATGGTGAAAAGGTTAGTTTCTTAACAAAGGAAGGCCAGAAGAAAGTACAGGTAGATGTCATTGCAGCACAGGGTGTAGAGAAATCAAACTGGTTTGTGCTCATGATGCGTGGAATTGGTAATTTCTTTGGCGATGTATGGCATGGAATTTCTTCTACTGTTAAAGGTTGGTTTAAATAAGTTAAGTTAAATTTTTCCACGATAAAAGAAAGGATTCTTGTCTTGACAGGGATCCTTTTTTGTTGCTTTAATGATTTTATGGAATAAATAATTCCGATAAAGCAAATGGGATATTTCCTATGTATACAAAAATTATTCTTAATATTAAAATAAAGGGGGATTTTAACAATGAAAACAGGTACGGATCTCGTAAAGCGCGGTATGGCAGAAATGCAAAAGGGCGGCGTCATCATGGATGTTGTCAATGCTGAGCAGGCAAAAATAGCAGAAGAAGCAGGTGCAGTAGCCGTAATGGCGCTAGAGCGTGTTCCTTCAGATATCCGCGCTGCTGGCGGTGTGGCTAGAATGGCAGACCCAAGGATAGTTGAAGAGGTACTTAAAGCTGTTTCAATCCCTGTAATGGCTAAGGCAAGAATTGGCCATATTGTCGAGGCACGTGTGCTTGAAGCGATGGGTGTCGACTATATTGATGAAAGTGAAGTCTTAACTCCAGCTGATGAAGAATTCCATTTAAATAAAAAAGACTATACTGTACCGTTTGTTTGCGGCTGCCGCGACCTTGGCGAAGCTGCCCGCAGAATCGGTGAAGGGGCATCTATGCTTCGTACAAAGGGTGAGCCTGGAACAGGGAACATCGTAGAAGCAGTTCGCCATATTCGTAAAGTAAATGCACAGGTTCGGAAAGTGGCAGGAATGAACGAAGATGAGCTAATGACAGAAGCAAAGCTCTTAGGTGCACCATATGAGCTTCTTCTTGAAATCAAGCGTCTTGGCCGCCTTCCTGTAGTTAACTTTGCAGCCGGGGGTGTGGCAACACCAGCTGATGCTGCACTGATGATGCAATTAGGAGCTGACGGTGTTTTTGTCGGTTCAGGTATTTTCAAATCTGAAAACCCTGCTAAATTTGCTAGAGCGATTGTTGAAGCTACAACTCATTACCAAGACTATAAATTAATCGCAGAGCTTTCAAAAGATCTTGGCACACCAATGAAAGGTATTGAAATTTCTTCATTGGCACCTGAAGCACGTATGCAAGAAAGAGGATGGTAATCAATGATTAAAATCGGCGTTCTCGCTTTGCAAGGAGCTGTCCGCGAGCATATGAACTCGCTTGAGGCATGTGGCGTGGAAGCCGTTGCCGTTAAGCGAAAAGAAGAATTACAAGATTTGGATGGTCTCATTCTCCCAGGCGGCGAAAGCACGGCAATGCGGCGCTTAATCGATAAGTATGATTTTATGGATGGATTGAAACAATTCGCACGTGAAGGTAAACCAATGTTTGGTACCTGTGCAGGGCTGATCCTTTTGGCGAAACAACTTGTTGGCTATAGTGAGCCGCACATTGGTGTCATGGACATTAAGGTGGAACGCAACTCATTTGGGCGCCAAGTTGACAGCTTTGAGGCAGACCTCGTGATTAAAGATGTCGCTGACAGTTTCCCTGCGGTGTTTATCCGTGCGCCGCACATCGTTGAGGCGGGAGAGAATGTAGAAATTTTGTCCAAGCATGATGACCGCATCGTAGCCGCACGGGAAGGACAATTTCTGGGCTGCTCCTTTCATCCGGAGCTGACAGAAAATCATCGCCTTGCCGCCTACTTCGTCGAGATGGTGAAGGAAGCAAAGACGAAACATCTTGTATAGAACGGTTGCATTTGGCTGATAATTATAGTACATTATAAAACAAATCCATAATGAAAAAAGCAATGAGAGGAACTAGTAACAAGAAATTCACTCTTAAAGAGAGCCGGTGGCTGGTGTGAACCGGTGTGTGACCCTTGTGAATCCATCCTCGAGCAGGGTGCGGAACGCCTCGGGTAAGAGGTTAGTAAGGACCTTCGGTAGAAACCGTTACATTTTTTTTGAGGTGGACAGTGTTTGCTGTCAACCAGGGTGGTATCGCGAGTAACTCTCGTCCCTGTTTTAGGGACGGGAGTTTTTTATTTTATTTTTAAAAAAAGGAGTGTCTAAACAGTGCTGGATATTAAAGTATTAAGAGCAAATTTTGCCGAAGTAAAAGCAAAGCTTGAGCATCGCGGTGAAGATTTAACCGATTTAGGCAGGTTTGAGGAACTAGATCAGAAAAGACGTGAGTTAATTGTTGAGTCTGAAAAGTTAAAAAGCAGAAAAAATGAGGTTTCTCAGCAGGTAGCAGCGTTAAAACGTGAGAAGCAGGATGCCGACCAGTTAATAAAAGAAATGCGTGAGGTTGGTGACCAAATCAAAACACTTGATGATGAACTGCGTGAGGTGGAAGAGGTCCTAGACAATTTGCTGCTAAGCATTCCAAATATCCCGCATGAAAGTGTTCCGATTGGGGAAACTGAGGATGATAATGTGGAGATTAGGCAATGGGGCCAAGTGCGTGAGTTTGAATTTGAAGCGAAGCCGCATTGGGACCTTGCTGACCAGTTAGGGATCCTTGATTTTGAACGGGCAGGTAAGGTTACCGGAAGTCGTTTTGTTTTTTATAAGGGACTAGGGGCGCGTCTAGAGCGTGCGTTAATGAGTTTCATGCTCGACCTTCATGTGGACGAACATGGTTATACAGAAATTTTGCCTCCATACATGGTAAACCGTACAAGTATGACAGGCACAGGCCAATTGCCAAAATTTGAAGAGGATGCCTTTTTAATTGAAAGCGAAGATTACTTCCTCATTCCGACTGCGGAGGTGCCTGTTACCAACTATCACCGTGACGAAATTTTAAGCGGTGAGGAGCTGCCAATAAAATTTGCGGCCTACAGCGCGTGCTTCCGCTCTGAGGCAGGTTCTGCAGGACGTGATACAAGAGGATTAATCCGGCAGCACCAATTCAATAAAGTGGAGCTGGTAAAGTTTGTTAAGCCGGAAGATTCATATGAAGAGCTTGAGAAACTGACACAGGATGCCGAGCGAGTATTGCAATTGCTAGAGCTGCCTTACCGCGTCTTGAGCATGTGTACCGGTGATCTTGGCTTTACGGCCGCGAAAAAATACGATATCGAGGTGTGGATCCCGAGCTATGAAACATACCGTGAGATTTCTTCTTGCAGTAATTTTGAAGCATTCCAGGCAAGACGGGCTAACATCCGCTTCCGCCGCGATCCAAAGGCAAAGCCAGAGCATGTGCATACATTAAATGGATCTGGTCTTGCAATTGGCCGCACGGTCGCTGCGATCTTAGAAAATTACCAGCAGGCGGACGGCAGTGTCGTCATACCTACAGCCTTGCGTCCATATATGGGCGGCCGTGAGGTTATTAAGCCGCAATAAAACACAAAATCCGGGCGGGTCCGTCCCGACTTGTTCGGATTTTTTTATAAAAATTGTTTGACATGATATAAAATATATGTTAAATTATCATTTGTCGATACGGAGGAATACCCAAGTCCGGCTGAAGGGATCGGTCTTGAAAACCGACAGGCGGGTTAAACCGCGCGGGGGTTCGAATCCCTCTTCCTCCGCCATCAATATATACAATCGCGCATAAAATACTGGAGATAAAAGTTCGTTACATATTGTAGCGAACTTTTTTTTGCATATAACTTTAAGTATTGTCTAGCTCCAGTGTCTGAGCAAGGCGCTTTCACCTTTCAAATAAAAAAACACCTATTAAAAAATAGGTGTCTTTGTTATGTTAAGTATTTCTTTTAGTTTCTCTTCTACTTCACGGCAAACCTTCTGGGCATCCTCATTACTATTTACTACGTCTGTCGTATCCATATCAATAATTAATACTTCACTGGCATCGTATTGATTCATTACCCACTCATCATAACCCTTCCACACTTCAAAGTAATACTCCTTTAGTTCAGGGTTTATTTCAAAGCTTCTGCCGCGGGCCATAATCCGGTCGATTACCGTATCAAATGATCCTTTTAAGTAAACCATTAAATCCGGTGCCTTTTTTGGAAGCTCATTTAATTCTTCCATCATATTTTCAACAAGATCTTCATAAATTTTAAATTCCAGGTCAGAAATGCGGCCTAAGTTTTTATTTACATAAGCAAAATACCAATCCTCATAAATTGAACGATCTTGAATCGTGTAAATAGGTTCACGCCAATTAATACAATCTTTTACAGTCTTAAAACGTTTGTTTAAGAAAAATAACTGCAGAAGAAAAGGAATTCTTCGTGCCTCTAATTCCTCCTGCGTTAGTTCATAATAAAGCGGAAGAATCGGATTGTCATCGACCGCTTCGTAAAACACCTTACTCTCAATTCCTTTATGTTTAAAGTGGGCACTCAATGTGTCAGCCACACTTGTTTTTCCAAGACCAATCATACCACCAATAACGATACTCACTAACATCCCCCTGTTCTATATGTTTGTCCCTTGAAGTTTCATTTTATCCAGCTGCTTTTCCTTAAACTTAATGTTAATTTTTCAAAAATGTAGTTTAAATCCTGTTCGCTTTTTACAAAATCCAACTCATCGCCGTTAAAGCGCAGAACGGGGATTTCTGGATGTTCCTTTTCAAACGCCATCATGGTATTTTCATAGTCCATTGAAAGTTGTTCGAGATATAACGGGCTGATATTTTTCTCTACTTCACGCCCTCTTAGTTTGATTCGCTTTAAAAGGGTATCTAAGCTGGCATTCAAATAAATAATGACATTTGGCTTAGGCATATCTTCGGTAAGAATTTGATAAATTTTGTAATACTTAATGTATTCGTCATGATTTAAGGTCCGCTGTGCAAAAATCAAATTTTTAAAAATATGATAGTCCGCGACGACTGACTTGTTTTGGCTTAAGTAATGGATATTGATATCCCCTAATTGCTTAAAGCGATTGCAGAGAAAAAACATCTCCGTTTGGAAACTCCATTCCTCGATATTGTCATAAAACTTCCCCAAGAATGGATTTTCATCAACAATCTCTTTTAATAAAGCAAACTGAAACTGTTCAGAAATGGCCTTTGCGAGAGATGTTTTTCCAACACCAATCGGCCCTTCAACGGTAATAAAGGGTGTATCCCCCATTATAAAGTCCTCCTTCGTAAGCTCCCTGCACTCTCTATGGTTAACCAGTTTTGAACTAGATAATTTTTTATTTCTAAATGACACAAAGAATATTTTATCATAATCCACTGCAGGAATGGATATGGAAAATTTAGAAGAAGGCAGGTTCATGTCAAAAATATGAAAAAACTGCCGAATAACGGCAGTTTTTGTCACAATTATTTTTTTAGGTTTGTCTTTTTGTTACATTGAAATTGTCGACGATCAACAGCCAGTTTTGTGGGAATGCCAAACCAAGCTTCCAATAGCTCATTCCTCTGATATTCAGTTCTTTGATTAAGTCAAACTTGGCCTGGATAGAGCGGGCATCTTCGAACCAAACCTCATGCTGTTTGCTGTCAGATGCCGTATATTTGAAAAATGGTGCTTGTGCTTTTGTGTCATATTGAATCGGGACATGGTGAGTTGCTGCCAATTGGATTGCCTGCTGCGGACTTACAGCCTTTGCCACTGTCCCTTGAACGAAGGGCAGCGTCCAATCATAGCCATAGAGGTTTTGTCCCATCAATATTTTATTCGACGGCATTTCGGTGATGGCATACTCCAACACCTTTCTAACCGGATCAATGGGTGATACTGCCATCGCAGGGCCGCCGCTGTAGCCCCATTCATAGGTCATAATCACGACAAAGTCAGAGATTTCCCCGTGGGCCTTATAATCATGGCCCTCATACCACTTTCCCTTTTGTGTTGCACTTGTTTTCGGGGCGAGCGCAGTCGACATTAGCCAGCCTTCGCTTTTAAAACGCTGCTTCGCCTTTCGTAAAAAGTTATTATAGGCCTCGCGGTCGGCAGGGCGTATAAACTCAAAGTCAAAATGGATGTCACGGAATCCGTATTTTTTTGCCGTTGCGACGATATTATTGAGAAATTTATCTTGAATCGCGATATCATTTAAAAGAATACGTCCAAGTTCATCGCTAAATTGGTCATTTTCCTGATTATTAATGACCATCATTAAAACGTTGCGGTTGGCTTTTGCAATCGCAGGGAAGTTATTCAGTAACGGTTCCTTCAAGGTACCATCGCGGCGCGCCTGAAAGCTGAAAGGGGCTAAATAGGTTAAATATGGTGCGGCTGTGCGTGCACTGCTTTCTAATACTGGGGCAACAGTGGTGCCTCGCGGTTCAACGTACGCATTGAACTCAGCATTTCTTTTTGGAGTCTGGGGAATATAGAGCCGAACTCCGACATTGAGCGGCTGGTTTACGTTAATTCGATTTATAGTAGCAAGCTCCTGATAGGGGACCCCGACTTTCTTGGCGATAGAGAATAAAGAATCCCCCGATTGAACGAAATAAAAATGGCCAATAATGGGAATGACGATCGATTGTCCCACAACAAGATTATTTGGATTTGGTAATTCATTTGCCTCGACAATGTCTTGAACGGTTGTATGATAGGATCTCGCGATCGTGGTTAACGTTTCATTAGCTTTTATCACATGGATTTGCATCCGTAATCCCTCCCAGAAAAACATACGCTACCGTTATTTTATGAGGGTGAGGACGGATAAATGATATAATGTTGTAAATTTGGAAGAAGGGCCAATAGGGATTGTAAAGGCGGTTTTAACATGGAACTTGATTATAACCAAGATGAGTATTTTATGATGGAAGCAATAAAGGAAGCGAAGAAGGCAGAGGAGCTAAATGAAGTTCCAATTGGAGCAGTCATAGTTCATGACGGAACCATTGTTTCACGGGCCCATAATTTACGGGAAAGCGAGCAAAATGCACTTGCTCACGCTGAACTTTTAGCCATTGATCAAGCTTGCCGGGAAACAGGATCTTGGCGGCTGGAAGAGGCCACCATGTACGTCACACTAGAGCCATGTCCGATGTGTTCAGGGGCAATTATTTTATCCAGGGTTAAAAGAGTCGTTTACGGGGCCAGCGACCCAAAGGGCGGATGTGCCGGGACCCTCATGAATCTATTACAGGACAATCGCTTCAATCACCAAAGTGAGGTAATAAAAGGTGTATTAGAATTGGAGTGCGGTCAAATGCTGTCAGATTTTTTTCGCAAAATAAGAGATAGAAAAAAGTTGGAGAAACAACAAAGAAGTCAAACACCGTCAGAAGATTTACAGTAATTTACAACTGATAAAGATTGCTTTTTTCCAAGAATGGTTGTATATTAGAGAGGCGTCAGATAAGACGCATTAAACATTGGTATCAACTTTGCCGTGCTAGGTGGGGAGGTAGCGGTGCCCTGTACTCGCAATCCGCTCTAGCGAGACTGAATCCCTTCCTGAGGCTGTTCGTCTGTAGG
>Ga0213822_1001659_pt1 | contig 11996 bp, 8 predicted proteins | sample MC6MC0908MG_FD_179872 | JGI IMG/M metagenome (GOLD analysis project Ga0213822, IMG submission 179872) | Enriched soil aggregate microbial communities from Iowa State University, Ames, United States - MC6-MC0908-MG | ecosystem: Environmental > Terrestrial > Soil > Unclassified | place: USA: Iowa...
TGATCATTGCCTTCCAGCACTTTTTCTATTAAGGCTGTGTCGCTAATCGTTCTCTCCCCCTTTCTTTTTTGTCAACACACTAATAGACGAATGCTATTTAATAAACCCCTACACTTTTTTAAAAAAACTTTTTAGATTTTCTTCATCATACCATGGTAGGTTTTATCGTAAAAAAATATTTTTATATCAGAAGCTCTTTTTTAAGCCTCTCCTGAATGTTGACGATCGCAACGAAAAAACCTCCTACATTAGTAGGAGGAAAGTTCTTGGCGGCAATAGAGAATCCTTAGCCTGCCCTTTTCCGATAAATGATATATCGCCGCTTGAAATAGGTTAAAGGGACACTCCACACATGGACAAGCCGAGTAAATGGCCAGATTCCGATCAAGGCGAACGAGATCAAAATATGCAACTGAAAACCAATAGGCACCTCTCTCATTAAGGAAGGATTCGGCACAAAAGTGAGCAGGCCTCTGAACCATGGACTAATAGTTTCGCGATAATCAAAATCAGGATGGAGCCGGGTTCCGATAATAGTATTATAGATTCCAATTAGGATAATCAGAAAGATGAGGATCAATGTGATGATGTCACTAGTATCACTTGTAATCCGCACCCGTTTATTCGTAAGACGGCGATTAAACAGAATGAGAATTCCAATCAGAGTAATGATCCCGGCAAGCCCGCCCCCATACAAAGCACCAAAGTGATACAAAGATTCACTCACTCCAAAGCTTTCCAGGAGAGATTTCGGAACCAAGAGACCGACTATATGCCCGACAGAAACAAGTAGAATCCCGATATGAAACAGCATGCTTCCCCATTTTAACGTCTTTTTTTCCAAAAATTCACTTGATTTAGCCGTCCATGACAATTGGTCCACATTGTAACGGTAAATATGCCCGACAATAAAAATCGTAATCATTAAGTAAGGAAATATCACCCATAGAAATTGAAGCACCTTCTATTCCCTCCTCCTTGATAAAAGGATTTTTTCGAGTAATTCCATTCCGGCTAAACAGGCGGAGATTAAAAATAGATACGGACTTTTCAACATTTCGAATTCATTCTTCAACTTTTCAATCGGTTCCCGCAAACTTCCTAGCAGATTAGCGGAAATTTGCAAGGGGGCAACCGAGGCAAATTCTAATACAACCGGCAAATAATCGGATAGCTCCTCATCCGTCATTTCATAGCCATAGTCTTTATACAATGCCTTTAATTCTACTAAAATTTGCCCTCGTTCTCGCTGTTCCCCCGCTTTCAAGTAGCTCAACGAAAGGGAGCAGGCAGGGTTAAAATCAAACAAGTCAACATAATACTGTTCTAAATCATCAATAGAAATATCGCCAATTGCCTTCAAAAAAGAGACAAGCGGAGTTTTGAGCGATGGACTTTCAAATTCCTCGACCTCTTCAACCAGTTCTCTCCATTGCAGCCACCTTTTATCAGGATACTGTAGTAGATAGGAAATCATTTTAAAGGTGTCGCGGACCTCGGTCTCATCTTTTGAGAACATGGAATTCTTCATTTGCTCCATCATAGCCACCTACTTTACAAGTATTACAGTCAAAGCTATACCCGATTGAACCTTGCTCCCCGTAGAGATTCTTGACGTGTTCCTTATGAGCAGGAGGAATAACAAATCGATCTTCGTACTTCGCGATAGCCAGCAAGCGGTACATTTCCTCGATTATTTCCGAGTTCATGCCAATCTTTTTGAGCTGTTGTTCATTTACTGATTTCCCTAATGTTTTTGCTCGCATATGATGGCGCATGGTGACCATTTTTTCCAGTACTTCTATAATGATATCTGTGTTTCCGGCTGTAAGCATGTTGGCGAGGTACTCCAGTGGAATTCTCATTTGGCTGATCGCCGGAAACATTTCTTCTAACGCACCGTTTGTATCCTTTCCCTCGAAAAGAGTAGTAAATGGACTTAGCGGCGGAACATACCAAACCATCGGCAATGTTCGATATTCTGGATGAAGCGGAAGAGCAATTTTATATTTAATCGCCATTTTATAGATGGGTGATTTTCTGGCTGCTTCCAGCCAATCCTCTGAAATGCCGTCCTTTTTCGCCTGTTCGATCACTTCAGGATCATTTGGGTCGAGGAACAAGCTTAATTGCTCTTTGTATAAATCTTTTTCATTAGGGATGGATGCCACTTCTTTCACCCTGTCTGCATCATAGAGAAGAACCCCGATGTAACGAATACGGCCAGTGCACGTTTCCGAACAAACCGTTGGCAGTCCTGCTTCAATTCTCGGGAAGCAAAACGTACATTTTTCTGCTTTTTGCGTCTCCCAATTGAAATAAACCTTTTTATACGGGCAGCCTGTCATACAGTATCTCCAGCCGCGGCACTGCTCTTGGTCAACGAGGACAATTCCGTCTTCATCTCTTTTATAAATCGCACCGGAAGGACAGGAGGCGACACAACCAGGATTCAAACAATGCTCACAAATCCGGGGCAGATACATCATGAACGCTTGTTCAAATTCAAGCTTTACTGTCTCTTCAAGCTTCCTGATATTCGGATCTCGCAGTCCCGTTACATGGGCACCGGCAAGGTCATCCTCCCAGTTTGGCCCCCATTCCAGCTCCATTGTTTCCCCGGTTAACAGTGATTTCGGCCGGGCAACAGGCTGATGCTTCTTCTGCGGGCTGTTCGTCAGCTTTTCATAATCGTATGTCCATGGCTCATAATATTCATCAATCGTTGGCAGGTCAGGATTGTGAAAGATTTTTCCGAGAGCAAGTTTATTCAGCTTACTTCCGGATTTTAATTCAAGTTGATTGTTTTTTAACTTCCAGCCCCCTTTATGCTTCTCCTGATTTTCCCATTCAATCGGATAACCAACCCCTGGCTTTGTTTCGACATTATTAAACCAGATATATTCTGCCCCCGGACGATTCGTCCATGTGTTTTTACACGTAACACTACAGGTATGACAGCCAATACATTTGTCTATGTTCATTACCATCGCTACTTGTGCTTTAATCTTCAAGCCAAGGCACCTCCTTCATCTTTCTGACAGAAACGTAAAGATCACGTTGGTTTCCGATCGGACCATAATAGTTAAACCCATAGCTAAGCTGTGCATAGCCCCCAATAAGCTGGGTTGGCTTCACATGGATTTTGGTAGGACTGTTATGCGTTCCACCCCGTTCACCGGTAATCTTCGAACCTGGGGTATTAATGTGCTTATCCTGCGCATGATACATATACAGCGTTCCTTTTGGCATTTTATGACTTGTAACCGCCCTTGCTGCTACGACGCCATTACGATTGTAAACTTCTACCCAATCATTGTCTTGAATACCCGCCTGCTCGGCATCCTTTTCACTCATCCATACATGCGGTCCGCCGCGGAAAAGCGTCAGCATCGTTAAATTATCTTGATAGGTGCTGTGCATATTCCATTTCCCGTGCGGCGTTAAATATCTAAGGGTAATTTCATTCTCCTGTTTCTCCGGTACTTGATCACGGCTAGAAAAAACCATTTCCGGTAATGTCGGCTTATAAATAGGGAAATTTTCCCCGTATTCAGTGATAATTTCATGGTCAAGATAAAAATGCTGCCGTCCCGTTAACGTTCGGAATGGGACAAAGCGGTCAATATTGGTCGTAAACGGTGAATAGCGTTTATTCCCTTTATTTGACCCGGTAAATATTGGCGTTGGAATTACCTTACGTGGTTGGATGGAAATATCCTGAAAAGTATGATGTACAGATGCTTGGTCTTCGGCAATATCCTTTAAGGAAAGACCTGTTTTAGCTTCCTCCGCTTCCCATGCCCTCATTGCCACTTTCCCATTTGTTGCGCTAGATAAGGTCATCATCGCTTCCGCAGCCTGTCGTCCTGACTCAATACTTGGCATGCCATGGGAAATTCCCGCCATTTCGACCGTCCCGTTCATACTCTTCAACTGCTGATATTGCTCTGCAACGGAAAAAGAAATTCCGTGTGCCCCAACAGGATTTTTCTCGACAAGCGGCCCAAGGGCAATAAATTTTTCATATATTTTCCTATAATCGCGTTCTACATAAATCATCCGCGGCATTGTAACACCCGGTACAGCTTCTACCTCACCTTTTTTCCAATCAAGTACTTTACCGAGAGGCTGAGCTATTTCATCTGGCGTGTCATGCTGGAGCGGGACTGTTACCAGATCCTTGATTGGTTTAGTGAAATGCTTCTCCGCCATTTCGGAAAATACTTTGGCAATTCCTTTAAATGTATCCCAATCAGATTGTGCTTCCCAAGGTGGATTAATCGCCGGATTGAATGGATGTACAAACGGATGCATATCCGTACTGCTAATATCATGCTTTTCGTACCAAGTGGCCGCAGGTAAAACAATATCAGAATACAGGGCATTCCCCGCCATTCGGAAATCGATGGAGACAAGGAGATCAAGTTTGCCTTCTGGACCCTCAGGCCGCCATTTCATTTCCTCTGGCTTCATTGACTGATTTTCATCCCCTAGCAGCCCATTGGAGGTGCCGAGCAGGTGCTTTAGGAAATATTCATGTCCTTTCCCCGAACTTGAAATTAAATTGGAACGCCAAACAAACAAGTTTCTTGGGAAGTTAACCGGATGATCCGGATCTTCAACCGCAAATTCCATCTTGCCAGTTTTCAACTCATTCACCGCATACTTAATGGCAGCCTCTGCCGTTTGGGCTCCTGCCTTTCGCGCATCTTCGTATAGATCGATAGAGTTTCGATTAAATTGCGGATAAGAAGGCAGCCAGCCTAATCTTGCGGCGAGCACGTTGTAATCGGCTGAATGCCGGTATCTTGCTTTTTTCACGAGTGGTGAAGCAAGCTCATTCATCTTTGTCTCTTCATAGCGCCATTGATCTGTGGCAAAATAATAGAAAGACGTTGCATTTTGCAGGCGCGGCGGCATCGACCAGTCACGGCCAAAAGCAATCGTTCCCCAGCCTTCCGGGACGCGGCATTTTTCTTGCCCGACATAATGGGCCCATCCACCGCCATTGACGCCCTGTGAACCTGTCAATAACACTAGGTTTAAAATGCTGCGGTAAATGGTGTCACCATTAAACCAGTGGTTAATTCCGGCACCCATGATAATCATGGAACGTCCCTTTGTATCGACGGCATTTTGGGCAAATTCCCTGGCGATTTTAACCACTAACTTCTTATCTATTCCTGTATATTTTTCCTGCCAGGCCGGTGTGTATGGGTGCTGATCTTCATAGCTAAATGACTTTCCCTTGCCTAGCTCCTTTCGATTCACCCCATAGTGGGCAAGCATAAGATCAAACACCGTCGTAACATATATTTCTTCACCAGATGCTTTTACCACTATCTTCATGGGAACAGGGCGAGAAACCGTCCTTGTTTGATCACGATCAAAAAACGGGAAATCGATGTCAACGATACGATCTTCCTGGCCAAGAACTGTTAACTCTGGCTCAAACTGATTCCCCTGTTCATCCTTTTGCAGCAGGTTCCACTGTCCTTTGTTCCCCCAACGATGACCGATACTACCGTTAGGAATCATAATTTTCCCTGACTGCCGATCGATGACAGCTGTTTTCCATTCTGCATGAGTATATGGCATTCCTAAGTCACTTGCCGTTAAGAAACGGTCAGAAACATAAGCTTGCCCGTTCTGTTTAAGCGTAATCAAGTAGGGAAGATCGGTATATTTTTGGGCGTATTCATAAAAGTAATCCGTCTTTTTGTCGACATAAAACTCCTTTAAAATAACATGGGTCATCGCCTGTGCTAAAGCGGCATCTTCTCCAGGCTGAATTGGAAGCCAGTCATCGGCAAATTTTACATTTTCCGCATAGTCCGGGCTGACGGTTACCACTTTTGTTCCTTTATAGCGTACCTCTGTCATAAAGTGGGCGTCAGGTGTTCTGGTCATTGGTACATTGGAGCCCCACATCATGATATACCCGGAGTTATACCAGTCGCTGCTCTCCGGGACATCCGTTTGCTCACCCCAGATTTGCGGGGACGCTGGCGGTAGATCAGCATACCAGTCATAGAAGCTAAGCATCGGAGCACCAAGCATCGATAAAAACCGGGATCCCGCTGCATAACTAACCATAGACATGGCGGGAATAGGGGTAAATCCAGCAATCCGATCAGGTCCGAATCTCTTCGTTGTATAAATAAGAGATGCGGAAATCATTTCATTGACTTCTTCCTTTGTGGCGCGGATGAAGCCTCCTTTACCACGGGCAGATTTATACTGCTTTGTCTTTTCAGGATTTTCGACAATACTTGCCCATGCTTTGACCGGATCGTTTTCCTGTTTTAATGCTTCACGATATAATTTAAGGAGTGCCCCGCGAACATACGGGTATTTCACACGAAGCGGGCTATACACATACCAGGAAAAGCTTGCCCCCCTCGGACACCCCCTTGGTTCAAATTCCGGCATATCCGGTCCACAGCTCGGATAATCTGTCTGCTGGTTTTCCCATGTGATAATCCCATCCTTGACAAATACCTTCCAGCTGCACGATCCGGTACAGTTTACGCCGTGTGTTGTCCTGACAACCTTATCGTGCGCCCAGCGCTGGCGATAGACATTTTCCCATTCCCGGTCTCCGACAGTCAGCTGGCTCCAGCCATCTAAGCTCGTGTCAATTGGTTTAAAATAACGAAGCTTTTTTAAAAAGCTGCTAGATTTTGTTTTCATTTCAATCCCCTTTCTTCTTTCAATGCGTCATTTCAATTGCTTTTTTTACATTGCTGTCAGACTAGTTGCAGATTCCTTGATGCTAGTTTTTTTCCATGCGTGCTGCAGCCACACTGTGATGACAAGGGCTGCAATATAGGTCGCTCCAATCCACCAAAAACCGAGGGCATAAGAACCGGTCATTTCTTTAAAAATCCCAAGAATGTTCGGTAAAAAGAAACCGCCAAAACCACCCGCTGCTCCCACGAATCCTGTGAAAATCCCTACTTCGCGGGGAAATCTTGTTGGGATCACCTGAAAGATTGCTCCGTTTGCAATACCAAAAATGAGCATAGCGATGATAAACAGCGGCAGCGTCACATAAAGGGATGGAAGGAATCCAATCATACAAAGCACGGCTGCAGCTATACTAAACAATCGAATGAGGAGATTGATACCTCCAAGCCGATCGGCAATATACCCTCCAATTGGTCGAACAAAACTCCCAGCAAAGACGGTGATAGTCACAAAATCTCCCGCCGTAACTTTACTAATTCCATATTGATCCACAAAGAAAATCGCAAGGTAACTAGTCAATCCAACGAAACCGCCAAATGATAGACTGTAAAAGAAGCTGAAAATCCATGTTTCCTTAATTTTTACAATGCTAAAGTATTGTGAAAGCTTTTGCGGCTTTGGTGCATTGGGACTGTCTTTTGCAAATATGGCAAAGATGATAAAGGCAGCAAAAAGCGGGATAAGAGCAAAACCGAACACACCATGCCAGCCAAACGCTTGGGCAATTCTTGGCGCAAACAAGGTTGCCAATACGGTGCCGCTATTTCCCGCACCAGCAATCCCCATCGCCAGGCCTTGATGCTCGGGAGGATACCAGCGGCTGGCAAGCGGCAGGGCAACGGCGAAGCTTGCACCTGCGATCCCAAGTAAAAATCCAAACGCTTGCACTTCCGTTAATGAATTTCCAAACCACCATCCCCAAAAGAGCGGAACCAGCGTTAGCAGCATTCCGATCATCCCCATCCGCTTTCCGCCAAAGCGATCGGCAAGCAGGCCCATTGGGATCCGGAGCAGGGATCCACCTAAAACCGGAATCCCAACCATTAACCCTTTCTCTGCCGGTGTCAGTCCGAAATCCTGAACAATAAAAGTGGAAGTGGCCCCTACCATAACCCAGATCATGAAACTAATATCAAAATAGAGAAAGGATGATAGTAATGTTGGCAAATGTCCAGTTTTTAAAAAGTTTTTTAAATTACCCATCTGTTTCACTCCTAATCATAAAAGATAAGAAATTTTGACTTCGATAATTGTCCGGCTCCAGCGCCCAGCGGCTAGTGTACTTCGCGCTTCTCCCTACGATAAGTCAACATCGGATCGCTCCGCTCTCCGTGTTGTCTAGCTGCAGCGCCTAGGGGCTCGGGGTCATAAGCCAATCAGTCAAGAAGGTTAAAGAGCAACCTTCTGGCCTGCTCGTCTTATGCCTGTCGCCCCTGGGCAAGGCGCTTCCGCTTTTCTGCTTTCCTTTATCTCAGTCGAGGCGCTCCAGTCCATACGCCGCTAAACGGGCGCTTGCGCTTTTCTATCTAACATTTCACTTCGGCATTTTTACGAGAGTAATAGAACCAGCAAATTCCAAGACTAATCACGTAATAACCGATAAAGAGGTAGAGTGCTAAATTCGCAGAGTTTGAAACCGTTATCGACCAACTGAATACCTTTGGAATTAAGAAGGCGCCATATGCAGCAATGGCTGCCGTAAAACCAAGAACTGGTGCCGCCTGCTTTGGTTCAAAAATAATTGGAATCATCCGGAACGTAGCGCCATTGGCGATCCCTGTTGTGAAAAAGAGAATAATAAACATGATTAAAAATCCGGTAAAATTCCTTTCATTTAAGAAGTAAATAACTCCTACTGTGGCCGCAATCATAACAATAATATCCCAAAACGTTACTTTTGCTCCGCCAATCTTATCTGCAATCCAGCCGCCGATCGGCCTGACCGATGCCCCAACCAGCGGTCCTAAAAATGCTAGCTGGAGGGGATTTACTTCCGGAAATTCTGCTTTAATAAGCAGTGGAAATGCTGCCGCATAGCCAATAAAGGAGCCAAAGCACATTGTGTATATCCATGACATGATCCAAGTATGCTTATTTTTGAAAATGACGGCTTGTTCCTTAAATGATTGCTTTGCATTTGGGAGATTATCCATTCCGAAAAGGGCGCAGATCGTGACAATGACAATCGGCACTACCCAAATAAAGGCGGCATTTTGCACCCAAACTTCTTTCCCATCCTTCATTAATTGTGAGGAACCGACTATTCCAGCAAAAGCCCCCGTTGTAATCACAATCGGTGTTAAGAATTGAACCGCACTTACCCCGAGATTTCCAATTCCCGCATTCATGCCATTCGCGGCCCCTTTTAATTTTTTTGGAAAAAAGAAGCTAATATTAGCCATCGATGATGAAAAATTTCCCCCTCCGATTCCGCAAAGAGCCGCTAAAATTGCCATTGTGGTAAAAGATGTTTCTGGGTTTTGAACAGCGAAGCCGATTCCGATGGCTGGCAGCAAAAGGGCTGCCGTACTAATCACCGTCCAGTTTTTCCCTCCAAATATCCCCGGCAAAAAGGTAAAAAATATTCTCAACGTTGCCCCGACAAGGCCCGGAAGGGCTGCCAATGTGAAAAGTTCGCTTGATGTGAAATGAAAACCGACGTCATTCAGTTTTACTGCTACAACCGACCATATTTGCCAAACGATAAACGCTAAAAACAGGGCAGGAATCGAAATCCAGAGGTTTCGCTGTGCATGTCGCTTTCCCTCCGATTTCCAGTACTTGCTATTCTCCGGGTCCCAATGCTTAATCCTCTCCATATCCCTTCATCCTTTCGATATTTTGATTTCATTGTAAAGGCTTTCAATAATGGTGAATATCAGGGTTACACCTCAGATTAGTAAGGGAAATTACATATTTTCATATGTGTGTTACTCAAATGTTCACAATTTATTCACTTATGCGTATACAAAAAAAAACCTATCCAGCATTGTGAATAGGTCATAAAGAAATATGAATTATTGTAGGTTACTTGATTCTGAGATTGTATTCCAAAGCTGATCACGTAACAGCAAGCTGAGAAAAAAGTTCATAGTTAAAATCGTTCTTTTATTATCAAAAACTATTTCAATGCTTCCATTAATTTTTCTTACTTCATCAGCAAGGAGCGAAAACACTTTTTCAGGAAGTTCCACGATATGATCTGTTTTAATTTGAATGGCAAATTGCTGTTCAGATTTAAGTTCAATAATTACGTTAACTTTAGAATTATTTTCCGCTCCAAATGCTCGTTCAAAAAGAAAGTTAAAGATAGAGATAAGGCTTTGCTGTGCTTCTTCCGACAGCAAAGTTATACGCTGATCTAATAAAATAATTTCAAGCTTATCTCCCCATTTCGACTTTTCCTCGACAAAATAACGAGAAAGGGAAGACATTTTTGTTTCCTTTTTTTCATCTGTATGGGTTCGTTCCGCTTCTCGCTCCAGCATATACAAACTCGAAATCTCATTCGCTGCGTATTTCATTGATTCAATTTCAAACGTATCAAACCTTCTACAGGTCCTCTGACCGATAAGCAGAACGCCAATCAACTGCGAGTGAAATAATAACGGTACAGATGCTGCGGATTTGAGTTCTTCTATGATTAGGATTGGAAACTCTAGAGACTCATCCTGAAGTTCTTCTGGAAAATTTGTGATAATAAATTCTCGCTTTGTTTTTAACGTTCGCCCGCAAATCCCTTTACCACTTCTAACAACAATACTTGTATAGCGGTTGTTTAAGGAACCGATGGCTAAGCGCCAACGGAATTCAAGATTAAGAGGATCATAAAAGGCAATCGCAGAAAAATCTACCTTTAGTTCAGAAACAAGTGATTGAAGTTTTAACTCTAGTATTTCTTTTAATCCTACTTTTTGATTTGTCATCGTCATCACCTAATTATCTAAAAGACCTCTTTTTAATGCAAACTGCACTAAGTCTCTTCTTGTCGTTAGTTTAAGTTTTTCCATAATTTTAGATTTATGTGTTTCGACGGTTCTCGGACTAATATTGAGAAGTTCTCCGGTTTCTTTGTTTGTGTAACCTTTTGCCACAAGGCTGCAAATCTCTTTTTCACGTTCAGATAGAAGATCAAAGGAATCATTGTATTCTTCCCCTGTATCATGAAATACATGCTCGATTACTCTCTTCTGGGCATTTGGATAAAGATAGGCCTGGCCGGAATGCACCTGTCGAATAGCCGTTACCAGCTCTTGCCCAAGTGAAGATTTCAATAAAAAACCGGATGCTCCCGCTCTTAATGCCCTAAATAAAGAATCCGGATCGTCATGCATCGATAAAATGAGAACTTTGATATCCGGGAAGTTTTGCACAAGTTCACTCGTAGTTGGCAGCCCGTCTCTCCCGTTTGGCATGCTTAAGTCCATGATGACCACGTCTGGGTTAACCTTAGGGATTTTTAGCAGTGCTTCATTTCCTTCGGCAGCTTCCCCAATGACAATCATATCTGATTGAGCATTCAATAATAAGTTCAGGCCATCACGAACAACGGCATGATCATCCACTAAAAAGATCCGAATTTTATTCATTTTTACCACCTTTATCCAATAGGAATAATTACTTGAATCTGTGTCCCCTTGCCAATTTCAGAGACAATCGAAAAATCCCCTCCTAAAATAGAGGCTCGCTCTTCCATACTATAGATTCCGACCCCTTTTCGATTAGAGGGATTAAGTTCAAACCCTTTCCCAAAATCAGAAATCGATAGGAATACTTTGTCTGTATCTGTATCCTTATCAACATCAATGACTATATCAATCCGCTCCGCACTTGAATACTTTGCTGCATTAATCAAAGCTTCTTGGGCAATTCGATACAAAGCTGTTTCAATGGACGATGGCAGACGCTCATTACACCCTTTAAAAGTAAAATTTATTTGCATGCCAAACCGGTTGCCAAAATCTCGGATAAAGTTCTTTAAAGTAACAATAAGTCCATGGTCATCGAGGGTGGAAGGACGTAATTCAGAGGATAAATTTCGAACATCTTCTATCGTTTGGGTAATCATTCGTTGATGTTTTTCAAGCTGTGTATCCAGTTCGTTTTTATTTTTAGAAATAGACTTGATGAATTCTGCTTGTAAGAGTATTCCGAATAATGATTGCCCAATTCCATCGTGGAGTTCCCTTGATATGAGCTTTCTTTCTCTCTCTTGAGCTTGAAAAATAGAGTGGGTAATCATT
>Ga0213822_1001661_pt1 | contig 11992 bp, 7 predicted proteins | sample MC6MC0908MG_FD_179872 | JGI IMG/M metagenome (GOLD analysis project Ga0213822, IMG submission 179872) | Enriched soil aggregate microbial communities from Iowa State University, Ames, United States - MC6-MC0908-MG | ecosystem: Environmental > Terrestrial > Soil > Unclassified | place: USA: Iowa...
GTGCACCTGCTCTGGTAGATGCCACCCTTGGTTGGCACCCTGCGATCCATCATTCGCGGCTGAGCGTATCCAGGGTCCAGCCGTTGGCATCCACGCGCAGCACCGAACCCTGTTCGTACCAATCACCCAGCACGATGCGGGTGCAGCTGCGTCCGCCGGCCTGCAGGGTGTGGATCGCCGGGCGATGGGTGTGGCCATGGATCATCGTGTCCACGCCGTGGCGCACGTAAGTGGCTTCCACTTCGGCCGGGGCCACGTCGGTGACTGTTTCGAACTGTGCACGGTCGCCGTGCTTCATTTCCGACTGGCGCGCCTGGCTGGCATCGCGCGCCTTCTGCGCGAAGGCGATACGCGCTTCAAGCGGCTGCGACAGGAACTGCGCCTGGAAGACAGGATCGCGGGTCTGGGCGCGGAACTGCTGGTAGGGAATGTCATCGGTGCACAGCAGGTCGCCGTGCTGCAGCAGCACCGGGCGACCATACAACTCGATCATGCATGGGTCCGGCAGGATGCGCAGGCCAGCGCGGCGGGCATAGTCTTCGCCCAGCAGGAAGTCACGGTTGCCGCGGATGAAGAAGACCGGCACGCCGCTGTCGGACAGTACCTTCAGTGCATCGGCCACCGCATCGGCTGCGGCCGAGGGCGTGTCATCGCCGATCCAGGCTTCGAACAGATCGCCGAGGATGTACAGCGCGTCGGCGCCGGGCGCCTCCTCGCGCAGGAAGCGCAGGAACAGGTCGGTGATGGCCGGACGGCTGGGGTCCAGGTGCAGATCGGAGATGAACAGCGTGGTCATGACGATATTCTAGGGCATCGCTCCGCCGGCAGCGCAGGACTCTGCCCGGCCGCAGGGCCTCACACCGGCAGCGGCAACCAGGCCAGGCTCGCCGAGGCCAGCAGCGCAGCGATGCCGGTGGCAGCCAGAACGTCGCTCGGATAGTGCAGGCCCAGTACTACGCGCGACAGGCCCACGCCGAAGGTGAATGGCACCAGCAGCGGTGCCAGCCAAGGGTAGTACGCCAGCGCGACGATGGTGAACGACACCGCATGCAGGGTATGGCCGGACGGGAAACTGAACTCATCCAGCGGCGCCACCCAGGCACGGATACGCAGATCGGCGGCGTACGGCCGTGGTCGCCGGGTCCAGCGTTTCAGGCCCTTGTACAGCAGCAGTGCGGCCAGGCCGGTGGCGGCCATGTGCACCGATGCACGCAGGCCATCGAAGCCATCAATGAGCACCAGCGCGCCCATCAACATGTACCAGAACACGCCATCGCCGAGCCGGCTGATGATCGAGAAGACGCGGCGCACGCGGCGACGTCGGCAGTAGTGGTTGGCACGGCGGCACAACCGGGCTTCGCGATCGGCCAGCAGCTCAAGCGGCGTGGTGCGCATGTCCGCTCCTCCGCGCGCTGGCCAGTTCCGCCAACAGGTTTTCAAACTCCGCCACCACCTGCTGCGGGTGCAGCCGCTTCATCGCCCGTGCCGCGTTGCCACCCAATTCGCGGCGCTGGGCATCATCGGCAGCCAGTTGAACCGCTGCCTGCACGAACTGCTCGTCGTCATCCACTGCGGCACCGTTCTCGCCGTTGCGCAGGTACTCGCGGGCCGCGCCGTAGTCGAAAGCGACCGTGGCCAGGCCGCTTGCCATGCTTTCCAGGGTCACGTTGCCGAAGGTCTCGCTGCGGCTGGGGAACAGGAACAGATCGCCACTGGCGAAGTGTCGGGCCAGGGCATCGCCGCGCTGGATGCCGCAGAAGATGAAATCGGGATTCTCATGTGCCAGCTTCTCGCGCGCCGGGCCATCGCCGACCCAGATGAAACGCGCTTTCGGACGCACCTGCTGCAGCTTGCGGAAGGCCTTCACCGCCAGGCCGAGGTTCTTTTCGGCGGCGATGCGGCCAACGTAGATCGCCGCCAGGCCCGTGCCATCGATACCCCATTCCTCGCGCAGCGCCGGGTCGCGGCGTGACGGGTCGAACTGCTGGCTGTCGACCGCACGGGCGAGCAGGCGCACGCGCTCGAAGCCCTGGTCGGTCAGGAATTCCTGCAGTTCGCGGGTGGGCACCAGGGTCGCGTCGGCCTGGTTGTGGAAGCGGCGCATCCAGCGCATTGCCGCCGACTGCAGCCACGCCACGCCATAGTCGGGCAGGTATTCGTCGAAGCGGGTGTGGAATCCGGTAGCCACCGGAATGCCGAGGCGGCGCGCGGTGCGCAGTGCCGACCAGCCCAGCGGACCTTCGGTCGCCACGTAGACCGCATCGGGGCGCTGCTGCCGCCAGTGCCGGCCCAGCCGTATCGGTGCCGGCAGGCCGAAGCGCAGGCCGGGGTAGCGCGGCAAGGCCGCGCCCGGTACCAGCAGGGTGCCCGTCGCCGCATCCAGTGCTTCGCTGACCTGGCGCGGGCGGATCAGGTCGACCTCGTGGCCAGCGGCGCGCAATCCCTGCTCCAGGCCCTGCACGGTCAGTGCGACGCCGTTGATCTCCGGCGGGTAGGTTTCGGTGACGATGGCATAGCGCATGGCGGGCCTCCGGTTTTACGCATGCTCGGGCCTGGCGATGTAGCCGACATGACCGTTTTGCGACAACGCGATGACGACCGGGCAAGGCGGTGCCTGTGCAGTTCAGCGGCACAAAAAAACCACGGCCCCGAAGGGCCGTGGTCGTGGTGGTGCGACAGCGCGTGGATCAGAAGCTCTGCTTGTACTGCATGTACACGAAGCGGCCGATGTCGAAGCTGCCCGAGTAGGAGTACACCGAGTTCGGCTTGGTGTACATCACCGGGCCGAGACGGTTGAACACGTTGTTGGCACCCACCGAGACGGTGGCGTTCCACGGCAGCTTGTAGCGCACCTGCACGTCGTTGAAGGTCACCGAACCACGTTCGTTGTAGTTGCGGGCGCCCTTGTACCAAGGCGCGTACACGCCCGGATCGGAGCACTCGTCCGGATGGTTCGGCAGGCTCAGGCACTGCTCCTTGACACCGGAGTAGTAGCGGGCGGTCCAGCTCACTCCGAAGTTCTCGAAGTCCCAACCGATGGTGGCGTTGGAACGGACGCGGAAGCCGATGCCAGTATTGACCGCGATGCCGTTGGTGGTGGTCGGCACGGTGGCAACGTCATTGGACGAACGGTAGATGTTCGAGCTGACGTAGGTGGTCGACCACGAGGTGCTCAGCTTGCCGTAGTCGGTATCCAGACGGTAGCTGACGTCCATGTCGTAGCCTTCGGTCTCGGCGAAGCCCGCATTGCGGTTGCCGAACTTCAGGCCGGTGACGATGCCGGTGACCGGATCACGCGAGAAGCGCGCGCAACGCGACTCGATGTTCTGCTCGTAGCAGTCGATCAGGATCTGGTTCGAGCTGTCTGACACGATGGTGTTGTCGATGCGGATCTTCCACCAGTCCAGCGACACGTTGAAGTTGCTGATGAAGGTGGGGCTCCACACCACGCCCAGCGTGCGGCTGGTCGAGGTTTCCGGCAGCAGATCCGGGTTGGAGCCGGAGGTGAACGCCACCGGGCTGGCCGCGCTCGAACCGCTGGTCGGCCTGTTGGTGCTGTCCAGCTGGCGGTACGCATCGATGTTGGCAATGTCCTGGGCGCAGCGTGCACGCACAGCGCTGTTGGAACGGGCCGAGCCGTACACGCTGTCGCAGGGATCGCTGAAGGTCGGGAAGGTCTGCGAGCCGCCGCCGTACAGATCGTTGATGGTCGGCGAGCGGAAGCCCTCCGCCCAGGTGCCACGCACAAGCAGCTGGTCGATCGGCTTCCACTTGAAGCCGAACTTGCTGTTGAGGGTGTCGCCGAAGGTGTTGTAGTCGGAGTAGCGGGTAGCTGCGTTGAAGCTCAGCTCACGCGCGCCGGGCAGGTCGGCCAGCACCGGCACGTTCAACTCCAGGTAGGCTTCCTTCACCTTGTACGAGCCGCCGGTCGGGCCAGCGGCCAGGTTGGTGGTCGCGCCGGTCTGGGCCAGGGCATCAGGGATGAACTTGCCGTTCTCTTCGCGGTTTTCCAGGCCGAATGCGAAGCCCAAGTCGCCTGCCGGCAGGGTGAGCAGGCTGCCACTCAGGTTGGCGAACCAGTTCTTGGTCGTGGTTTCACCCGTGGCGTTCTCGGCGGGGAACAGCCAGTCCTGCAGCGCCTGGTTGCCGTCCAGGCCATACGGGTTCTGCACGCCGTAGGGAACCAGCGGGTTCCACACCATGCAGTTGGCCTTCGGAGCCGCAGCGCTGCCGCACTCGACCTTGCCGGTGGCGTTGTTGAAGTAGGACGGGCCCACTGCATCGATGACACGCTGCTTGTGCAGGTTGCCGGTGGTGTGCTGGGTCAGCTCGTTCTTGCTGTACTGATAGCCCACTTCCCAGTCGAAGTAGCGCTCGCCCAGGTCGAAGGTACCTTCGAAAGCGGCGACGGCGCGGTAGGTCTTCAGCTCGCTGGTGCTTTCGCGCGGCATTTCCCAGGTACGACGGTTCCACGCCACCGACGTCGGCGTCGCATAGCCGTTCTTGTTGCCGAACGGGTTGAAGTAGCTGTCGATGGACATGTTGCCTGCGGCACCCGTCGCGCCCAGCGTGTTGGAAGCCAGCGGGTAGCCAGCGGTGACGCGGGTCGAGGAGCGCTTGTTGTAGCCCAGCTCGGTCTTGAAGCGGACGTTGTCGGTGATGTTGGCCTGGCCGGAGAAGAACACCGAGTCGCGCTTGATCGGATAGCTCAGGTGCATCTGCTCGTTGGTGTTGCTGGTGTCGCCGGTGAACGCGGCCGGATCGGTCAGGTGGTAGTTGCCGGGCTTGGTCGGGTCGGCGCCACGGTTGAGCGAGTAGCCGCAACCGGCCGCGACCGTACAGCCGGGACCACGCAGGCCGGTGAACTGGCCCCACTGGCTGGTCGTGGTCCAACCTTCGGTCGGGTGACGGTCGGTGTTGCTGTAACGGCTGAAGCCGCGGTCACGTGCCCAGACGGCCTTTTCCTCGGAGTGCTCCAGTGCCAGGGTGGCCGAGAAGCGGTCATTGGACCAGCCGGCAACCACGTCGACGCGGTCGCGGGCACCGTCACCCTCGCTGAACTGGCCGTGGTAGACATTGGCGGTCACGCCGCTGACATTGCTGCGGGTGATGATGTTGACCACGCCGGCCATGGCGTCGGAACCATAGATGGCCGAGGCGCCGTCCTTCAGGATCTCCACGCGCTCGATCGCCGACACCGGCAGGACCGACAGGTCCTGGTAGCCGGAGGTGCTGATGCCCAGGCGCTTGCCGTTGATCAGTACCAGCGTGCGCTGGGTGCCCAGGCCGCGCATGTCCACGTAGGTGCCACCGGCATTCTCACCGGCGGTCAGCACGTTGGCGCGGCTGATGGTCGGGGTGCCCATCGCGGTGACGTTCTGCAGGATGTCCGAGACCGAGCTGAAGCCCTGGCGCTCGATGTCCATCCGGCTCAGCGCCAGCACCGGCTGGGCGGTTTCAACGTCGACCTGGCGGATACGCGAACCGGTGATCTCAATGCGGTCCAGGTTGGTCGGCGAGGCAGTGCTGCCGCTCTGTGCGAACGCCGGCAGGGCGGCCAGGGTGGCAGTGGTTGCCAGGGCGTAGCGGATGGCCTGCCCCAGTGCGGTGGTGCGTGAAGTCATGACGAGCTCTCTCTCTCTCGGGTCGTGCAAAGGACGCCAAAGTGGGCGTCGAAGGAATCGACAGGTCCAGGACCGAGCCGATGACCCGATAGTAGTCTCGTTGGTTAATGCCATGTAAAGAGCGTATGTCGGTTTGTGTCGCTACACATCATGCGCTTTCACAAAACATGAACAAAAGCAGGGATTTACGCGAAGACGCGGCAAGCACGGCCACCGCCAGCTGCTGCGTTGCAGCAGGAATGGGCGGTCGATTGCGCGAACTGTAACGAAATGTAATCGGGCGCCGGCCAGCGATCGGACGGCGTCCCGTCGCCCTGCTCAGACCACGAACGGACGGAACTGGATGCCGAGTCCAGCGATGCCCTCGGTCTCGCCGATCAGGTCGGCGCGCAGCAGCGGGCGCGCATCGATGAAGTCCTGCGGCACGATCAGCGACAGGCGGTTGTCGTCGGCAGTCAGTTCCAGCACCGGCAGCGGTGCGTCCTCATGCGCGCGGTTGAGCAGGACCGCTAGGCGCAGCAGGGCAGCCAGGCGTCGTGCGGTCAGCAGCAGGCGTTCGGGAATGGCATCGAAGGCGGTCTTGCTGATGCCGCGGCGGTGATTGCGCACCAGCGTCGCCAGCATCTGCTGTTCCTGCCGTGAGAAGCCGGCGATATCCGAGTTTTCCAGCACGTAGCTGCCATGCACGTGGTAACCGCTGTGGGCGATCATCAACCCCAGCTCATGCAGGCGCGCGGCCCAGCCGAGCATACGTGCGTCGTCGGCATCCAGCTTCCAGCGCTCCTGCACCTGCTCCAGCAACGACAGTGCGGTGTCCTGCACGCGGCCGGCCTGCACCGTGTCGATGCCATAGCGATGGGTGAGGGCGGCCACCGATTCATCGCGCGGGTCGTTGTCACCGGCACGGCCGAGAATGTCATAGAGGATGCCCTCGCGCATCGCAGCCTTGCTGACCAGCAGCTTCTGCAGGCCCAGCGCCTGGAAGGCGGCTTCCAGCACCAGGATGCCGCCGGCGATGATCGGGCGGCGATCGCTGGACAGGCCAGGGAGCACGATGTCGTCGATCTTCTTGGCCTTCAGCAGTTCGTCGCGCAGTTGCGGCAGGGCTTCGGCGGTGATCGCGCCCTTGCTCAGCTTCATCGTCGCGCAGATCTCGCTGATGGCCTTGTGGGTACCAGACGAGCCAAGGGCTTCCTGCCAGCCCAGCGCGCGGTACTTGCTGGCGAAGGGCTGGAACTCCCGGCCGATCTCGGCCAGTGCATCCTTCCAGCGCTTCTTGCTGAGTTTGCCGCCCGGGAAAAAGCGACGGGTGCTGGCGATGCAACCAGCCTGCAGGCTCTCGCGCTCCAGGGTCTGCATGCCCTTGCCGATGATGAACTCGGTAGAGCCGCCACCGATGTCGATCACCAGGCGATGCTGGTCGGGCTTGGGCGGTTGCGCATGGGCCACGCCCAGATAGATCAGGCGCGCCTCTTCGCGGCCACTGACCACTTCGATGGCGTGCCCGAGCGCGGTTTCGGCCGGCATCAGGAACGCCTGCGGCGAGCGCAGCTGGCGCACGGTGTTGGTGGCCAGTGCACGCACGCGATGCGGCGGGACGTTGCGGATGCGCTGGCCGAAGCGGGCCAGGCACTCCAGCGCGCGCTGTCGCGCTGCGGCGGAGAGTCCACCCTTGCCGTCCAGGCCGTCGGCCATGCGCACGGTTTCGCGCAGGCGGTCGATCACCCGCAGCTGGCCAAGCGTGTAACGCGCGATGACCATGTGGAAACTATTGGAGCCAAGGTCGATGGCGGCCAGCAGGTCGCCATCCTGTAATGCGGGCGGAGTCGTGGTGGTATGCGGCATGGGCGAATGTTAGCCGAAGGGGCGGTGAACTCGTCACCGCGTGGCCTTCACAATTTGGAGGGGGAGTGCGGCAGGGCTGCGCGCTGCACCCGCTGAATCAACGTCAACGTCAACGTCAAAAGCGGGGTATCCGTGGGAGGGCGGGGTGGGTCCGGCTGCGGGGGACGCCGTGAACCCCGCTCCGCGGTCCGGCCCAGCCGCTGGCGGCTGTGCGTTCGGGCGCTTGCGAAGCAGTGCTTCGCAAGCAAAGCGCCCTCACCCCTGGGGGCTTGGCCGCGGCATCCATGCCGCGGACACCCCCGCAACCGGACCCACCCCGCCTTCGACGGGTTCATGCGGCTGTTGGTAGGTGTCGACCTTGGTCGACACGGTAGATCCACGCCATGCGTGGACGAATCCAAACGTGCCAACCAAGGTTGGCACCTACCAGGTCACCTACCGGGTCAGAGGCCCTGCATCAACGCCATCTGCGCCGAATGCGGGGCTTCGTCGTGGGCCGGTGCGCGCTTGTGGTAGATGCCTTCGGCATCCAGCTCCCAGGCGTTGAGGTTGTCGTCCAGGTAGTTCTGCAGCACCTCGCGGTACACACGCTTGGCCAGCGCCGGGTCGAGGATCGGGAAGCAGGTTTCCACCCGGCGCAGCAGGTTGCGTTCCAGCCAGTCGGCGCTGGCGCAGTACAGCTCCGGTGCGCCGTCGTTGCCGAACCAGTAGACCCGGCTGTGTTCCAGGAAGCGGCCGACGATCGAGCGCACGCGGATGTTGTCCGACACGCCCGGTACGCCCGGCCGCAGGGTGCAGGCGCCACGGATGATCAGGTCGATCTGCACACCCGCCTGCGAGGCGGCGTACAGCGCACGGATCACCTGCGCTTCGTTGAGGGCGTTCATCTTGGCGATGATCCGCGCCGGTCGCCCGGCCGCGGCGATGCGCGTCTCGCGCTCGATCCTCGCCAGGATCCCGGTGTGCAACGTGAAGGGCGACTGCAGCAGGCGCTTGAGCTTCATCTTCGATGCCAGCCCGGACAGCTGCTGGAACAGCAGGTGCACGTCGTTGCCGATGTCCGCATCGGCGGTGATCAGGCTCAGGTCGGTGTACGCGCGCGCGGTACCACTGTGGTAGTTGCCGGTGCCCAGGTGCACGTAGCGGCGCAGCTTGCGGCCTTCGCGGCGCACGATCAGCAGCATCTTGGCGTGGGTCTTGTAGCCGACCACGCCGTACACCACCTGCACGCCGGCTTCCTGCAGCCGATCGGCCAGGCCCAGGTTGGCCTCTTCATCGAAGCGCGCGCGCAGCTCGACCACCACGGTCACGTCCTTGCCGGCGCGCGCCGCCTGGATCAGTGCATCGACGATCAATGAGTCCTTGCCGGTGCGGTACAGGGTCTGCTTGATCGCCAGCACGTTCGGATCGAGCGCGGCCTGGCGGATCAGGTCGAGCACCGCCGCGAACGCGTCGAAGGGGTGGTGCAGCAGCAGGTCCTGGCGGGCCACGGTCTCGAAGATGCCGTCGCTGTCGCGCAGGGTGCGCGGGGTCATCGGCGGATACTTCAGGTCCGGCTGGGCGATCAGGTCGTACAGCTGGATGATGCGGTTGAGGTTGACCGGTCCGTCGATGCGGTACACCGCGTTCTCGGTCAGGCCGAAGTTCTGCAGCAGGGTGCGTACGATGTCGCGCGGCATGTCGTGGGCGATCTCCAGCCGCACTGCAGGCCGGTAGCCGCGGTCCACCAGCTCATCGCGCAGGGCCAGCGCCAGGTTTTCCACTTCCTCTTCATCCACCACCAGCTCGGAGTTGCGGGTGACGCGGAACTGATAGGCGCCCAGCACTTCCAGCCCCGGGAACAACTCGTCCACGAAGGTGGACAGCACCGAGGACAGGAACACGAAATTCTGCGGGCCGCCGAGTTTTTCCGGCAGCTGGATGATCCGCGGCAGCGAACGCGGTGCGCGCACGATGGCCAGGTGGCCGCTGCGGCCGAACGCATCGGTGCCCTTCAGCACCACCACGATGTTCAGCGACTTGTTGAGGATCTTCGGGAACGGATGCACCGGATCCAGGCCCAGCGGCGACAGCACCGGCATGATCTCGTTGCGGAAATAGGCACGCAGCCAGCGCTTCTGGCGGTGGGTCCAGGAGTTGCGGCCGAGCACGCCGATGCCGGCCTCCATCAGCGCCGGGCGCAGCGTCTGGTTCCAGCAGCGGTACTGCTGGTCCACCAGCTCGGCGGCGCGCTCGTGGATGGCATTGAGAATGGCCTGCGGACTCATGCCGTCCGGTGCCGGCGGCAGGCCGAACTCCTGTGCATGACGGACCGCGGCGGCACGGATCTCGAAGAATTCATCCAGGTTCGTGCAGGAGATGCACATGAAGCGCAGGCGCTCCAGCAGCGGCACCTGCGGGTCCATCGCCTGCGCCAGCACGCGGAAGTTGAAATCCAGCTGCGACAGTTCGCGGTTGATGTACAGCGCCGGGTCGCGCAACGGATCGCTGTCCGTACTCACGGGGAGGGGGAGGGATCCGAGGCTGCTCATGGCGTCATTCTTCGAAGGAGGTCAGGGGGGCGGACTCACGCGGTCGCACGTGGTCGGCATCGAAATGGCAGGCGAACACCGAGCCCTTGCCGACCTCGCTGTCGATTTCCAGGCGTGCGTGGTGCAGACCGAGGATGTGCTTGACGATCGACAGGCCCAGGCCGGTGCCGCCGCTTTCGCGCGAGCGGCTGCTGGAGACGCGGTAGAAGCGTTCGGTCAGGCGCGGCAGGTGGGTGGCCGGAATGCCGTAGCCGGTATCGCGTACCGCCAGCACCACGCCGTCGCCCTCGCGGCGGAACTCCACCGCGATGCGGCCACCGGCCGGGGTGTAGCGGACCGCGTTGGTGACCAGGTTGGAGAACGCGCTGTGCAGTTCCTTGGTCGAGCCCTGCAGGTCCACGCCGGCCAGGTCATCGATGCTGATCTGGTGGCGGCCCTGGCTGTGCGCTTCGGCTTCGCGGCGCAGGGTGGCCAGCATGGGCTGCATGGCCACCGTCTCGGCCTCGCTGTGTTCCTGCGATTCGAGGCGCGACAGGGTCAGCAGGTCCTCCACCAGCTGGGCCATGCGCTGGCTCTGCTTGCGCATTTCCTCCAGCATCGGTCCGGTTCCCGGGAAATCCTCCGGGTCCATCATGTCCAGGTAGCCGTGGACCACGGTGAGCGGGGTGCGCAGCTCATGTGAAACGTTGGCCACGAAGTCGCGGCGCACCTGTTCCAGGCGCAGCAGCTTGCTGACGTCACGGGCGATCAACAGCCAGTAGTCGGACGAATAGGGAATCAGGCGCAGGTTCAGGCGGATCGCAGGATCGACCGGCGAGGGCACGTCCAGGATCGGTTCGGCATTGCGGCCACCGGCCAGCCAGTGGGCCAGCGGCATCGGCTGCAGGCGTTCGACCAGGGCCTCACCCAGGTCGCCCGGATGATGCAGGCCGAGCAGGGCCGTGGCCGCTTCGTTGAACCACTGCACGCGCTGGCTGTTGCGGTCCAGCACCACCACGGCGTCGGGCAGCGCGGCCGCTGCAGCGCGATAGCTGCGCAGCATGTCCAGCAGTCGCCGCTTGCGTACGCGCATCTCGACCTGGTTGCGGTACAGCAGGCGGTCCAGCTCGTTCCAGACGCCGGTGCCTTCGGCGGCGGTGTCCCAGCGCTGGCGCGCGGTCAGTCGGCGCAGCACGCGGCGCAGCCGCCAGTAGTGCCAGACCAGCGTCGCCAGTGCCGCCAGCGCGATGCACAGCCACAGGTGGCCAGTGAACCAACCGACCAGACCGGCCAACAGCAACACGGTGGCCACGGTGGCCAGTGTCTTCAACCAGGCAGAGCGGATGTGGGGGGGCATTGCGGTCTCGTCGTGGGTTGCGGCGGTTCACGCAGGTGAACCGGAAGTTATAGCAGAGTTGCCGACGCCGGCACCGTGGGGTGCACGGCGCCGGCACGACGAGGCTCAGGTTGCGGTGGAGAAGCGGTAACCGGCGCCGCGCACGGTCTGCACCATGTTCTCGGCGTTGAACGGTTCCAGCGTCTTGCGCAGGCGGCGGATATGCACGTCGATGGTGCGTTCTTCCACATACACGCTGCCGCCCCACACGTGGTCCAGCAACTGCGCGCGGGTATACACGCGCTCGGGGTGGGTCATGAAGAAGTGCAGCAGGCGGTACTCGGTCGGGCCGATCGGTACCGGCTGGTCGTTGGCGAACACGCGATGGGCGGCGCCGTCGATGCGGATCGCGCCCACCGCCACGCTGCCGTCCTCGTCATCGTCGCGGGCGCGGCGCATGACCGCGCGGATACGCGCCAGCAGTTCGCGCGCCGAGAACGGCTTGACCACGTAGTCGTCGACACCGGCTTCGAGGCCGCCGACGCGGTCGTTCTCTTCGCCGCGCGCGGTCAGCATGATGATCGGCACTTCGCGGGTGAGGGTTTCCTTGCGCCAGCGCCGGGCCAGGTCCAGGCCGCTGGTGCCGGGCAGCATCCAGTCCAGCAGGATCAGGTCGG
>Ga0213822_1001663_pt1 | contig 11985 bp, 9 predicted proteins | sample MC6MC0908MG_FD_179872 | JGI IMG/M metagenome (GOLD analysis project Ga0213822, IMG submission 179872) | Enriched soil aggregate microbial communities from Iowa State University, Ames, United States - MC6-MC0908-MG | ecosystem: Environmental > Terrestrial > Soil > Unclassified | place: USA: Iowa...
TTTTAATATTTTTTCAATTACAAATAGATTTACTTGATTATCATCTACAAGAAGAATGGTCATAACTATTTCCCCTTATTCTGAATATACTGGTGCGAAAGATTTTAATGTATGTGTATTTAAAAACTCTCAACTACATTATTATACAAAATATTAGAGAATAATGGTGTTTTTGTGTCTTTAAGGAGTATTTTACTAGGTATTAAGTCTTTGTTATTTATGAAAGCATTTAACAGAAAAATGCAAAGAGCGTACTTATAAAAGCCCGCTCTCAGTGAATAATAAGGTGTCTAGTTCAGGGATTTTAAATATTTGTTTGAATAGCAGCAAGAAGCCGGTTTAATCCTGCTGATTTCGTGCCTTTTTAAAGCCGCCATAAATATCAAATGCATTGGCTATAATGGCAATTGCAATAGTCACTAATAATATTCGGTCTATAGCAAATAAAACCTTAGCCGAGGTCGTTTCTGTAATTGCAGCAATATAAGGAATAGCTGCACTGTGTATGAAATCAGGTTGCTTAACCATAAGAATAAAGACAATGGTTCCTATACATTGTAGGACAGCATTTAGAACAGCAATTAGAAATGTCCATTGACCTGCTTTTAATTTAAATAATGCTAAAGCTATACTTAAAGCTATACATATTAATACGATAGGTGCAAAAGACAGTAATACATTTTGGTTGAATATTGGCATAACAAATTTCAATCCGCCTCTATCGTGCGAAGAGTAGATTCCTAAAAGGTGATTTGCATTAAAATAGATAAATGAAAAAACAATAATCCCTATAAAACTAAAAATAATATCAAGTAGTGAAATAGTTTTATCTTTAGGAATAATTTTAATGCTTGTTAAATCATCTGGAGTCCAAGGCTTTTGTTTTTTTATAAAAGGTATTGGAATATCACTACCTGAGCGTTCAATTATAATAAAAGCAACCGTAATCCAAAACAGTACGTGTAATATCACTGTAATTACATTTGCAATAGTGATAGAAATGGCATTAATCACCGTAGATAAAAGGGCATTTTCCCCATTGTAGAGTACAATATTTTCAACCACATGAACGATTACAGTAATAAGTACGGCCCAAGGGATGATTAATTTTATTGTCCGAATATACGTTTCAAATATTTGTGGGCCAATTAAAAAGCGTGGTGAAACCCTGTAACCAGCTGCAACGTCTATAGGATTTCCTAACTTTATAAGTGCTTCTTTTACATCTGATTCGGAATAATCTTCAGGTAACATTTCTTCAATGGTGGATTTTAGCTTCAGACTAACATCATCTCGTTTCATTTTGCTTATCCTTTTGGTAACTTCATGAATATAGGCATCAATTAAATTCATTCTTAGTGTCTCCCTTCAATAAATTATTTATTGTTACTCCAACAGGGCATAAATACTCTTTCATTCAGGAAGGCGAATAATCAGGGTGTATAGTTGACTTCAAGAATAATGATACTGCTGGATGCCCAGCTTTAATCATCTCACTGTCATCATACAGTATTATTTTAACTCGTGGTAATATATGTTATTATCGGAAGTTAAAATTAATGTGAAAAATATGATTATGAGCAATATTTTTTAGAGAGCAATTATAAATGAACGAGGGGGATGAATATGCGAGTGATAGATAAATTACGGAATGAAGAAGACTTTTTACATTTTGTCGACATTGTGATTGGTGCTTATCCGGGAAGGATGGATGACTCACAGCCAACAAAAGAGCAGTTAAAGGCACTTTTTATGCACAATCAAAACAATGATGCAGCTATTCACTATTATGGATTATGGGAAGAAAACAAACTAGTTGGTGGTATGAGACTTCATGATTTTGAAATGAACCTCTTCTCTAAAATGATTCCAGTTGGAGGGATTGGTCTAGTTGCGGTCGATTTACTTCGTAAAAAAGAGAAGATGGCTAAGGAGTTAATAGATCACTTTTTTAAAGTATTTTTAGAAAAACAAGTACATTTTGTAGCATTATATCCTTTTAGACCTGATTTTTATAAAAAAATGGGCTTTGGCTATGGACCTAAAGTACATAATATTTAGTTGAACCTTCCAGCTTTCCGAAAGGTCCAACAAAAAAGCATCTGAAATATTTCACAGTGCAGGATCAGCATAAATTAGCAGATTGCTATAAAAGATTTACGGTGAAAAGGCACGGTATGTTTCCTCTCTAGCTATGGGGGTTGTTACAGTACAAGAGCTATTTATGCTCAGTAAGGTAAAGATTAGTGATGAACAATATCTTCAGAAATTACATCAGCTCTTCTATGTCTTTGATAAACCAATGTGTATTACAGCATTTTAGGGAAGCCATAGATTGGCATCCCTATGCGAACTATTTTTCCTTTTTCATAAAGAGTGGAGAACGTACAGGTCGTTCCAGTGGTGTAATGTTAATAATAAAATAGCTTATAATTAATATTAAAATAATAAGTGAATAAATTAAGGTATTGATGGGGTGGTCATGCTCAACAATAATTAATCGAATCATGGCTGTAATACCAATATATATAAAGTAGCGTAGGGGAAAATGATAGTCCTCTTTAAAATATTTAACAATCATTGTGATAAATTCAAAATATAAAAAGAATAGAAGAATATTTGCGAGGAAAAGCTTATAGTCACCTTTATCCTTAGAGAAAATGATAATTTTAAGGAATTCGACTAGTTCTTTAAAAAGCAGGAATGATAAAATGAGCGCAAGAAGTACGAGGCAAACATTAAGAAACAACTGTAAAGACTTTGGCACAGCCTTAATTAGTTGTTGATAGGTTGAGTTGTTTTGATCCATCTAATTCCTCCAGTCATTACAATTCGCTATGGATACGATATAACATAATCATATGGTCTATCGTCTGGTGATTATGATTTAAATATAACATTACATCGTAAATATCTTTGTGCATTTTTGTAAAGTTTTGGTATATATTCTTGAAAGAATGTTTTCAAATTAATTTAGCTGTATGCTAAAATAGATGTGCATGAATATAAATTATAAAAGGGGTTTTTAAAATGGCAAAAACTGCAAATTCAAATGCGGAAATTACACCAGAACGTTTAGAAGAAGCATTAAATGTTCGCGATCGTCTTATTATTGAGTTACTAGTACAAGTCCTTGATGAAAAGCTAGTAATTGAACGCCCTGTATTACGTGAACGTCTAGGAAACCTTGTAGATCTTTCTGACCATGATGCAGAATTAAAGGGAACTTTACACGGTGTAATTAATAAACTGTAATTCTCTAAGATTTATACAATTATGCTTATAAAAATGTAATTATAAAATCCCCTATAGCTTAGACTATAGGGGATTTTAATATCATGTAAAACGATCTACTAATTCGTGCATACGTTCTGCTTCTGTGTGGAGCTCCACTGAGGAATGCATAATAGATGTGACCGCTGATTTCTGTTCATCAATGGAGGCATTGATTTGCTCAGTGGCCGCTGCGGATTCAGTGGCTACACTTGCTATTTCATTAATAGCATTAATGACAATTAAACGGTTTTCTGCCATTTCACTCATACCCTGATCAAGGGACACAAGATGTGCTGTAATGCCATGGATGGAATCAGCTAACAATGTAAATGCATTTTTTACCTCACTTATTGATGCGACCTGTCCCTGTGAAAGCTGAAGTGTGTGCATCATCTTAGAGTCTGAACTAGCAGTATCGATTTCGATACGTTTTAATAAATTCCTAACACGATTAGTAGCCTCATTTGTATCCTCAGATAAATTGCGAACTTCTTCTGCTACAACTGCAAAACCTTTTCCATGTTCACCTGCTCGTGCTGCTTCTATACTCGCATTTAAGGCTAAAAGATTTGTCTGTTCAGAGATGGAGGTAATCGTTTGTACAACATTATGAATTTCCTCCATTTGTCCTGTTAAGCTCGAGAAATTTGATCGCAGTTCTTCAATGACTTGTGTAAATTCATGCGAATTTTGCTGTAATACTTCGACCTTTTGTCTACCATTTTCCTGTGAGTTATTTATGTTATTCATATCCTCAGTAATTTCAGCATATTTTTCAGTTGCATTTGAAATAAGAGAAGACAATTTTTCAACCTTGCTTATGGCCATTTCAGCCTCTTCCGCTTGAATGACAGCGCCATTAGATATTTCAGTAATAGCCTGGTGGATTTCATCGGCAGAAGCGGTTGTTTCTTCTGTAATGGCACTAAGCATTTCTGAGGAAATCCTCATTTTGCCTGCACTGTCTTTCGTGTTATTCACCATTTCATTTAAGCTATATTTCATATTATTCACATTGCTAGCAAGTATCCCTAATTCATCCTGTGTAGTTATAGGAATATCCTCGCCTGTTAATTTACCTTTAGCAATATCAGATGTCATCACCATAATTCGGCGTATGTATGAAGTCATTCTACCAGAGAAGAACCAGTATAGGGCAACACCAATGATTGTTGCAAGGATAGTCATAACAACTGTGTAGTAAAGGACATTTTTAGTACCTGCATTAAAATCCATTTCATAAGTACCTGCAGCGATAATCCATCCCCAATGCTTGTCCGTGGCTACATAAGTAATTTTAGGGGCAACAACATCGGGGGTTGATGGCAATGCCCAGTCATAACGGACATACCCTCCACCTGCCTTAGCCTCATCAATCATTTCACGTACAAAATAACGACCATCTGTTGTTTGTAAATCTGAGATATCTTGCCCTTCAAGGGATGGGTGGCTTTCTACTGTTCCATCAGCTTTAAAGGCATAAAAATAGAAATTTTCACCATATTTAATAGGGTTATCAATAGATCTTTTATTATCTTCTGTTTTCTTGCCGACTATTTGTGTCCTAGCATGCTCCTGAGCTTCGTCTAATGTTAGCTTTCCTTGTTGAACTTGCTCATCTAATTGAGCTATTAATTCGAGAATCCCCAATGTCCCATTCTTTAGACTTTGTCTACCTACCTCATTAATTTCACTTTTTGCCACAAAGTAATTTACCATACCAACTAAAGTTGTAGGAATCAAAATGACGATAATGGCTAATGTGACAAGTTTGTTACGGACTGACTTCATCATAGGCACAACCTCCGTTCCTGTCTACTTATACAAAGCATTACTAATCCTTAATGTAATTATAATACAAAGGATTTCAATAAAATAGAAAATTCCAAAAATTATACGATGATATTTCAAAATAAGGGCGATATTATATTCTTTTATGATGAATGGGTGATTGTAGCTTCTTAATAGGAATGGATTACAGTAAAAGCTTGAGCCTTCCAAAATACTTGCTTAACGAAGGATAAAAGTACTTTGGTAACCCTGAGAACTGCTTAGATGAGGGTCAAGAATGCTCAGGCCTCCCGAAGAATCGCTCAGGTGAGGCGTGAAATTGCTCGGGTAGCCCAAAGAACTGCTCAGTTGAGGTGTGAAATTGCTCGGGTAGCCCGAAGAATCGCTCAGGTGAGGCATAAAACTGCTCAGGTCCCAGGGAAAACTGCTCAGTTGAGGCGCAAAATTGCTCGGCTCCCTTGAAGAACTGCTCAGATAAGGTCCAGAACTGCTTGGGTAGCCTGAACAACTGGTATCGTCCATTATTGCTCAGGCAATAATGAAAATCCAGTCTAGCTAAGAGGCTCTATATAACGAAAACCCAAACAAGAACGAACACTCTTGTTTGGGTTTTTAGCAATATTAATATACTTTATCGCCGTTAAAAATAGAGTTTTTCACAATAACATAATCTACATTTCGAATAGCATCTAACTTATTGCCACCTGCATAGGAAATAGAGGATTGAAGGTCTTGCTGCATTTCGATTAATGTATCCTTGATGCTGCCCTTGTGTTCAACGTACATTTTTTTCCCTTCCACATTTTTGCGTTCGCCTTTTTGGAATTCAGATGCAGAACCGAAGTATTCTTTGACAGTTTTACCGTCAACTTCGATTGTTTCGCCAGGCGATTCTTCATGACCAGCAAATAATGATCCAATCATAACCATGGATGCGCCGAAGCGAACTGATTTTGCAATATCACCATGTGTGCGGATTCCTCCATCCGCAATAATTGGTTTCGTAGCAGCTTTCGAGCACCAGCGTAATGCAGCTAACTGCCAGCCGCCTGTGCCAAAGCCTGTTTTAATTTTAGTAATACATACTTTACCCGGCCCTATACCAACTTTCGTAGCATCTGCACCAGCATTTTCTAATTCACGTACAGCTTCAGGTGTACCCACATTACCAGCAATGACAAAACTATTTGGTAAGTGTTTTTTGATGTGTTGAATCATACGAATGACAGCATTAGAATGACCATGAGCAATATCAATTGTAATAAAATCGGGAACTAGGCTAACAGCAGCTAACTCTTCTATAAATGAATATTCTTCATCTTTTACTCCAACACTAATGGAGGCGATGAGACTGCGTGTTTGCATATCTTTAATAAAATCAGCGCGAGTTTCAGGGTTGAAACGATGCATGATATAAAAGTAACCGTTTTCAGCAAGCTTCACAGCAAGACTTTCGTCGATAATTGTTTGCATGTTTGCAGGAACAACAGGAAGTTTGAATGTATGTCCGCCTAAAGTAACAGATGTATCACACTCAGAACGACTTTCTACAATACATTTTGCGGGAATTAATTGAATATCCTCATAATCAAATACGTTATCCATTATATACACTCCTAAAATACGAATATTTTTAAAGAATTATTTTAAATTGTTCGCCATTTGGTAATTTACATGATTTTTGAGTAAATGTCAAAGCTTTTATCTTAATAAATAGAAAAACAATGAAATAAGTGGGGAAAGCGAAGCTATTCTGGGTATAGTATGAAATAAAACATGGGTAAAAATGCAGTATTGATGTTCTTTAAAGAAGTAATTTTATTTAAAATTTGTCATAGCATTTGGTATCCATGTACAATAGAATTGTTTCATAAAATGACAAAGGAGTGTTGGAGATGGCAGTAGAAGTGTATTTAATTTTTAATGGAAATTGTCGGGAGGCTGTATCGTTTTATGAGAAGGCTTTTAATACGGACAAGCCTGAAATTATGACCTTTGGAGATTCACCACAAGATCCGAATTATCAATTACCAGAGGAAGCAAAAGATCTTGTCATGCATACACGACTTTCGATTTTTGGTAGTACAGTAATGTTCTCAGATACATTCCCAGGATCACCATTCACACAAGGAAACAATGTTACATTAGCTGTTGTTTCAGGTGATGAAGAGAAGATGCGTAAAGCCTTTGATAATCTGAAGGATGGCGGCAAGGTAAGTATGGAGCTACAAGAAACTTTTTGGAGTAAGTGCTATGGCTCACTTATAGATAAATTTGGAATTGAATGGCAATTTAGTCATGAGGAAAATAAATAGTGACAAAATTAGGAAGGGGCTTTTCATAATTCCCTTTTAGAGTAGAATCACATGAAATTGAAAAGGCAGAAACGTTGATTTAAAAACGTTTCTGCCTTTCGTTTTTATTCAGTTTTTAGTTAAAAGCCTCTATTTATTAATATTTAAATTCGTTGACAAAGCCTTGAAGTTCATCGGCCATATCGAGAAGTGCTTTTGCAGCGAAGGCGATGTCCTGCATTGAGGATAATGTTTGCTCGGTAGATGCAGCGACTTCCTCAGACGCGGCTGCATTTAGCTTAGCATGATCGGAAAGCTCAATTGCTGTAGCAGAAACTTCTTCGACTACTGCAGACATTTGCTGCGTAGATGCAGAGATATCCTCCATTTTTGGTGCAATACTTCTTAGACTCGCGATAATACTCTCAAATTTCTTACTTGTGTCTTCAGAAAGCTTTAGACCATCTTGAACATCTTCGGTTGCCTTCATCATGGTTTGAACAGAGTTAGCTGTGTCCTGTTGAATACCAGTAATTAGTGTAGAAATTTGCTCTGCTGATTGATGGGATTGCTCCGCTAATTTTCGAACTTCATCAGCAACTACTGCAAAGCCTTTCCCATGTTCTCCTGCACGTGCTGCCTCAATAGCTGCGTTCAATGCAAGTAGGTTGGTTTGATCTGAAATTGCACTAATAATTTCAATAATTGAGCCAATTTCCTTTGTTTGATCATAGAGTGTTTTAATCATGGAATCTGATTGGGCAACAGATTCGTGTATAGAAATCATTTGGTTAACCGTTTGGTGTACCGATTGACCGCCTTCTTCAGCCAAATTGATTGCATGGCTAGAAAGGTCTAAAACCTGCATAGAGCTATCAGCAACCTCCACAACTCCCTTAGCTATTTCCTCAATAGAAATTGCATTTTGATCAATACTCGTTGTTTGTTTTTCTGTACTCATAGCCACTTGTTGCATCGCTTCCGTCACCTGCTCTGAGGCAGCAATATTTTGCTCCGCATTGGCGGATAAATCTTGAGCTGACTTTTGGACATGCTCAGCACTTTGATTGACATTGCGGATTAATTTTTTTAAGTTCACCTTCATGGATATGAAGGCTTCACCTAATTGACCAATCTCGTCCTTAGAGTGGACTTCAATATACTCAGTTAAATCGCCATCACTAATTTTTAATGCGCTATTCTGCAGGAGTTTAAGCGGCTGAACAATAGATTTAATCATGTAAAGCATAAAAAATAGACCTATAATAATTGACAAGAAAGTAATTACTAAAATAGTTTTAAAAGTCGAAGAAGCGGCATTTGTAGCCTCTGCCGTAAACATTGTGCCAATGACCTTCCAGCCTGTCAGTTCATTCGTGACCAATTGTAAGTGACGGTCATTTTCAATAATTGTTCCTTTCTCTTGCTCATAAACCTTGGAAATATAGCTCTCTGTTGCTTCAGAACCGCTCTCTTTATCTCGTTGAGAAACATATAGTTTATCCTTATCTATTAGGGAAGCGAATCCAGTTTCCCCAATACGAGCTTCTTCTGTAATAGCGCCTAGCACAGAGATATTGAAATCTAAGGCAATTACCCCAGAGCCATCTGGAAGAGTCTGCATTACTGAAACAACCATGTTATTTGTTGATTTTGATATATAGGGAGAAGTAATGGTAACTTGTCCTTTGTTAGCGACGGCCTCTTGATACCAAGGTCGTTCACGCGGATCATAATCACTTTCATACTCGTGAACAGGTTCATCAATTATTCTGCCATCTGCAGTACCTATATAAAGCAATTCAACCTCTGGGTGTGTATTTATATATTCTTGGAAAAGACCTTTTAATTCATTACTTTTCTCTCCCGATAAATAAGTCTGATCCACTTTTTTTGCAAAGTATTCTATATCCAATACTTTAGGAGCAAACGTATTTGTAATATTTGTATTGAGCATGCGTACGCTTTCTGTAGCACTTGCTTGTTGCTCCTTGAGAATTTGGCTTTTTGTACTTTTGAAGGAGGTGTATCCGATAAATAAAGTTGGAACGAGAAGAATGGCTAAAAATGCGAATATTAGTTTTTTTCGTAAGCTGATACGTTTCATAGATATATTCCCCCTTATGACATTATTTATTATATGAATAAATTGAACTACCGAAGATAGAATGCTATTTGTCTTATTTTATCAGAAAAACATAAAAATGTATGTAATATATTGGAATTTATCTTTATTCAGCAGAATACTCTCACCTCTATAGGCGGCATGATGAATGCTATTTTTTTCCTTTTCAGTGGGCATACAAACGCCCGCTGAATCAATATAAAGCCCCTGGCGGATGTCACGGATTTTGAAGAGGAGTTTTTCGAGCAAGCTCGAAAAAAATCCGGACACAATTACGCTGGGGCGTAATTGATTAATATATTTCGACTTCTGAACCGCTTTACTGGTAGTTCAAATGTTTTAATCTGATTCTAAAAGTAAAATGAATTTAAATCAATACAATTATCTAAAATGTCAGAAAATTGGGATTTCAGTTTTGGTGTGAATAATTTTTAGCTATACAAAAATAAAAAAAACGAGCTCAATCGTATGTTGAGCTCAGATTTATGATCATTAATATTTAAAACGGCTTACATAGCCCTGTAATTCATCAGCCATATCAAGTAGTGTTTTAGCAGCAGAAGCCATGTCCTGCATGGAGGATAATGTTTGCTCTGTAGATGCAGCCACTTCTTCAGATGCAGCAGCATTTAATTTAGCGTGGTCTGTTAGCTCAATAGCTGTTGCAGAGACTTCTTCAACCACTGCGGACATTTCCTGTGCAGAGGCAGATATATCCTCCATCTTCGGAGCCATTTCCCGCAAGCTGGCAATAATATTCGCAAACTTTTTACTTGAGTCATCTGTCAGCTGTAAGCCATCTTGCACATCAGTAGAAGCCTTTATCATTGTTTGTACAGATTTGGCAGTCTCTTGCTGAATACCTGTAATTAGCTCAGAAATTTGCTTTGCTGAATGCTGTGATTGTTCTGCTAATTTTCGAACTTCATCTGCAACTACGGCAAAGCCTTTTCCATGTTCTCCTGCTCGGGCAGCCTCGATAGCAGCATTTAAGGCAAGAAGATTTGTTTGATCGGAAATCGCACTAATAATTTCTAATATAGAGCCAATTTCTTTTGTTCGGTCATAGAGTGATTTTATCATCCTATCTGATAGTGCTACAGATTCATGAATGGAATGCATTTGCTGAACCGTTTGCTCTACTGCATGACCGCCTTCCTCTGCCAATTGAATGGCATTGCTAGAGAAATCTGATACTTGCATAGAGCTATCGGCGACCTCAACCACTCCCTTAGCTATTTCCTCAACTGATATTGCGTTCTGGTCAATTCCTGTTGTTTGTTTTTCTGTACTGATAGCCACCTGCTGCATCGCTTCTGTCACCTGCTCAGAAGCAGCAATATTTTGCTCTGCATTGGCCGATAAACCTTGTGCAGCAGCTTGTACATGCCAAGAGCTTTGATCGACATTGCGTATTAAAGATTTCAAACTCACCTTCATAGAGACAAAGGCTTCTCCAAGTTGTCCAATCTCATCTTTAGAATGAATATCAATAAACTCTGTTAAATCACCCTCACTAATCTTTACAGCACTTTGTTTTAGTCGATTAATTGGATAAACTATGGATTTAATCATATAAAGCATAAAGATAATACCAACAATTATTGAAACAGCAATGATTACTAAGTTCAAATTAAAGGTTGAAGCGGCAGCCTTAGAGGCCTCAGCAGTAAACATGGTGCCAACAATCTTCCACCCTGTTAGCTTATTAGTAACAAATTGTAGTTGTTTATTTGATTCTATAACTGTTCCACTATCTTGTTTGTATATTTTTTTGATATAGCTTTCGGTTGCCTCAGAGCCACTTTCTTTCTCTTGGTCGGCAATATATATTTTATGGCTGTCTAAAAGGGAAGCAAAACCAGTTTCCCCGATGCGTATATCATTTGTGATGGTACTGAGGGTAGAAATGTTTAAATCTAATGCGATTACGCCAGAGCTGTCTGGTAAAGCTTGTGTAATAGTTATGACAGTTTCGCCTGTAGCTTGGGAAATATATGGTGCAGTGATGGACACTTGGTTTTTATTTTCTAGAGCCTGCTTGTACCATGATCTCGTACGTGGATCAAAACCATCCGGATATACTTGCATAGGTTCATCTAATAACCTACCATCTGCAGTTCCTAGATAAATGAGCTCTACCTCAGGATGCATATTGATATATTCCTGAAAAAGCGATTTTAGTTCTGGTACTTTATCTTCTTGTATATAGGATTGATGCAGCTTTTTGGAGAAGTATTGGATATCTTTTATTTTTGGATCAATGGTGTTTGTAATATTCGTATTAAGCATGCGCACACTCTCGGCTGTGCTAGCTTGTTGTTCTTTTAAAATCTGTTGTTCGGCACTCTGGTAAGAAATAATGCCTATTAATAGTGTTGGGACGAGAAGCATTGCTAAAAATGAAAAAATGAGCTTTTTCCTTATACTTAGTTGTTTCACTTAAATTATCCTCACTCTTATATTATAGTTCTATACTTTTCCGCAATAGGTAAAGAA
>Ga0213822_1001664_pt1 | contig 11971 bp, 10 predicted proteins | sample MC6MC0908MG_FD_179872 | JGI IMG/M metagenome (GOLD analysis project Ga0213822, IMG submission 179872) | Enriched soil aggregate microbial communities from Iowa State University, Ames, United States - MC6-MC0908-MG | ecosystem: Environmental > Terrestrial > Soil > Unclassified | place: USA: Iowa...
GTCAGCCTCGCGGAGCTGCAACCCTGGCCCATTGCGTTACCCAAGGCCGACACCACGATACGGCAACTGTTCGACATCTGTTGCGGTGTACAGGGCTTGTTGTTCGACCCGGTGTTGACTACTAATTACGTTGCCTCGCTCTACAGCTTCGTCCGCGAAGAGGGGGGTATCAGCCTGGCCAGCGAAATGACCTTGCACAAGCAGGTGGCGGACAAGGCACTGCAATGCTTGCCGATCCTCGATGAAGGCATGCATGCGCGGCGGATCGAACTGCAAAGCATGGCTGGACGCAATCTACCGGCAGCGGTTTGTGCATTCAGGGATTTTCTGATTGCGGATCTGGCGAAGGCCAAGCTCTGAGCCGGGTGAGTGTGTTTTCAATGCTTGCATGACGTCATTCGATTTTCTTGACCATCAGCCGCCGCGCTGTATTTGCTCCAGGATCAGGCTATCGGTGATGTTCATGTCATCCAGCAACAGAAACATCTTGCTCAGCACCTCGGCCATTTTCTTGTCGGTGTCGGCGAACGGCAGGTAGAACTCCGTGGCGTGGCTGCCTGCGGGCACGATGCACAGGTAATTGCCGGGTTCGATATGGATGGCGGCGCTGCCCAGATGAATGCGGTAGTTCGCACGCTGGCCGGTAATGTGCAGAAAATGCCCTTCGCATTTAACGTTTCGCAACCCTAGCCCTTGAATCAGCTCGCCGACCAGTTCGGCGCGTCGTTGCACGGTTTCGTGGCTGGTGCTGTAGTCGTCTGCGGCGTGGGCCACGGAGACCAGCAGGTCGGCGTCGCGCATGACTTCCGAGAACAGCAGCGGCGGTACTTGTTCAAGGGGGATGGCTTTGTGGTCGCGGTGGAACGCAATCGTGTCGAAGGTAAAGTGTTCTGTTTCCGAGAGGTAATGACCGGTATCCAGAAAGTTGAACAGAGCGTAAATGCCGTGCTCCTTGCTCTCGTAATAGATGTCCTCGACGCTGGAGGTCGACCAGTTGCGGACCTGTAGCAACCGGGCGGCGACTTTGGCTTTCAGGCGGTGGCCGGCAAAGCGGTTGGACCACAGGCCGGTGTCTCGCTCGGCCGGTGTGAGCAGGTACAACTCGCGAAAGGCCTGTTTGAACGGCTGCACGCGGCGATGGGTCACCACGTCTTTCTGCCAGGCCGACAGTTGCCCTGCCGTGAACAGATGAAAAGGGTGAGCGATACGCAGGGTCTTTTCAGCGACGTGTTGGCGGCCTTCTAGGTCCGTCACCGTCAGCGTTGCGACATCGAGCCAGCCCAGCGCAGCCTCGTCGGCCTGCACGATCAGTTGTTCCAGCAGCAGGCGAACGGCGGGCATTTTCAACAGCGGCTTCAGGTCGTCCAGAGCCAGGGTTTCGCCGCTGCTCATCATCGCTTCCAGGGTGCGGCAGAAGCGGCCGATCTGCTCCTTGAGCTGGGTCTGCTGCGTTTTGAGGGCGATGAAGTCTGCGTTCTTGCGAATCGCCGGCGGTGCGGTTTTGAGCGTCTTTGCGGCCTTGCAGATGTGCAACGTGGGTGACAAGCCGTCGATGACGAGCGTGACGTCATAGCCATCGATGGTGGCGGCTGTCAGGGCGGATTCGGCGATCTCCGATTCCATGGCCCATTCCAGGCGAATCGCCGAGGGGTAGCCGGCGACACGCGCCAGGTTTTCCAGGCCTGCCTGCACCGCTGCGTGGGAGTTGGCCTGGCGTTCAGCGCCGTATTTACGCACCTCTCTGTGCAGTTTCTTGAGCGTCAGATAGCGCTGGCGTACATCGTCCGAATCCGTGACCGGCAGCAAGCCATAGATACGCATCGCCGCCTGTGCATGGCGGGTCAACTTCTTTTCCAACGCCGCTCGACCGATGCCCTGGTAGGCGTCGAGCAGCACACGGGTCTCGGGAAATGCCCAATGCGAGGGTTCGAGCGCCGCGAGGTACTCGCGCAGGTGGTCTGGGTCGGCCTCGGCCAGCGCCTTGTCCAACAGGTAGCGGTCTACCACACCCACGGTTTCATCCAGCGTATTGGGCAGGTCGGTGCCCCAGCCGGATCGAGGTGCCAGGGCAATGTTCAGGTATTCACGCTGGAAGGCGTGCAGGTCGCTCCAGCCGAGCGCATCGAGCACCACCCGGCTGGCTTGTCCGGCGTAGGGCAGGGCGGTCAGCAGGGTATTTCTTGAAAAGCCGGACAACGCCGCGAGCAGCGCTGCCGATTGGTCTTTGGGCAAATCCTGAAGCAGCAGGAAGCATTGGAGCACCGCGGCCGTATCGCCGAAGCTGTCAAAGTCGTCCGGCGTCATGCCCAGTCGTTCGATGGCCGCCAAGGCCTGCAGCAACCAGCGGGTCTGATACACCTCGACCGAGCGGAAGGTGTCAGCCAGCCTCTCGGCGTCATCGGGCAATCCAGCCAGGGCGTCCTCGACGTAACGAGCGGTGAAGTTCGCCAGTTCCGAGGGCACTTCGGTGGGGGCGTCGTCAGGCTGAGATGACTCATCATCGCTGTCTTGCGGGTCATCGTCGTTTGAGTTGTCTTCGTCGAAATCTTCATCGACGTACCGGTTCAGGTCCACATCGTCGCTGTCCAGTCCGCTGTCGTCTGAGTAGAACATCATGGCGCTGCCCCAGGTATTGGCCGCCCGGACGAAGCGCGGGTAATCGAGGCGACCCGCTTCCATCAGGCCCAGGGCGATGCGCCTGATTTCCTTGTGCCCGTAGATATATGCATCGGCGATTTTCCTTTGTTCACCACCCGGCGTTGAAGGGGGCTGCTCGCGGTTCCAGCTGCCGTCCAGCAACCATTCGGCGAAGGTCTGCCAGGCCGGGGTGGACGGGTAATCGCTCAGGCGCTGGATGCAGGCCTGAACATCGGGGAAGGCCCAGGCCTGGTCCGGACTTCTTCGGTAATAGGCAGGGCCATCTTCGTCAGTGGGCAGTGGATAGTCACTGTCCTCGAAGGCAAATTGCAGCATGTGCTGCAGTCGTGCGCAGATCTGCTCCAGCGCATAGGCGTCCGGGTGAGCCGTGACCCAGGCATCGCAGAGTCGATATTGCAGACCGTAGCGCTGTTGATCGCGGCGGTCCTCCAGATCGTCCCAAACGGTCGGGAACACAAAACCATCAGCCAGTGCCTTGGGTCCATCCTCGGGATGCTGCCTGACCCAGTCATCGGCCAGGCGCAGCAAGTCGATACCGTCCCAGAAATCGGGCTCGAATTCATCATGCCGGCTGAGCTCGGGATAGTCATCCAGCGCTCTATCACAGAATGCTCGCAGTGCTGCGAGGCGTGTGGCTTGTTCAGGCACAGGACGGCGTGACGGCATGATGTTGTCCGAAGAAGTGAGTGACGAGGATCAACCGCCAAGCAGCGGCACCAAGCGGATAAACGCGAGGGTGGAAGGGGGACTCAGCTCGATTGTCTCATCGAGTCTTTGCAGCATGACGCCGTTGTGCAGGACGCGGAACGCACGGCTTTCAAAACCCCTCAAGGCTCGTTCGACCTCAACGTCGACATCCAGGTCTGCAGGCGCGCAGGCCTGGGGCATGACCACCGCGCCTTCACTGGCTTGCCGAAGAATGTCCCGCTCGCTCAGGTATTGGCGGTCGAGTACTTCACGCATCGACACGTGTGCCAGCCAGTGCTGGACCGACAGCGCGGCGATCTGTTCGGCAACGGTCAGGCGAATGAGCTCGGCGACCGTCAAGGTCGACGCGGTCGGTGTCAGGTAGACAGGGGGCAGCAAAGGCTCTTGGCGTGCGCCTTTCAGGCAATAGCTATGAACCACGAACTCCATGACGCATTCCTTGCAAACCAGGCCAGCCGGGCGGATGGCACCGTAGCATAGCCCTGTGTGCAGTAAATTTCATCGCGCCGCGGTCTCTTTTCATCTTTACGATATTCGCCGGTCAGCCTCCCGGTGCCGAGCGGCCGATGAACTTCTGTTGTCGGCGAAAAACCGTAATGTTAAGGCTGGACTGTGCTCTTGGTGGAGACGATTTTGCCGTAGCCTTCTATCGGCGACGTCTCGACCACCACCGTACGCTCGCTGCGACATTTGAACTTCACACCTTTGCGCGGCGCCATGACTCTGGCCGTCTCCATGCACATTGCCCTGGTCGCGAAGGTAGGCCCTGGTTTTCGCTCCTCGACACAACCTTCGATGCCACTGCAGATCGTCATCACAACAAAATAAACAGTCATCATCTCGGTATTGCTCCCTTGCGCGATGCGAGTGAACACATCCTGTAGTCCAGGTCGGCTGGCCTAAACGTTTAGCGGGGTTGCCTTCGGATAATGAGCTTCGATTTAAATCGCCAGCAATGGCACGTTGGTACCGCGCGTCGGGAAACTGTCGCTGTATTAATATATTTTTATTTCATCGATTTTTATGCCAATAACTTGGCGTCACCCGCGTGCCGGGGGAGGGTGAACGCGGGGGCCATGAACACCCGAGAACCCTGTGGGAGCCGAGCTTGCTTGCGATAGCGTCGGTACATCCAACATCACTACCAGCTGACCCAGCGCTAGCGCGTTCCACACAGGGAATTTGTAGTGAGCGCCCGATCAGGCCATACCCCAATCGCTGCTCAGCATACGGGTCGCATCCTGACGGATTGGATTCACCGATGGGGTAGATCCATTCATCACTTCGATGCCGTCAACCCCTGCGCGTAATCCGGCAATCAGGCTGTCATTGCACGATTCGTTGCAACAATTTGCTCATGGGTGAACTGACTGCCATAAGCCATGAACTTGGCTAGAAGTGCGTCCCGGTTTTGAGGCGCCTTCGTTTTATCTGCCGCACATAAGGCCGATTTCAGCTCCGGCAACGTCAGTTCGGTGCAATACGCTGGCGTGCCTGGTTGCTGGCGCCATGACTCCTCAAGGCTACCAGCGGCAAGCGCGGTGAAACCGGTATCTTCGACAAGATCCTGCGCGATTGCCGCGGCATTGGCGTCATCCCCGGCGACAGGCAAGGCGATGCGTGTTGAAGACCCGGTGGGTTGGCCTTTGTCGGCAAGCGTCGCTGCGAGGACGGCGTTCCATGCCTTGATGATCGGACGGCCAATCTGCTCGCTTACCCAGACGCTCTCTGGCTTGCCGTCGTCTATTTCTTTGATTGACCCGTCACGTCCTGGATAGTAATTGGATGTGTCAATGACGACGACTTTGTCGGGAACATTACTCAACGTCTGCTTGAGATCAGGGTATTTCGCGAAGGGGATCGAGAGGATAACAACGTCCACCTCGGACACGGCATCTTCCTTGGTCACCGCCTGTACACCGATTTCGTTGGCAAGGTTCTGAATGCTCCGAGGGGCCTTCGAGTTTGCCAGTTTAATCTCATGGCCGCACGCAGCGAGCTTACGGGCAAGGGTAGCCCCGATGTTGCCGGCGCCGATAATTCCGATTTTCATTTCAATGACCTCCTCGTATATCAACAACTATTCAGTGACCCGCTTGGCTGGGTGTGCGAATGAATTAAGCGTGTCGCGAAGATCCAGTAATTCTATGTCTCAACACATCAACCACGCTGAGTAGGAGTCTCCTTCAGGCGCTATTCAAACAAGCGGTGCCCCGTCGAGGCAGGTGCTACCGACACGGTTAACATCATTCTGCCGGTGGTTTGTATCCTGCCAGCATTTTCAATACCTCATCGTGTGCCCCGTTCGCTTCAGCAAGCCGCAATGGCTTGGCACGTTCGACGACCAGTTCGCGTGGGGTCGGGGTGATCTCGAGCAGTTCGAAGATTTCATCCAAGAACTCATCCAAAGGCATGGCGTGTTCGTCATTTTCCTGACCAAGCAAAGTGGTCCGCACACCCGGTGGCGCAAGCTCGATAACCTCGACTGACGAATCCTCCAGCTGCACGCGAAGACTTTGAGTGAACGAATGAACGGCCGCTTTGGTTGCGCTGTAGGTCGGTGTCGCAGGCAGTGGGACGAATGCCAAAGCCGAACTGACATTCACGATCGTTGCACTGGGCTGCTTGATCAGTTGGGGCGTGAAGGCATACACCATGCGAATCGTGCCAAGCAGATTCGTTGTCACGATATCTTCGGCTGTGCTCAGGTATTGGGAATCAGTCAGATCCTCCCAGTGCATGATGCCCGCGTTGTTTATCAGAACGTTCAGATTCGGGTGGCTGATCGCAAGCGCTTCGCGGGTGCGCTGGATGGATTGCGGATCGGCGACGTCCAGTAATACCGATTCAATACCTGGATGTTCCGACACGATCTTGTCGAGCAGGGCCTGGCGACGTCCCGCGATGATGACGTTGTTTCCCGCCTTGTGAAGCCTGAGCGCCAGGCCGAGGCCTATGCCTGAAGTGCTGCCGGTAACCAGGATCGTGTTGCCAGTGCTGTTCATAGTAAACTCCGGTACGGGTAGGTAAGCGGACAGGTGTCCACTTGCTAAAAAAACTACCGGACAACTGTCCGCTTTGCAATGCAGCGAAGGAAAAAACTTTGCCCAGGAATGACGAGTTGGCGATGCGTTCTGACGCCAAGAAAAACCGAGAACGAATTCTGAAGGTCGCTGTGGCGCAGCTGACACTCGATCCTGCGGTCCCGCTGAGCGCGATTGCGAAGAAAGCAGGAGTGGGACAGGGCACGTTCTATCGCCATTTCGCCAACAGAGAGGAACTGGTATTCGAGGTTTATCAATTCGAAATGCAGCAAGTGGCCTCGTTGGCGGAACAGCTGCTCGCGACAAAACCCCCCAAGGAAGCCCTCCGAGAATGGATGGATTGCCTCGCTGAATATGCAATGACGAAGGCGGGACTTGCGACCGCGATACGACAAGCAGCTTCCACTTACGAGTTTCCAGGGAAGTCGGGGTACGCCCCCGTCCAGGCAGCAGCCGAGTCGCTTTTGAGGGCGAATGAAAAGGCTGGAACGATTCGTAGCGGGGTTACCCACGACGACTTTTTTCTAGCCACTGCCGGAATATGGCAAATAGATTGCCAGGGCGAATGGCGCTCACGTCTTGCCAGATTGATGGACTTGGTCATGGATGGTCTATGCGCTGGCAGCCCTGAAAGCCTGAAGGAGAGAAACCAGTAGCGGTCGGCGAACAGCTGTCTACAACGACAGATGCAAAGGCGCTAGCATGAGCGTTTACTCATAGAAGGGAACATCATGAGAAACCTTCCTCCTTCTTCGAGCCTGCGCGCCTTTGAAGCCGCTACGCGGCACGCCACGTTCACTGCGGCAGCGGAGGAGTTGCATGTCACACAGAGCGCAGTGAGCCACCAGCTCAAGCATTTGGAACAGCTCTGGGGATTGCAACTGTTTCATCGCGGTAACTCGCTGCACCTGACTTCGGCAGGCGCAGCGCTTGCGCCCATCGTGCGGGAGTTCTTCATGAAGCTCGAGGCCACCTTGGCCGATTTGCGCGAGCAAAACGGGCGGCAGCGGCTGAGCGTGAGCACGACCTATTCTTTCGCCTTGAAGTGGTTGCTGCCCAGGCTTCCTGATTTGGCGCAAGCGCATCCGGAAATCCTGCTTACCCTGGACAGTACCGATAGCCCCATTAACTTCTCGACGACAGACCCGGACGTGGCTATCCGCCTGGGCAACGGGCATTTCCCTTCGCTGTTTTCAGAATTCCTGTTCCGCGAGCAGATTTTCCCGGTCGCCAGCCCAGCGTTGCTTGCCCGCTTTGGTACGCCTCAAACGGCCGCCGAATTGCTGCGCTATCCACTGCTTACGCGCGATGGCGCAGCGTTGGTGCCGAAATGGGAGCAGTGGTTTGCCCAGGTGGGCGTCGAGGTCACGACCTTGAAGGAAAGCATTCGCTACGCAGATACCAATATGACCATCGAGGCGGCGCTCCTGGGACAAGGTATCGCGCTGGCACGCAGCGGGCATGTCGAAGCAGAGCTCAATGACGGCCGTCTTGAAAGGCTTTTCGAACTGCCGTGCGCATCGCCCCTGGCGTATTACTTCGTATGCCCCAAAGGGATCGAGGCTCAGCCTCATATCACCGGCTTTCGTCGTTGGCTGGTTACCCAGGCCCTGGACGCGCAGCACGCTTATACATGAGGTTTTCCTCATGCCGGGATGAAGAGACTTTGCTTTTTTAGCGCGACTCGATCGGTCTAGGATGATGCATGCCCTTACACATCATCTGCCTCGTCTTGTTCGCCGCGCTGCTACACGCCAGTTGGAATGCCATGCTGCGTGGGGGAGCCGACCGTTTGTGGTCCATGACCATCATGTGCATAGCGATAGCCTTGGCGAGCGTCATCGTGGCGGTGCTGCTGGCACCGCCCGCCCGTGCCAGCTGGTTTTGCGTCGGACTCTCCGCGGTATTGCACGTGGGTTACAACCTGTTCCTGGTGCGCAGTTACAAGTCCGGCGACCTGGGCCAGACCTATCCAATCGCCCGTGGTGTATCCCCGATCCTGATTGTCCTGGCCGCTTCGCTGTTCGCGGACGAGCGCGTGGCGCCGAGTGGACTGCTGGGTATTGCGTTGGTGTCGACCGGAATCCTCTCGCTGGCTTATACCGGGCGCCGGCGGACGTTGCCTGACTTGCCCTATGCACTGGGGACGGGTTTTTTCATTGCCGCCTACAGCGTTGTCGATGGCATAGGTGTTCGCCTCTCCGGGGCGCCAATGGCCTACACCGCCTGGATGTGCCTGTTGTGGGGCGTGATGATGCCCCTGGTTTATATCGGACTGCGGGATGCCAGAAGCCTCTTTGCCTTGCGGCCAGGTATCGGCGTGGCCTTCGCTGGCGGGCTGGTTTCATTGCTGGCCTACGGCGTCGTGATCTATGCCATGGCCCATGCCCCGATGGGGGCGGTGTCCGCCCTGCGCGAAACCAGTGTCATGTTCGCCGCTTTGATCGGGTACGTATTTCTTGGCGAAGCATTGACCTTGCGCAAGCTGTTGGCCTGCGCAGTCATCGCGCTCGGTACGCTGGTTATCGGCTGACGCTGCTTTTTCATTTGGCTGTGAGGATTGACCATGAATGACCGTTCGCAAAAACCCGTGATCCTGATCACCGGAGGCGGGCGCGGGATCGGGGCGGCGACCGCCCTGCTGGCCGCTGAGCAAGGTTACGACGTCGTGCTGACCTACATCGCCGATGAGGCGTCGGCGTTGTCGGTGGCAGCGCAAGTCGAGGCCAAGGGGGGCCGTGCCTTGGCGGTGCGTGCCGATAACGCCGACCCCGCACAGGTCGCCGAACTCTTCGCCACCCTTGACCTGCGCTTCGGACGAATCGATGTGCTGGTCAACAACGCTTCGATATTGGCCCGCCAATCTCGCTTGGAGGATCTTGGCTTCGAGCGCATGCAGCGAATCTTTGCGGTCAACACCTTGGGCCCGATGCTCTGCGCGCAACATGCGACCCGGCGCATGGCCTACCGTTATGGCGGGCGTGGCGGTGCGGTCATCAATATCTCTTCGGCGTCAGCCCGCCTCGGTAGCCCGAATGAATACGTGGACTACGCAGCGTCCAAGGGGGCGGTTGAAACGTTCACGACCGGTTATGCCAAGGAAGTGGCCCGGGAGGGTATTCGTGTCAACTGCGTTCGCCCCGGGCATATCTATACCCAGATGCATGCGAGTGGGGGAGAGCCGGGCAGAGTCGACCGGGTGAAGGAGACGATCCCCATGGGGCGTGGCGGCCAGCCGGAGGAGGTCGCGCGGGCCATTCTCTGGTTGGCGGGGCCGCAGGCTTCGTTTGTGACGGGTACCTTTCTGGATGTGACCGGAGGGAAGTAGACCGGCTATCAAGTTTTTCTTTCAAATGACAGCGTCCGATTATTGCCGCTGCACCACGACCGGTCATGCCGTGTTCGAAGCGGCATGACCGGAGCGCTTTGTGGATTATTTTTGCGCCAGCAATGCCTTTCTTGCCGCCTTGTCATGTTTCATGGCAGCGATTTCACGCTCGCAGGCCTCGATATCGAACGAGTTGTCCCACTTGGCAATGGCGATGGTGCCGATGCCGTTACCGATCAGGTTGGTCACGGCTCGCGCTTCGTTCAGGAACCGGTCAATGCCCAAGAGCAAAACCAGGCCTACCAGAGGAATGGAGTGGATGGTTGTGAGCGTTGCGGCCAGCGTTACGAAGCCCGCACCCGCCACGCCAGCCGAGCCTTTTGAGGTCAGCAGGAATACGCCCAGCAGAATCATCTGATCCATAAAGGTCAGTGGTGTGTTGGTCGCCTGGGCGATAAAGATGGCGGCCATGGTGAGATAGATGCAGGTGCCGTCCGCATTGAAGGTGTACCCCGTTGGCAACACCATGCCCACTACCGATTTTTTACAGCCAAGCTTTTCGAGCTTCACCATCATTCGCGGCAGTACGGCTTCGGTGGAGCAGGTACCGAGCGTGATGAGAATTTCATCCTTGAAATAACGCAGGAATTGCATGAGTGGCATGCCCGACCATCTAGCCACCGTACCCAGCACTATCACGATGAAAATCAAGGTCGTGGTGTAGAGCGCGACCAGCAACTGGCCGAGTGACAGCAAGGTACCAATACCGTACTTGCCGATGGTGAAAGCCATACCTGCACCGGCACCAATCGGCGCCAAGCGCATCACCATTGCAACAACCTTGAAAAGCCCTTGCAGGAACAGGTCAATGGTGTTGATCAGCGGCTTGCTGGTTTCGCCCATTTGAACCAGGGCAACACCCATCAATACCGACAGCAGGATGACCTGGAGCATGACGCCATTGGAAAATGCGCCAAGGAAGGTCGGCGGGATGATATTGAGAAAGAAATCAATGATGCCGCCTTGCTCACTGGCCGCTTGGCTGTATTTACCAATAGCACTTGCATCAAGTGCGCTAGCGTTGATGTTCATACCCACGCCAGGCTTCACGATGTTGACCACAATGAGGCCAACGACCAAGGCGATGGTTGAAAGGATCTCGAAGTAGACCAGCGCTTTTACGCCAATCCGCCCGACCTCCTTGATACTGCCCATCTTCGCGATACCCACGACGACGGTACCGAAAATAATGGGCGCCAACAGCATTTTGATCAGCTTGATGAAGCCATCGGCGAAGGGTTGGAGCTTGGCTCCGATATCGGGCGCGAAGTAACCGATTGCCGCACCGATCACGATGCCGATCAGCACTTGCACGTACAGCTGGCTGTACCAGCGAGACTTGGAAATTTCCACGGAAGCACCTCATTTTATTTTTGTGATGGGCATGTGGCTTGGCGTCAGTGGAGAACGCCTGTTTCTGCGGTCTTTTTCAGAAAGACCGCAGAACGAGAGGGATCAGCCTTCGCCCAGCTCACGCATGACGGCGTACAAAGCGGACTTGGCTTCGAAGCCAACACCTGGAATATCCGGCAGGCCGACATAACCGTTTTCGACACGGATGCCGTCAGCGAAACCGCCAAAGGGCTGGAACACATCGGGGTACGATTCGTTGCCGCCCAGGTGCAAGCCCGCGGCGATGTTCAGGGACATCTGGTGACCACCGTGAGGCACTACGCGGCGGGAAGACCAACCCATTTCCTCCATCACCTTAAGGGTGCGCATGTACTCCACGAGCCCGTAGGACAGCGCACAGTCGAACTGGAGGTAGTCACGATCAGGGCGCATGCCGCCGTGGCGCAGAAGGTTGCGGGCGTCCTGATGGGAGAACAGGTTTTCGCCGGTCGCCATGGGCAGTTCATAGTGGTTGGCAAGCTCAGCCTGCAAGGCGTAGTCCAGCGGGTCGCCGACCTCTTCGTACCAGAAGAGGTTGTACTGCTTGATGGCCTCCGCGTAAGCAATACCTGTCTGAAGATCGAAACGACCATTGGCATCGACCGCCAGTCGACGACCGTCTCCAACCACTTCAAGTACCGCCTCAATGCGACGGATATCCTCATCCAGTGGCACTGCACCAATCTTCATCTTGACGACATCGTAGCCACGATCCAGATAGCTCTGCATTTCCGCTTTGAGCTTGGTCTGGTCTTTGCCAGGGTAGTAGTAGCCGCCCGCT
>Ga0213822_1001665_pt1 | contig 11966 bp, 14 predicted proteins | sample MC6MC0908MG_FD_179872 | JGI IMG/M metagenome (GOLD analysis project Ga0213822, IMG submission 179872) | Enriched soil aggregate microbial communities from Iowa State University, Ames, United States - MC6-MC0908-MG | ecosystem: Environmental > Terrestrial > Soil > Unclassified | place: USA: Iowa...
AATTACGGCTGTCTCGCTGCCAGATGGCGACCATCTCAGCGATGACAGACTTTCCAGCTTGTTCAAGCCAGCGCTGGCGCAGCTGCTCCACCTCTTGTACTGCCAGTTGGGCGTTTAGCGGCATAAACCTCAACGAGACCACTCCGATGCTGCGGGGCTAGCTGTCTCGGTTTTGGAATCAACCTTTGGTCTGTCCTCGACAGAAATCGCGTTTACGTCGAAGGTGCCATGCTCATGGGCCAGGAACGCAGTGTCCAGAGCTTCTCCAAGCGTCCTGAAATGGCCGATGTGTATGTGCTCGATATCTTTGCCCATAGGCAAGAATTCGAGGCCTGAAACAGCGAACGGACGCTCATTGTCCCCGTAAAGCTTGGAGACAGCTACCCAGGTGCCAAAATCGCTTCCATACGTGGAACCTTGCTTTGGCGTCGAGAAGAGGCGCACACCATCCGCCTCGTTTGGATCATCCCCCCAGGAATTCTCGAAGTGCTGGAAGATTCTTGCCCGATGAGCGTGCGCAACCTCCAGGAAGCTCTCGTAGGAATTGATGGTCAGCATGTCCTGGAACAGGGGTGTTCCGAGAAGGGTGAGGATGTCAGATTTCTTTTCCAGCGTGGCCATCAGGCTAGTCCTTGTCGGCTATCTTTCGATCATTGTGTGCACTGCGCTCTGGGCTGGTCAAACGACCCGGCTATACGTCTACTTGTTCGGTGCTGCTTAACCGTTGGCAATATAGCCATTTTGGGTAGCTTGAGGCCACGCTTGAATAGCATCAATTCATCCGCGAACTGCCGCTTTTGTGCGCAGTAATGCAGATCGAAACCAAGGCTCTGACTGTCTTCGTACAGAAGCGATATCTCGGGTGCGTTGTCATAGGAAACCAACCAGGCCCGGCGAAACGATGCGCACTGCAGATGCTGAGCAATCACTGCATGGTCGGCATGGGTGTAGGCCCGTCGATACAGGCTGGCCCCCTTAACGTAGTACGGCGGATCCAGGTAGATCATCGAGTCAGGAGGCAGGAACTCGTCACAACGCTGCAGAAGCGCCAGCGCGTCTTCGCAGTACACGGAGATTTGTGAAGCGTACTTCGCAACACGCTCGATCCGCTGGCTAAGCATAGCCTTGTCATAGCGTGCATCGAGCTTGTAACGCCCATCCTGAGCCTTACCTCCTGTCACGCCACCTTTGAGGATGCCGGCGCGGTTTGTGCGGTTGAGAAACAGCGTTGCAAATCCTCGCTCAGCCGTCGAGGCGTCCACGGCAGGGTCATTCATCAGCAGGCGCAAGCGGTACCACTCATCCATGGTAACGGGCGTGTCGTTGACCAGCTTGAGCAATTCTTCTGTATTGTTGATGACCGCTGACCAGAATGCGTGAACTGCAGGATCCGCATCGTTCAAGTGCACATGACTGGCGTGACCTTCGATCAGCAGCTCAAGGGCTGCGCCTGCGCCGCCAGCGTACGGCTCTAGGTAATGGCTGCCGGCGAGTCCGTTGACCTCCATTACATTAGCGATGAACGGGGCGAAGCGAGCTTTCCCACCTGGATAGCGGAGGGGGCTGTACAGTTTGAGGGAGTACAAATGTTCTCTTCCTTGGTTACGAGTACTTCTTGGGCGAAACGGCAAGACCAGTCAAGGGTCAACGGTACCGTGCGAAAGGCCTGTCCGACTTACAGCCCGAGCCGGGCGAAGATCATGTTGAGCTTCTCTTCCAGGATCGCTGCTGTAAATGGCTTGATGACATAGCCATTGCAGCCGGCCTGAGCCGCAGCGACGATGTAGTCTCGCTTGGCCTCTGCGGTTACAAGCAGTACCGGCAGAGATTTCAGTGATTCCGAGGCGCGGATGGCTTGTAGGAGCTCAAGCCCGGTCATAACTGGCATGTTCCAGTCGCTGATCACGAAATCAAAATTGCCAGCGTTGAGCTTCCGGAGCCCTTCAGCACCGTTCTCGGCCTCTTCGACATTTGTGAAGCCGATGTCTCGGAGTAGAGACCGGATAATGCGGCGCATGGTCGACATGTCATCGACGACGAGAAAGCGCATGCTTTTGTCAGTCATGGATAAACTCAACACAGGTGGATTCTAAATCCGCTCAATGTATGATAAATCAATAATCCTTTCCAGCCGTTTGAGCCGTTATCCTGACGCCGCGCATAATAATAATTGAATAATTGTCAACGGAGTTGCCTGGTGAAGCCACTTACCACTGCTGATGCAAATTCTACCTATCCTGGTCGATACGAGTTGAATGATGAAACCATCGCCATTGCGCGGGATGTGATGCGTGACCTGTGGAATGATCGTCTGAGGGAGCGGGGAGAGCCTGAGTCTGAGGATCGCTCCAGCAGCTGCAAATTCGCCGCACTGCTTGCCAGAGAGCTGTTTGGCGGTCGGCTGGCCGGCAATGAGGAGCACGTTTTCGTCATGAGGGAGGGGCAGGTGCTGGATCTGAATGCTCAGCAGCAGGACGTACTGATGCTGGGTGACCTGGCTCACATTGATCAGCGAAACTGCATTCAGCACCGTGACTATCGAACCTCGTTGGGAACCTGCATGCCCAGGGTGAGCAATTGGCTGCAGGAAGCTGAGCGGAGAATGCCAGAAGGGGCACGAGCGCTGAAACGTCAAGATCAGCCTTCACTAGAGATCATCGAGCCTTAGCTGTGTATTGATATTGAATTGACGTAGGGGCGATGACACCTCTGCATAGGAGAGAGTTTTGGCAACATCGGAAGAACATCATCGCCTCACCGCCCTCGGCGCCAGGTGGTTTAGAAAGAATGGATTCGGTGTGGTGGCTACCGAGCTGTCATGCATCAGAAGTAGGGAAAGACCGGACGTTATCGCCTTCAGATCCAGCTGCTCTGCGATCATCGAGGTAAAGGTAAGCAGGGCTGATTTTTTGGCAGACCTCAAGAAACCAGAGCGTACCGCAGGTGGGCTCGGTTTGTACCGTTTCTACCTCTGTCCTGAGGGGATTCTGGAAATCGAAGATTTGCCGCCGCGATGGGGATTGCTCTATGCCTACGGAAAAAATGTAACTGAAATCGTTAAGCCGTTGGGCAATCTGTGGCTTCCTAAGGCTAGGCAGCATGAGAAGCTCGAGGAGCTTGGTCGTGAATGGCGTGAATTTCAGCACGATTCGAATGCTGACGCGGAACAGGGGGCTCTATATTCCATTGCCCGTCGGCTACAGTTGTCCAGCGCTACTTAAGCGTTATCGATGTCTATCTCGTGATGTGCGCCTAAGACACCCAGCCGATTGGTGGGTTGCTCTTGATTTTTCGAGTGTCGGGTGCAGCCTTTCGACGCCATTGACTTGTCCAGCAGCTTGGTACCACCCAAAGCAGGCAACCGCCAGGCAACCAGGCGTGCGAAAACCCCTGCAAGCAAAGGGAAAAACGTGGGATTTCGTCCTATTCTGCTTGCTAATTCTATCAAGAATCGTGATGATGGCGGAAGGACATGAAGTCCCTCAATTGCCTGATTTTCGCTTATTTTTCAGCATCATAAGGAGCTCTCATGTTTGATACGAAGGAAGATTTATTTGACCTGGCGCTAGCGCACGATGTTCATCGCTGCCTGCTACCAGATAGATTTCTACTGGATAATTCAAAAGACAAGGTCTGGCCTTATTTGCTCGGCGGCAAATCTGCAGTTCGCGATCTTGGAGACAGACTAAGAAAGTGCGCTCAAATTGAACGCGTCCCTAGAGAAATGCGTAGACGGGCCTCAGATTCTGAAATAATCACAATGCTGATGATGTCTCACGAGTCGCGGTCATTATTGGTAATGACAGGGGTTATCTCTCGTGAGGAATGGTACGACATAGTATATGCGGCCCAGAACAAAGCGTTATCCACCAAGTCGCCTGATCTAAAGGAATGGCCTCTTAAGCCAAGCCTATACAAATTCGACCTGTCTAGAGGGACAATAGATAAATCAGCTCTAGATCTAATTCGCCCATATCTGGATGTCGATTTTTACAGAAGCCTTGCCCCTTTTGAGAGGGATTGTGCTGATTTCGTTATCAACGTGTCTATTTGCAACTTGATGTCGACAGATATCAATTTTGTTAATGATTTCATTGAGAAATGCAGTCACTTGTTTGAACGCCAGAAGGCTTTTTTGATGGGAATTAATCGAGCCATTAAAGAAGGCGACTTTGAGCGAGAGCCATTCGACATACTTAATCCACCAAAGGATATGTCCTATGAGCATTTCTTCGGCCTCATTCTTGCAGATCTCTGCAACAATCTTCCTAAGAATGGCTCGAATTTTTCCTTAAATACACTCATTAATAATGCTGAAAGAATATTAACGTTAGCCAGTCATGAGACACATGGCATAATTCCAGCAATGAGGAATAGGCTGAAGGAAGAAGAAGAAGCAATTATCAGGTCAATTAACAGCCTTAATGATGAGGTTTCTGATTCCGGCCTTTCAATAGATCATGAATCATGGGCTGAGGCTTTAACTGCAAGCAAAAGTCTTGACGAAATCCCAGAATTCCCACCTCTTACCAAAGAACTGATCTCGGTACTTCACGACTTTGTTTGTAATAGGTCGAACGCTTGCAGCGCGGTCAGTAACGACAAGACTTTTTTCACAGGCCCTCTCCGCGCTCTCAAAGAAACCAAGGCTCTGATGAACGCGGAACTGCTGAACCCGCGCAGTGACGTCAACAAGCTCAAAAGCTTGATGGATAGCCTTGCCACTGAGTCGCAGAATTTCCAAAACGCTGCCGACGCAATTGGGACAATGAACTGCGGGGTACTGGGACTAGGTCAGAAACTACGAGAGCGGCTTAGCGAGCTCAACCCGGCAATAGTCGTACAAGAAGTCGTTGCAGAGCCAGCAGTCGACCCAGAAGTTCATAGTGAAATGAGCGCTGAGCTTGCATCACTTCAGGATGAGCTCAAAAAGCTATCTGAAAAATTATCAGAAGAGGTTAGTTACCGCGAGCTGAAAGAGAAACAGATCGAACATATGTCGGAAGAGATGTCGGAAATCCGAGAGGCCAACCACAAGCTCAAGAATCGACTGTCGTTCCAAGAAACGCCATCTGATCCTGACGAGGTTGAGATTCCGCTTTCTTTCGACTTGTTCAAGAGAATCCTAATTGGCGGCGAGCCAAAATTGATTGAAGTGCTGACGTTTTTCGAAATGGAGGCCGCTGATCGCATGGTTGTTCTGCCGAGCGCAAAAAAATCTGCGCTGGAGGCTGACGATTTCCTGCATGGTAAACGCCTGGCTGACCTGGTGAACCGACTTGTTTATCCATACCTGGATGCTCTTAAATCCGGCAAGCCTGATGCAGAGGCTCGTAAGATTTTTGGCAAGAACTTTGCGGCAAAAGAGTCCCAAGGCGTTGAACAGAGCCGTGCTTTGAGAGCTCAGCGGCAGTTCGAGTACAACGGTAAGCTTCACTATTTCCAGCGTCATCTTGGTATTGGTAAGTCGTACGGCACTGCCAATACCGTGAGGCTTTATTTTGAAGTCATTGATGAAAAAGTGGTCATCGCTTACTGCGGTGAGCATCTGGAGTCCATGCAAACTAACTGATCGTTTCCAGTGATTCGAAGGGTGCTTAGGCACCCTTTTTTATTAAATTAACAAACCTAGTTAGTTGGTTATATGATGATTTAAAGTCTTCCGTGACCCATTGCTCCACAGTAATAATGGAAAAACTTACTGACGAGCAGCGAGAGGGTCGCAAGCCCTCACTAGGGGTACATGTCGCTGCTGCGAGCCACGGAGGTTTCGATGCAGCGGAGTACTTGGACTTCTTCAGTTCTCGCGAAGCTTGGAATTACTGAATGCGCAGTCATTCATGCCGGGCCAAAGCTTAGAGCTGCTAGCGCAGCGTGCATACTGTCATCAGTCCTGGCGCTATCTGGAATAACTGCCTCAGCGCATGCAGAGCCGAATCTTCAAGTTTCGGAGGAGGCCGGCACCTCGTACATCAGGAGCCAGCCAGATACGTCCAGTATTGGCCGGCAAAGCGCCTTTACCCACCAACACCGCCCGACCTCGGCAGCCTCTCGACAAGAAGCGTTCAGCAACATGGTCGAGAGCTCTGCCGGTCTGAGGACTGGGGAAAAGCTGACCAGCGTGAATCAGTTTTTTAACGAACGAATCTCGTATCAGACTGACAAGCAGGCTTGGGGCCAGGCAGATTACTGGGCATCCCCTAGTGAGACCCTGACTAAAGGGGTAGGCGACTGCGAGGATTTTGCGATTGCGAAGTACTATGCACTTCAGAAGATGGGGGTAGATCCCGAAAAGCTGCGCATGATCTACGTCAAGTCCAGCCTGTTCCCTGAGCCGCATATGGTGCTTTCCTATGAGGCTCGAAAGGGGGCAGACCCTCTGGTATTGGACAACATCGAAAAGAGCATCAAGCCGTTGTCTCAGAGGCGTGATCTCACACAGGTGTACTCATTCAACGAGAGCGGGCTCTATCTGCCTGGCAGTGACACCAAGATCTCAGGCCCTGAGCGTTTGTCGAAGTGGACTGCGGTTATGGCAAAGGTAGCCAACGATGCGCCGGCCAGTGTGATGGTTGCATCCAATGACAGCAAGCCGGTTGACCTGTCGATGCTGTCAACAGGCGATCTCAAGGGAAAGGCCGACATCGGCAGCTTTTTGAAGCCCAAGGCAAGCGTGGAGAAATCAAGGACTTTGGATGATGACGAGCCGAGTTTCAGGTGAGTAGGCTGGCTGGTCAATTTAAGGGGTTTGATAGCAAAAAAGGCGCCCTTAGGCGCCTTCTGCTTAGAACGACGGTTACACCGGCGAGTACGGCATAACGCGCTTGTGCTCGGTCTTCAGGTACATCTTCTCGATGATGTCGACCACCGATTCGGAGACGGGATTGCCGAGCAGGTAGTTGTCGATGTCCTCGTAGGTGCAGCCGTAGGCGACTTCATCCAGCTTGCCCGGATCCAGGTCTTCCAGGTCGGCGGTAGGCGCTTTGACGACCAGGTACTCAGGAGCGCCCATTTGCTTCGCCAGGAGCCGCACCTGGCCTTTGGTGAGGCCGGAAAGAGGTGCCAAGTCACAGAAACCGTCCCCGCCCTTGGTAAAGAATCCCATCACCGCCTCTGCTGCATGATCTGTTCCAACAACCAGGCCAGTAGTATAGTTCGCGATGGCGTATTGCGCAAGCATTCTTTGGCGGGCTTTGGCGTTCCCTTTTACGAAATCGGTCAGCTCCGCACTGGGATCGATACCCTCAATCTTGATGCCGGCCATCATGCCGTCCACCGCTTCGGCGATGTTCACCGTGGTCACCAGGTCAGGCTGGATGAACTGCAGTGCAGCTTGAGCATCCTGCTCGTCAGCCTGGGTCTTGTAGGGCAGGCGGACTGCGATGAACTTGGCATCGTAACCTTCAGCCTTCAGCTCATTGACGGCCAGCTGGCACAGGCGACCTGCGGTCGAAGAGTCGACTCCTCCGCTGATGCCCAACACCAGGGTCTTCTGCCCGGACTTGACCAGGATGCCCTTGATGAATGCGATCCGCCGTGCGATTTCCAGGCTGACGCTTTCAGCATCGGTGATGCCACGGTTGACGCTCAGGGTGGCTTGGATTTGTGCTTGAAGATTTGCTGGAGTGTTCATTTTTTGCCCCTTATTCCTGATCCTGGATTTTGAAGACTTCTTTGAGGTAACTCAGAAACTGCGGTGATTCACACTGGCTCTTGCCCGGTTCATCGGAAATCTTCGCGACTGGTTGACCTTGGCAATTGACCATCTTCATTACGATGCTCAGAGCCTTGACACCATCCACGCCGTTGGTAAGGTCGGTACCGATGCCGAAGGACACGTTAATGCGCCCACGGAAGTGACGCAGGATACGCAGCGCTCGGTCGCCCAGATTCAAGCCATCGCTGAAAATCAGCGTTTTGGTCATCGGGTTGATACGCAGCGACTCATAGTGCGCAATCATCCGATCACCCCAGTGCAACGGGTCGCCCGAATCGTGGCGGCAACCATCGAACAGCTTGGCGTACAGCAGTGTGTAATCGCGCAGGAATGCATCCTGGTTGATGGTGTCGGCAAGGCTGAGCCCCGCGTCACCCTGGTATTCCTTGATCCACGCATCGAGAGCAGCTTTCTGACTGTCGATCAGGCGCGGGCCAAGCTGCTGGTGGGCCTGGAACCACTCGTGGGCCTGGGTTCCGACCGCTCTAGTATCGAACTCGCGGGCCAGATGAACGTTGCTAGTGCCAACAAACTCACCAGGGAAGTCACGCATCAAGGTGCGAACGACTTCTTCCTGCGCCTTGAAGGAGATGCGGCGGCGAGTACCGAAGTCAGCAACCTTGAATGCCGCCAGCTCTTCAGTCGAAGCGTTGGCTTTCAGCCAATCGAACTTGCGGTACAGGCTTTCACGCACCTGCTCCAGTGACAGGTCAGGGTAAACGTGACGGTTACGCACCTCGCTGACGATGGCGAGGATTGGGATCTCGAAAGGCGAGACGCCGACCCACGGGCCGCGAGCGCGAATTTCCAGCTGACCGTCTTTTGAACCAACCTTGACGTACCGTGGCTTCAGGGTGAAGTCTTCCAGGTAGTCGACGTAGTCAGCCTTCAAGTACGGGATGGAGCGAAGGTGGCGCAGGGTGTCTTGGGTTGCCCGCAGGTCGTTCAGCGCCTCGATATTCTCACGAATTTCGTGGATATAGGGGCTTAGATCTTCGTTAGAACGGACGCGCAATGCCCATTCAGTGTCTGCCGAAGGATAGGAGTGCAGAATGGCTTGACCCATAGCCATTTTATACATGTCAGTGTCCGTCGTAGAGCGAACAATCGGCTTGCTGAAATCGTAAACACTTTCCATCGTAATTCTCCCCAGGCCTTAAGCCAAAGCCAGCAATTCTTGCTTATTGTTGATGATCTGGATGCCTGCAGCCTTCATTTCGGTCAGCGCTTTCTCGCACCCTTCTTCGCTGATGCCCCGGCATGCCGGCATGTATAGTACGACCTCGAAATCAGCTGCTGCCAGCTGCAGCGCAGTGGTCTTGACACAGAAATCGAGGGCTAGGCCGCCGACGATAACCCGCTCGATGCCCTTGATCTTCAAAAACTCGATTACACCGGTAGAAAGCCTTCCGTGAAAATCGTGGAAACAGGCACCATATGGGTGGAAAAGAGGGTCAACTCCTTTGAAAATAACGTAATCGTATTGCAGTGTGTTTGGTAAGCCGTCAAGGAATTCAAACCCCTCGGTTCCTGGGACGCAATGGCTGACCCAAGTCAGATCCGCGTGGGGCAGGCCGGTCGGCTTGAGCATATTTTCATGCCCTTCGACAACCCATGGTGCGCTGGCCGTATGAGCATCTTTGCTGCCGACGCGAACGCTTGCGAAGGAAGCCATGAAGTTAAGGTCACCTGCAATTTCGTCACCGCCTTTTACTGGCAGTTCATTTGGGCAAAGCGGGGTAAAACTGCGCTGCGGATCCACATCAAATGAAGCAGTCTGTTGTTTTGTGATGCTCATGCTGGCTTCCTCCGTTGCATGAGGTGAATAGTACATCTGGTGTACTATTGCGTCAACAGTGGCCTTGCAAAAATTTTTGCAGGTCTATTTCGTCCAGCATTTACAGACGCATCGTGGCGTTGACGCAATGGTACATCAGGTGTACTATTCGTTCATAAAGGAGAGCAACCATGCATAAAATTGCCATCTACGGCGGCGCATTCAACCCACCACATTCAGGCCATGCGAATGTGATGATCGAAGCATCCAAGCAAGCGGAAAGTCTGCTGGTGGTGCCATCTTTCAAGCACCCATTCGGCAAGGTCATGGTTGACTACCAGTTGCGCATTCAATGGCTCAACCGAATCGTCGACCGCGTGCGTACGCACTGCAGTTCGTCCATCGAGGTGAGCGATGTTGAGGCTAACCTGGCGCGTGAGGTGGGGGAGCCAATTTTCAGCTTCAATCTGCTTAGCTACGTGGCCAGGATCAACGAAGTAGATCCCAAATCTGTAGCGCTGGTCGTTGGACAGGATGTGGCAGATTTGCTCCCAACCTTCCACCTGGGCCCGAAACTCCTGGACACGTTTTCGATCATTACAATCCCGGAGCAGGTCGGTGTGCGGAGTACCATGATGCGCCAGCGCCTGGAAAGCGGTGAGCAGATGCCACCGCACTGGGTAGCGCCGGGACTCGACCCGATGGACTACAAAATTTACGCTGCAAAGGCCGCTTGACCATGACTGAACAAAATGCAGATCTCACACCAAAAATGGACTACCTCCACACGATTGATGTCGCAGTTCTGCGCTTGAACGGTCAGAGTCGCGTCATCGAGATCTTGCTGCACAAGCGGCCAAACGAACCCTTTGCGGAGCAGTGGGCCTTGCCTGGCATTGTGTTGAACGGGAATCAGCGCGACGCCAGCATGCAAGATGGCGTGGAGCGACTGATCAGCTCAACCAAAGTCGGCTTCACCCAGGCCTACATCGAGCAAGTGGGGACAGTTGGGGATGCTGTGCGTGATCCTCGTTGCTGGTCGTCGTCGACGTTCTACCTCGCCCTGGTAGCGAATGACGTCGCGCTGTCTGATCGGCAAAAATTTGTCCCTTTGAGCGAGGTGCTCAGCCGCGAGGTTGTCCTGCCGTTCGATCACAATGACCTGGTAGACCAAGTGCATGATCGCTTGTCTTCGAAGTCGCTTTATTCGAACCTTCCCTTGCTGTTCCTGGGTAAAGAGTTCAGTGCTCCGGAGGCCACCGCGATCTATTCGATTGTGCTGGGTCGTGAAGTGCAGAAAACAAGCATTCGTCAGCGGCTGGAAAAACTGATCGAGGAGGGCTACATCCTCGAGAGTGGTCGCAAGAAATCTAGCGAACTGGTTGCGAAGTCCTCCGCCACGATGCTGCAAATGCGTCCAGGTGAAATCTTCTATTTCGACAGGTCTTTTGCATATGCCTGAAGCAGTCATTGGCGGGATTCTGTATCGCCCTTGTTGTGAGATTCCGCCTCTCACCGATGATCGCCTGAAGCGAGTGCTGGAGATTCTGGTCGAGATTCAAGCCTCGGACGAGAATCATAAGGCGAAGGCGCGTGCGTGGAACGCTCTGTTTGTGCTGGCGCCAGAGTTGGCAGAGCTTTCAGCAATTGACGCTGAAGCTGCAGTGCGTCGAATTAACCCAATCGAGCCTCATGAGCTGCGTGAAGCCATGTTGAAGTTCAGCGAGATGAAACAGGTTGTCCGGGCCTCACAGAAGGCCGCAACCATGCTACAGGCTGCTCTCCTGGCCTCGCCGGATGCTGAATGGCTCACACTTGACTACGAGTACGCCAAAGAGGCCTATCAAGGGCTGATTCTGGCCAGATCGAACACAGGAATCTTCGCCAGCGAGCTTCCAGATATCAAGAGTCGACTGGTTACCATCCTGGAATACAGCCTGGCCACTATCTGCCTGGATCCATGCGGAAAGGCGCAATCTCATGCTGGCCGCTCGCGTTCGTCGGTGGGCCAGCTAAACCGTGTTCAAAGCATCATCCACGAAGCTAGGTGATCGAGTTACCAGCCACACGTAGAGGCTGGTAGTTGAACCGAACATTGAGGATAAATGATGATTTACCGACCAAAGCGAGACTGGGCCTGGGATGAAAAGGCCGAAGCTGAATATCACATCAAGCGCGAGCGCCTGGCAGCTCAAGGCTACGTGACAGACGAAGATGTAGTCCGCTATTTCGCCGAGAAGGGCGTGCCGGATATACGACCTCAAGATGTTCGCGCCATCATGCTCGATTCCATCTGTTCGACCCCGTTTGAGCTCGTAATGCGCGAGCTTTCTTGACTCAAGGAGATGCTGATGAATTCGCCCCTGAAGGATCTTGTTGTAACTGTTCTGCTGGAAACCGACTTCTTCGATGTGATCGACGTAAATGACGGTACTCGCCCGGTGGGTAAGGGGTACAAGATCGTCAGGGAGC
>Ga0213822_1001666_pt1 | contig 11958 bp, 10 predicted proteins | sample MC6MC0908MG_FD_179872 | JGI IMG/M metagenome (GOLD analysis project Ga0213822, IMG submission 179872) | Enriched soil aggregate microbial communities from Iowa State University, Ames, United States - MC6-MC0908-MG | ecosystem: Environmental > Terrestrial > Soil > Unclassified | place: USA: Iowa...
CGGGCTCGGCGGTGTAGGCAGCCAGTGGCAGGTAACGCACCCATCCGTTGGCAGGCGCCGACTCACCGGTGCGCGCCGCCAGCATCTGCTGCAGCCACTCGGTCTCGACCTTGTAGGCCTCGGTCATGCTGACATGATGGCTGAGCCGGCCGGCGTGAATGCGCTCGACACTCAATACCTGCTCCAGGCTGGCAAGGTGCCCCCGGCGCAACAGGCAGGCGTACAAGGCAAGGTCCAGACGTGCCGCGAAGCCCTGGCCGTCGAGCACCAGCTGCGCCAGAAAATCCTCGACCTGAGCGCGACGGAACAGCGCGTGGCTCAGCCCACCAAACAGGTTGGGCACGTTGTCGGCAATACTGGCCAGCAAGTCCGTGCCGATCAGCACGGCGCTCTGCGGCGCGATCACGCTATTGAGTGCGCGGGACGGCAGCAGGATGTCATCAGCGGAACAGATCAGCCGCTGTGCGATGACCATGCTGACCTGTTGCCACTGCGTCAGCACCCTGGCCTGGCGGCTGATGCAACTGTCCAGCAGCAGGTCGTCGTCGCAGAGAAACTTGATCAGTTCACCGCTCGCCTGCGCCAGGCAAGCCTGCAGGTTGCGCGCAAAACCCAGGCGCAACGGGTTGCGCACATAGCGCAAGCGCACCTCGGCATCCTTGCTCAAAGCCTCGCAGATGGCCTCGACCTCACCGTCGGCACTGTCATCGCAGACGATGATTTCCAGGTTCGGGTAATCCTGGGCGAACGCACTGGCCAGGGTGCCGCGAAAGAACTCGGCATTGAAAGCTGGAATGGCGATGCTGACGAGAGGCTGCTCAGTCACGATGACGACCTTGATAGCGGTGGCGCGGTTCGCCTGGGGAACGGGCCGGTTGCAAACCGATAACGAAACAAGGGCACCCTGACCTGGCGTTGTCAGCCGCTGCCGGGGTGCCCTTGTGAATGGCCCGAGGAAGGGCCAGGTGAATCAGATGTAGTTGACCAGCGAAAGCCCGGCGACCTTGGCGTAGGCCTGCAGCGACGCTTGCAGCATGTTGGTCTGCATCTGCAGGCGCACCATCACCTCGGCCGGGTCGCTTTCGCGGATCGAGCTCTGGGTCTTGGTGTTCTCGGTGCTCAGTGCTTCGTTGGTCTCGGCCTGGACATCCAGCGCCTGGCCGCGGCCACCAATGGCACTGACCGACGAGGACACCTGGTTGATGGCGCTGCCGACGTTGCCGATGGCCGAATCCAGCGCGGCCTTGAAATTCTGCTTGGCCACCGGATCGCTGTCTTGTGGCGTGCTCAACGCCTTGCGCAGCTGGCTGATGGTGTCGAGCACGTTCTGGGTCTGGTGGGTATCGACCTTGACCGAGAACGAATCGCCCGCAACCGGCGCGCCGGACAGCTCGAAGCTCACGCCCGCCGCGGTGGCGGTGGTACCGTTCGGCCCACCCAGCGTGCCCGAGGCCACGGGACGGCTGTCGGCACTGACGGGCGAGGCATACAGCTCGAAGGTATTGGTCCCGGTGAACTTGAGCACTGCGCCGCCGGCCGGGAACGCCGCCTTGTAGGCATCCTGGTCGGTGATGGTCGCACCTGTCACCTGCTCCGAGGAGGTGTTGCCCGGGCTGCGGGTACCGGAAACCTCGTCGGCCTTGGAGCTCAAGGTGAAGGTGTGGCCGGCGATCACGGCATCTTCGTTGCCCTTGTCGCCATCCTTGTAGCTGATGTCCAGGCGCAGGTCGACACCGCGGAAGCTGATGGTGGTGTTGGCACCATTGGGGTCGAACTTGCCGCCCTGGCTGGCTTCCAGGGTGACGTCATTGCCACCGGCGTCGGTGATCTTGAACTCGGTGCTGCTGACGAATTCGACCGTGTAGGGTTCGCCGCCGCGGAAGCGGTCGTTATAGGTCGCGCTGCCCGAGACCTGGCCGTTGGACAGGCTGACGCGGCCATCATCGGTGGCCGGCGCGGTCAGCTTGGTCTCGCTGCGGCTGGTGTTGAGCGCTTGCTCGAAGGCGTCGTAGCCGGTCTCGTTGGCCGCCAGGCTGAGCATGTCACCCACTTGCAGGTTCAACTTGCCCTGGTCGCCCTGGTAGCTGTAGGTGCCATCGGCGTTACGCACGTACGGCGGGGTATCCCCCTTGGAGCCCGAGAAGATGTACTTGCCGTTCTCGTCCTTGCTGTTCATCAGCGAGAACAGCTGGTCTTCCAGCGAGGCGAGCTCGTCGGCATTGGCTTTGCGATCGGAATCGGTGAACGAGGCGTTGCCGGAGCTGACGGCCAGCTCGTTGACGCGCTGCAGGACGTTGCCGATAGCGTTCAGGGTGCTCTCGGCAGTCCCCAGCGCATTGCGCACATTGACGATATTGCCGCTGTACTGCTTCAGCATGTTCTGCTGCTGCTCCAGCTGCAGCAACCGCGCAGCCCCCACCGGGTCGTCTTTGGCCGAGCGCACACGGATGCCATCGCTGGCCTCCTGCTGGGTCCTCACCGTCTTGGCGAAGTTGCTCTGGTAGTTGGCGCTGTTGGTGTTGTAGAACTGCGAAGTAGAGATGCGTACGCTCACGATCTACGGCTCCTTAAAGACTGTTGATCAGGGTGGCAAAGGTTTCCTGGGCCGCCTTGATGATCTGCGACGACGCGGTGTAGTACTGCTGGAACTTGATCAGGTTGCCGGTCTCTTCGTCGATAGACACACCCGACAAGCCGTTACGGCTGTCCAGCGCAGAGGTGTGCAGCGCGGTGGTGGCATCGCTGTCCATCTGCGCCTGGCCGGCCTTGCCGCCGACATTGGAGACCAGTTTGGCGTAGGCATCGGAGATGCTGATGCCCTTGCCGTCGGCGCCGACTTCGACGGTGGACTTGGTCTGCAGGTCGATGACCGACTGGCCGTTGCGGTTATCCGCCGAGCCTGCGCCGGTCAGCGCCACGGTGTAGCTGTCGCCATTCTTCGGGGCGCCGGAGACGCTCATCTCGAACGTGAAGTTGCTGCCCAGCGAGTTGCCATTGGCATCGACCATCGGCACCGACAGCTGCAGCTTGTTTTCCTGGCCCGGCACGATGGTGCCGCTGCCGATCTCGGTGCCCTTGGCGTCGTACATCTTGTACGCCTGGGGCGAGGTGGTGTCGTCACCGAACACCAGCTTGACCGGGGTCGAATACTTCAGGCCGTTCTGCAACTGGGTGCGCTGGGCGGCATCGTAGATGTCCATCTCCGAGGTCAGGGTCGGCTGGGTGATGACCCCCGTGCCCTTGTTGCCGGCACCATTGGTGGCGGTCAGCGGCGAGGCCAGCGCCAGGCGCTTGGGGTCGGTGAGCACGGTGTCGATGCTGGCCGCGGCGTTGCGCGTGGGGGTGATCTTGAAACTGTCACCCGCGCTCAGGCCACCGCCATTGAGCGACAGGGTGAAACCGTCGATCACCGGCGGCGGGTTGTCGGTGAGGTCGAAGCTGCCCATGTCGGTGCCTTCCGGCAGCTTGCGCACGCTGTAGCCGGTGGCGCTGGTGAAGGTCACCTGGTAGTCGCTGGTGGACAGCTTGCCGGTGTCCTTGATGGTCACATCGAGGTTGCCGGAGCCGGCACTGTTGCCCTGCTTGGGCACACTGCGCTCACTGATGGCCTTGAGGCTGTTGATGTCACCGAACAGCGTGGCGCCGAACTCACCGTTCTTGTCGATGCCCTGGGCCAGCTGGCTGTTGATGGCGTCGGCCACCACCAGTGCCACGCGGCCCAGCTCGTTGAGCGCAGGGTCGAGGGTTTCGCTGCGGTAGCGGATCAGCCCGCCCAGCTCGCCGCCGGTGGCGCTGCTGGTGATGTCCATCTTGGTCGAGCCGCGGTTGAGGATCAGGCTCATGCGGGTCGGGTCGGTGGCACTGGCTTGCACGCCCAGGGTCTGGGTGGTCTTGCCCAGCACCAGCGCCTGGCCGTTCTTCAGGTAGATGTCGTAGTTGCCGTCACGCTCGACCACGTCGGTGCCGATCAGCTTGCTCAGCTCGCGCACCGCACCGTCGCGCTGGTCGAGCAGGTCGTTGGGCTGGCCGGACACGGCGCTGACACGGGAAATCTGGTCGTTGAGGTCGGCGATGGTCTTGGTCAGGCTGTTCACCTGATCGGCCATCGATGCCATGTTGCTGTTGATGTTGCTGTTCTGCTGGTTCAGCTGAGCAGACAGGGTATTGAAGCGCTTGGCCAGGGACTGTGCGCTGGTCAGCAGCAGCTGGCGCGAGGCATCCTCGGTCGGCTTGGCGGCGGCGTCCTGCATGGCGGTGAAGAAGCTCTGCAGCGCAGCGGTGATGCCGGTGTCACTGCTGGACAGGGCGGTATCCAACGGCGTGATCTGGTCCAAGTACGAGGAAGCCTCGCTGCTCAGCGAAGTGGTGGTACGCAGCTGGTTCTCGAGGAACGCGTTGTACACCCGGCGCACGTCGGCCAGCGTGGTGCCGCTGCCGATGAAGACCTGGCCGACCTGCTGGCCGCCTTTGGTCTTCTGCACGTTCTGCTGGCGCGAGTAGCTCTCGACGTCGGCGTTGGCGATGTTGTTACCGAGGGTGTACATCCCCGATTGCGCGGCGCCAAGCCCCGACATACCAATGTTGATCAGACTCGCCATGGTTCCATGCCCTTAAAGTTTCGTTGTGGTACCGAGCGTTGCGTATTGCTCGTACGACTGCATCTGTCTTGCGATCTGCGAGATCTTGCTGGCGTAATTCGGGTCAGTGGCGTACCCGGCCTTTTGCAACTCTTGCACGAACTGTTCTGGTTTATCGGCTGCCTTCACCGCATCTTGATAGCGGGAATTGTTCTGCAGCAGGCTGACCAGGTCGTGGAAGCTGTCCTGGTAGGAATCGTAGGAACGGAACGCCGCAGTCTCCTTGACGAACTGGCCGTCACGGAACTCGCTGGTGATCGCCCGCGCCGAGTCGCCCTGCCAATTACCGCTGGCCTTGATGCCGAACAGGTTGTGGCTGCTGCTGCCATCGCTGTTGCGCATCACCGACTTGCCCCAGCCGGTTTCCAGGGCCGCCTGCGCCACCAGGTAACGCGGGTCGATACCGATGCGTTTGGCGGCCTGCTCGGCCATCGGCAGCATGGTGGCGACGAATGCGTCGCTGTCGCTGAAGGCCTTGTTCGGCGCCAGCGGCGGCTGCGCCACGGCGCGACCGGTGATGCGCAGGCCACGCTCGGGCACGGCAAAGCTCTGCGCAACCTGCTGCCCCTCGCGGGCCGGCACAGCGGCGGTGTTGGTGGTTGCAGCGGCGTTGGTGGCCGACGGCACGATGCCGGCCAGCAAACGGTCGGTCAGCTTGCCCGGCAAGGCCAGGCGGCGCGAGTTGAGCGCGGCAACGTCGTTGCGGCTGGCCGACTGGGCGGCATGCACCGGCTCGGCGACCTTGTTGCCCCACAGGGTCGGGGCATTGCCTTCGATGCGCGGGAACGGGCTGGTGTTGACCGGCGCGCTCTTGTTCTTCGACAACTGGCGCACCAGCACGTCCTGCAGGCCGATACCGCCACCCTCGCGGGACATGCTCACGGCCAGCTGCTGGTCGTACATGTCGCGGTACTGCTTGACCGTCTCGCTGTTCATCGGGTTGTCGTCGGCCAGCACATCGCTGGCCTTGCGCGAGGCCTTGAGCATCTCGCTGATGAACAGCGACTCGAACTCCTGGGCCACCTTGCGCACGTTGCCGTCGCTGTCACGGTCGCCGTGCTTGAGCGAGCTCAGGCGGTTGAGGTCGGTGTAGGCGCCGCTGTCGGCCGTACTGGAAACCAGGCTTTTCGAATTCATGCGTGGCGTCCTTAGATGACGATCAGGTCGGCCTGCAAGGCGCCGGCCTGTTTCAGGGCTTCGAGGATCGCCATCAGGTCGCTGGGCGCCGCGCCGACCTGGTTCACCGCGCGGACGATTTCATCCAGCGTGGTGCCCGGGCCGAACTTGAACATCGGCTTGGCTTCCTGTTGCGCATTGACCCGCGAGCGCGGCACCACGGCGGTCTGGCCATTCGAGAACGGCCCCGGCTGGCTGACGATCGGGTCTTCGGTAATGGTCACGGTCAGGCTGCCGTGGGTCACCGCCGCCGGCGACACCTTGACGTTCTGGCCAATGACGATAGTGCCGGTACGCGAGTTGATGATCACCTTGGCCACAGCCTGGCCCGGGTCGATCTCGAGGTTCTCGAGGATCGACAGGTAGTCCACGCGCTGGGTCGGGTCCATCGGCGCACTAACGCGCACCGAGCCGCCATCCACCGCCTGGGCGACACCCGGGCCGAGCAGCTCGTTGACCTTGTCGACGATGCGTTTGGCCGTGGTGAAGTCGGGCCGGTTGAGGTTCAGGGTCAGGCTGTTGCCCTGGTTGAAACCGCTCGGCACGGCACGCTCGACCGAGGCTCCACCGGGGATACGACCGGCCGACGGAACGTTGACGGTGATCTTCGAGCCATCGCGGCCTTCGGCGTCGAAGCCGCCGACCACCAGGTTACCCTGGGCGACTGCATAGACGTTGCCGTCGATACCCTTGAGCGGGGTCATCAGCAGGCTGCCGCCACGCAGGCTCTTGGAGTTACCGATCGACGACACGGTGATGTCCACCACCTGGCCGGGCTTGGCGAACGCCGGCAGGTCGGCATGCACCGACACTGCAGCGACGTTTTTCAGCTGCACGTTGCCGGAACCTGCCGGCACCTTGATGCCAAACTGAGACAGCATGTTGTTGAAGGTCTGCAGGGTGAACGGCGTCTGGGTGGTCTGGTCACCCGTGCCGTTGAGCCCCACCACCAGGCCGTAACCGATCAACTGGTTGGAACGCACGCCAGAGATGCTGGCGATGTCCTTCAGGCGCTCGGCTTGGGCACCGAACGCACAGGACAGAAGCAAGGTTGCGGCAATCAGCTGCCTGACGTTGAACATGTTCATCCGTACTCAGAAAGGCCAAAGCGGGCTGAGGAAGAAGCGGTCCAGCCAACCGGGCTGGCTGGCATCGGCGAACGAGCCGGTGCCCGAATAGGTGATTCGCGCATCGGCCACACGGGTGGACGGCACGGTGTTGTCGGTGGCGATATCGTCGGCGCGGATCAGGCCGGCAATGCGCACCAGCTCCTCGCCGGTGTTCAACGTGAGCCATTTTTCACCGCGCACGGCGATGATGCCGTTGGGCAGCACCTCTGCAACGGTCACGGTGATCGAGCCGGTCAGGGTGTTGCCCTGGGTGGCCTTGCTGTCACCTTTGGTGGTGCGGTCGCCGCTGTAGCCAGCCTCGAGCGAAAGGTCACCGCCGCCGAACGGGTTGTTGGTGTTCGGCGAGGCGCCGAACAGCGAGGTCAGGCCGATGTCTGCCTTGCTGTTCTTCTGGATCTGCGAGCCGGCGTTCTTGCTCGCCGAGGTCTTCTCGTTGAGCGTGATGGTGATGATGTCACCCACCCGGAACGCCTTGCGGTCGCTGTACAGGTTCTGGTCGAAACCGGCCTGGTAGATCGAACCGTTGTTGGCCGCTGCCGGCAGCGGGGTGCGCGGCAGTACCGGCGCGTAGTACGGGTCGTTGGGCTTGGCCGTCGGTGCGACGCAACCAGCCAGCAACACCGCCCCCCCCAGGGCGAATACGGACAACAGACGATTCATGACGCTTACCTCACGGTGTAACAAGGGCTAGGGCTTACAGCTGCTGGGTGACGAACGAGAGCATCTGGTCGGCGGTGGAGATGACCTTGGAGTTCATCTCGTAGGCGCGCTGCGTGGTGATCATGTTCACCAGCTCTTCCACGGTGCTGACGTTGGAGTTTTCCAGGGTCTGCTGCAGGGTGGTGCCGAAGCCGTTCAGGCCTGGGGTGCCGACCTGTGGCGCGCCGCTGGCGGCGGTTTCCAGGAACAGGTTTTCGCCGATGGCCTGCAGGCCCGCCGGGTTGATGAAGTCAGCGGTCTGGATGTTGCCGATGACCTGTGCAGCCGGGTTGCCGGCAGTGGTGATCGACACGGTGCCGTCCTGGCCGACGGTGAAGGTCTGGGCGTCGTTCGGCACGACGACCGCAGGCTCCAGCGCAAAGCCGTTGGCGGTGACGATCTGGCCGTCCGAGTTCAGGTGGAAAGTACCGTCACGGGTGTAGGAAACCGTGCCATCCGGCTGCAGCACCTGGAAGAAGCCACGGCCGTTGACCGCCATGTCCAGCGGGTTTTCGGTGGTCTGCAGGCTGCCAGTCTGGAAGTTCTTCTGGGTACCGACGATGCGCACACCGGTACCCACCTGAAGGCCCGACGGCAGTTCGCTGTCCTGGGTGGACTGCGCGCCTGGCTGGCGTTTGATCTGGTACAACAGGTCCTGGAATTCGGCGCGATCACGCTTGAAGCCGGTGGTCGAAACGTTGGCCAGGTTGTTGGAAATGACCGTGAGGTTGGTGTCCTGGGCGGACAGGCCGGTTTTAGCGACCCAAAGAGCCGGAAGCATCAGTATTCTCCTCGTGCGCCTGTTTTACGGCACCCGTTCAAGTGTGGTTAGCCGATTTGCAAAACACGCGCCATGGCTTCATCGCCTTCCTTGGCCGCGTTCATCATCTTCACGTGCAGTTCGAATTGGCGTGACAGCGCCAGCACCGAGGTCATCTCTTCGACGGCGTTGACGTTGCTGCCTTCCAGGAAGCCCGACACCACCTTGACGTTGACGTCGGCCGCCGCTGGCTGGCCATTACTGGTGTGGATCAGCCCGTCGAGGCCCTTGTTCAGGCCTTTGGTATCCGGGTTGACCAGCTTGATGCGGTCGACCTCGGCCATTACCCGCGGGTCTTCACCCATGGAGCGGATGCTGATGGTGCCATCGGAGCCAACTTCGACTTTCTGTTCTGGCGGGATGGCGATCGGGCCACCATTGCCGATCACCGGCATGCCATTGCCGGCGCGCAGCACGCCGAGGGCATCGATGTTCAGGCTGCCGGTGCGCACGTAGGCTTCGCTGCCATCCGGCGCCTGCACGGCGATGAAACCCTGGCCGGACACGGCCACGTCCAAGTCACGCCCGGTCTCGACCATCGGCCCTTCGCTGAAGTCGGTGGCGGGCCGCTCGGTCATGGCAAACGCCCGCGACGGAAAGCTGTCGCCGAACACCGGCATCGAGCGTGCCTGCTCCAGGTCACGCTGGAAACCATTGGTGGAAATGTTCGCCAGGTTGTTGGCGTGGGCCTTCTGCGCCAGCGCGTTCTGGCTGGCGCCGGTCATGGCCACGTAAAGCATCTTGTCCACAGTCATCCTCCGCTGCACTGGCGATCGTTTGCCGCTCGCCGTTGCTGTGCAGGCACTAAAGCAAGTTCCGAACCAACTTTCTGAAATCGCGAAAAAGCCCCTGAATACGGGCATTTGAAGGAATCGCCAGGGAAGCGAACGCCGGTTATCCGGCGCCGAGTTGCCGGTAGCGGCAAAGCCCTGCATCGTCGGCCCCGGCCTCTTCGCGGCGAAAGCCACTCCTGCAGGGACCTCGGCGTGCCCGAAGCCTGCGCTTGACCTGCAGGAGCGGCTTCAGCCGCGAAGAGGCCGGCACCGCATTCATCGGTCGCGGCAACCGCCATTGTTGTAGGGCCCAGCGAATTTCTTCCAGCCCTCCCCCGGCGGCCATTGCGAGCACACCAGTCGCCCATCCGCCTGGCTTTCCCAGCGCCACCAGGGCGCCGTGCCCGCCTGCGCCTGATACAGGCAGAAGGCAGCGAGCAACACAACGAGCAACCTTTTCATAAACGCTCCTGCAAAAACGACAAACCCCTTCACGTCAAAGGGGTTCGTCTTCACGCCATCAACCCGCAACCATCAGGTCATCTGGATGATGGTCTGCATGATGGTGCTTTCGGTGGAGATGGTCTTGGCGTTCGCCTGGTAGTTGCTCTGCGCCTTGATCAGCTCGACCAGTTCCTGGGTCAGGTTGACGTTGGAGCCTTCCAGCGCGTTGGACTCGACGCCGCCCAAGGTACCGGTCTTCGGCGCATCGATGCCGGGGATGCCCGACGTGTAGGTCTCGGTCCAGCGGGTGCCGCCGATCTGCTGCAGGCCCTGCTCGTTGGCGAAGCTGGCCAGGGCCACCTGGCCGATGGCACGCGACTGCTGGTTGCTGAAGCTGGCGAACAGCACGCCGGTGGAGTCGATGCTCAGGCTCGACAGAATGCCAGTGGCGTAACCGTCCTGGGACTGCGACATGCGCGCGGTCTCGGTGTTGTAGGACGTGGTGCTGTTCATCGACAGCTTCATGCCGTCGGTATTGCCGATGGCACCATTGGACGCCCAATTACCCGACGAGTCTTCCACTGCAGGCACCCAACCGTTCAGGGTGAAGGTGTTGTTGGTCACAGTGAACGAAGAACCCGCCGGGTGGCCGGTATTGTCGGCCGCCATGGTTTTCACCGAGCCATCGCTATTGAAGCTGATGGTGCCGGTCAGCGGCGTGGTGGAGCTTGGGTCGAACGGGTTGCGGCCGTCGACCAGGGTGTACATGGTCCACTCGTTGGTGCCGGTCTTGCGGTAGAACTGCTCCATGGTGTGCTCGTTACCCTGACTGTCGTACACCTTGGTCGGGAACGACTTGGTGTAGGTAGTTTCGTCAGAGGGGTCGAACACTTTGTTGGGCACCAGCACCGGCGGCGTGCTGTCGTCATAGACTTCGAGCGGGATGTCGGCGGCTGACGAGTTCAGGTTGATGCCCTGATCGATCAGGCTAGTGGCTTTGGGCTGCAGTGCCGAGGTATCGATCTGCAGGTCGGTCAGCACGCCTTTCTGGATCTTGCCGGTCGAATCGGCGGCATAGCCTTGCAGGCGCAGGCCGTCCGAAGTGGTCACGAAGTTATCCTTGTTGGCCTGGAAGGCACCGGCACGGGTATAGACGCGCGAGCCGTTGTCGGACAGGACGAAGAAGCCCTGGCCCTGGATGCCCATGTCCAGCACGTTGCCAGTGGTGTTGACGTCACCCTGGGTGAACTGCTGCGAGACCGCCGCCAGGCGCACACCGTTGCCGATCTGGTTCTTGCCCACGCCCAGGCGGTTGGCGCCAGCGTAGACGTCGGCGAACTCGGCGCGCGACGATTTGAAACCGGTGGTGTTGACGTTGGCAATGTTGTTGCCGGTAACGTCCAGCTGCTTGTTGGCTGCGTACAGACCGCTAAGGCCGATATTGAAAGACATGAATTCGCTCCTGTGCCGCGCTAGCGGGCCTTAGATACCGATGGTTTGTACGTCGGAGAGGGAAACCTTGCCGACACCCGCGAGGTTCAGCACCATTTCGCCGGTGGCATTGAAGCTGACGCTGGTCACCTTGGCCGGCAGCAGCGTGTTCATCTGCACCGACTGGCCATCCACGGTGGTGCTGGCGGTGAAGGTGTAGGTGCCCGGGTCGACCTTCTCGCCGCTGTTATTGGTGCCGTCCCAGATGAAGTCGGCATAACCGGCTTTCTGCTCGCCCAGCTCGATGGTCTTGACGGTGTTGCCGTCCTTGTCCTTGATGGTGACCTTCGCTTCGCTGATCGCCTGCGGTACCACGAACTGCGCATTGAAGCTCTCGGCGGTGTCGACCACGGCCTTGTCGTTCTGCACGACCACCGAGCGGCCGACCAGCGACGAGGCCTGCAGGGCCTGGGACGAGGCCATGGCGTTGGTGATGCTGCTGACCGATTCGTTCAGCGTGGTGATGCCTTCGAGGCTGCTGAACTGTGCCAACTGTGCCACGAACTCGCCGTTATCCTGCGGGTCCAGCGGGTTCTGGTGCTGCATCTGGGTGACCAGCAACTGCAGGAACGCGTCCTTGCCGAGCGTGTCGGTACCGGTCTTGGACGCGGTATCGGTGGTCTTCTTGGTGGTGCCACCGACGCCTGACGCGGTCAGGACGTCGTTGAGGTTCACACCGCTGGTGCTATCGACTGCCATGGTCTGGATTCCTTATCACTGACCCAGGGTCAGGACTTTCTGCATCATGTTCTTGGCGGTGTTCATCAGCTCGGCGTTGGTCTGGAACG
>Ga0213822_1001669_pt1 | contig 11953 bp, 10 predicted proteins | sample MC6MC0908MG_FD_179872 | JGI IMG/M metagenome (GOLD analysis project Ga0213822, IMG submission 179872) | Enriched soil aggregate microbial communities from Iowa State University, Ames, United States - MC6-MC0908-MG | ecosystem: Environmental > Terrestrial > Soil > Unclassified | place: USA: Iowa...
GGATAAAACCAAGCATGATTGATTTCTGGCTCGCCGCAGGTCTGCTTCTTCTGATTGCCCTGAGTTTTCTGTTGATCCCTGTACTGCGCGGTCGTCGCGCCCAACTGGAGGAGGACCGTACCGCGCTCAACGTGGCGTTGTATGAGGAACGCGTCGCCGAGTTGCAGGCCGAGCGGGAGGAGGGCGTGCTCAACGCGGGGCAACTGGATACCGGTCGTGCTGAAGCCGCCCGTGAACTGCTCGCGGACACCGAGGGCGCCGATGTGCCACGGGAATCGCGGCTGGGCAAGCCGTTGCCGTTGCTCGCCGCTGTGCTGGTGCCCTTGTTGGGCCTGGGGCTGTATCTACATTTTGGTGCCAGCGACAAGGTTGAACTGACCCGCGAATTTGCCCAGGCGCCGCAGTCGATGGAGGAAATGACCCAGCGCCTGGAACGGGCGGTGGCGGCGCAGCCGGATAACGCCGAGGGGCTGTATTTCCTTGGCCGCACCTACATGGCCCAGGATCGCCCCGCGGATGCGGCGAAGATCTTCGAGCGCACCGTCGCGGTGGCCGGTCGACAACCCGAGCTGCTGGGGCAGTGGGCCCAGGCGCAGTATTTCGGCGATGGCAAGAAATGGTCGGACAAGGTCCAGGCCTTGACCGACGAAGCGCTGAAACTCGATCCCAAGGAAGTCACCAGCCTCGGCCTGTTGGGGATCGCCGCGTTCGAAGGCCAACGCTACCAGGAAGCGATCGATTATTGGGGACGCCTGTTGGCGCAACTGCCGGAGGGCGACAAGTCCCGTGAGGCGCTGCAAGGTGGCATTGCTCGTGCCACCGAGAAGCTTCAAGCCAGCGGTGGCAAGGTCGCCCAGGCCCCGGCGGCCAAGGCTGCGGCGCTGCTCAAGGTGCGCGTCGAGTTGGCGCCGGCCCTCAAGGACAAGGTGCAGCCGGGCGACACGGTGTTCATCTTCGCCCGCGCCGCGTCCGGTCCTCCCGCGCCGCTGGCGGCCAAGCGCATGACCGTCGCCGACTTGCCGGTCACTGTCGAGCTGGGCGATGCGGACGCGATGATGCCGCAGCTGAAACTGTCGAACTTCCCTGAAGTCCAACTGGTGGCGCGCATCTCGCGGGCCGGTCAACCGACCGCCGGCGAGTGGATCGGCCGCAGCCAGCCCCTGGCGAGCAGCACCACGGCGCAGCAACAACTGACCATCGACAGCCCGGACAAATAACAGGAATTCGCCCCATGACCGCCATCGCTCGTATCACCCTGCTCACCCTCGTCCTGGGCTTGAGCGCTTGTGCGGTCCAGCGCCCGCCGGAGCCTTCGGCGCCGCTGCCACCCATTCCACCTTCGGGCCCGGCCACCAAGCCGGCCCCATCGACCCCACCGGGCAAGCCTGTTACCCCGAACAAACCGGCCAAGCCGGTACCTCGCACTTCTGCCAGTTTCGCCCCGCCGCCGGGTGGCAACAGCCACTGGGATGCCAAGCTAGGGGTCTATGTGCTGGATAACCAGCCCAACACCTTCTATCGCCAGCGCACCTACTACCGTTGGAACAACGGCTGGAGCCGCTCTGTCAGCCCGAACGGTCCGTGGGAAGAAACCACCATCGAAGGTGTACCGGGTGGGTTGGGGCGGCAGTTTCATTGAGGATGGCGTGATTCATACAGACGATGATCGTTCCCAGGCTCCGCGTGGGAACGCCGCCGGGGACGCTCCGCGTCCCATGACGCAGAGCGTCAATGGATACATTCCCACGCAGGAGCGTGGGAACGATCAGACTTCGGGGCTTTCAAGGTTCGACCTGTCATGTCCGTCGTCGTAGAATGCGCGCCTTTGCGAGCCTTCATCGGCCAACCGCGTATTTATCGGAGCACCTGACCATGACGACTACCCCGACCGGCGACTACCTGGAAACCCTCTACGAAGGCTACGGCCAGCGTTTTCGGATGGACAAGCTGCTGCACGAAGTGCGCACCGAGCACCAGCACCTGGTGATCTTCGAGAACCCGCGCATGGGCCGGGTGATGGCGCTGGACGGCGTGATCCAGACCACCGAAGCCGACGAGTTCATCTACCACGAGATGCTGACCCACGTGCCCATCCTCGCCCACGGCGCGGCCAAGCGGGTGCTGATCATCGGTGGCGGCGACGGCGGCATGCTGCGTGAAGTGACCAAACACGTCGGCGTCGAGCACATCACCATGGTGGAAATCGACGGCACCGTGGTGGATATGTGCAAAACGTTCTTGCCCAACCATTCCAAGGGGGCCTACGACGACCCGCGCCTGAACCTGGTGATCGACGACGGCATGCGGTTCGTCTCCACCACCCAGGAGAAATTCGACGTCATCATTTCCGACTCCACCGACCCGATCGGCCCGGGTGAAGTGCTGTTCTCGGAAAACTTCTACCAGGCCTGCCATCGTTGCCTGAACGAAGGCGGCATCCTGGTGACCCAGAACGGCACGCCGTTCATGCAACTGGGCGAAGTACAGACCACTGCCGGGCGCCTGCGTGGCCTGTTTGCCGACTGGCACTTCTACCAGGCCGCCGTGCCGACCTACATCGGCGGCGCCATGACCTTCGCCTGGGGTTCGACCGACACGGCCTATCGCAAGCTGTCCCGCGAAACCCTGCGCGAGCGGTTCATCGGCAGCGGCATCGTCACCCGTTACTACAACCCCGAGGTACACATCGGCGCGTTCGCCATGCCGCAGTACGTGTTGCAGGCGATCAACAAGCCAAGTAACGACTGACTTTGCGATGTGGCAAGGAAGCTGTGGTGGCTAGGGAACAAGCTTCCTAGCCACCACAGTGCTCGGCTGTAATAGCGGTACTTTTGTGTTTCCAGATGTTCATTGGACAAATTTTTCACAAAATCTTGCGGACAATCTCCCGCGCTCTATCGCCGGCGGTTATTTAATGGCAATGCCTTAGCCGTTCGTGCAACATTTGCGCACTCGCGCAAGCCCCGGGGCCGGCACTGGCCAACAGAGGGGGCGCCGTTGTTCTTTTTGTCACTTAAACTCCAATAGGTCCTCAATCGACATGGCAATTCCTGACGCCCTGAGTCAGCAGCGCACCACGCATCGCTTGCTGCAGCCGACCGTCAAATCGCACCTGGCCTACACGTTGCTTTGTGCCCTGGTGATGATGGTCATGTTCAGCCTGCTGCGCGTGGCGCTGCTGGTCTATAACCGCGAAATGATCCTGGATACCCCGGCCGCGACCTTCATTGAAGCGTTCGCCAACGGCCTGCGTTTCGACTTGCGCCTGGTGGTCTACCTCAGCATTCCGTTGCTACTGGCATTGTTCAGCGCCCGGGCCATGGCGGCCCGTGGTTTCTTTCGTTTCTGGCTGACCGTCACCTCCAGCATCGCGCTGTTCCTGGGCCTGATGGAGATGGACTTCTACCGTGAATTTCACCAGCGCCTCAACGGTCTGGTCTTCCAGTATGTGAAGGAAGACCCGAAAACCGTGATGAGCATGCTCTGGTACGGTTTCCCGGTGGTGCGTTACCTGCTGGCCTGGGTCGGCGGTACGCTCATCCTGAGCCTGGCGTTCAAGGGCGCCGACCGCGCTACTCGCCCACGTGGGCCTTTCAGCGGTGGCACCATCGGCACGCGCCAGATCGCCCCGTGGTACGGCCGTGTCGCGGTGTTCATGGTTTGCCTGCTGGTCGCAGTGGCCGCCGCCCGTGGCACCCTGCGCCAAGGGCCGCCCCTGCGTTGGGGAGACGTCTACACCACCGATTCGAACTTCGCCAACCAGTTGGGGCTCAACGGTACGTTGTCGCTGGTGGCGGCGGCCAAGAGCCGGATGTCCGAAGACCGTGACAACATCTGGAAAGCCACCCTCGAGCAGCCGCTGGCACAACAGACCGTGCGCGACATGCTGGTGATGCCCGACGACAAACTGGTGGACACCGAGACTGCCGCCGTGCGCCGCGACTACACGCCACCGGCCGACAAGACCCTGCCCATCAAAAACGTGGTCGTGATCCTCATGGAAAGCATGGCCGGTCACTCGGTGGGCGCCTTGGGTGCGCCTGGCAACATCACGCCTTACCTGGACAAGCTGTCCAAGGAAGGGCTGCTGTTCGACCGCTTCTTCTCCAACGGCACCCACACCCACCAGGGCATGTTCGCCACCATGGCGTGTTTCCCGAACCTGCCTGGTTTCGAATACCTGATGCAGACCCCGGAAGGCAGCCACAAGCTGTCGGGCCTGCCGCAATTGCTCAGTCCACGTGGCTTTGATGACGTGTATGTCTACAACGGCGATTTCGCCTGGGACAACCAGTCCGGCTTCTTCAGCAGCCAGGGCATGACCACGTTTATCGGGCGTAACGATTTCGTGAACCCGGTGTTCTCCGATCCGACCTGGGGCGTGTCTGACCAGGACATGTTCGACCGCGGTCTGGTCGAGCTCAAGGCCCGGGAAAACGGCAAGCCGTTCTATGCCTTGCTGCAAACGCTGTCCAACCACACGCCGTATGCACTGCCGACGCCGTTGCCAGTGGAGCGGGTCACCGACCGTGGCAGCCTGAACGAACACCTGACCGCCATGCGCTACGCCGACTGGGCACTGGGCCAGTTCTTCGAGAAGGCCCGCAAGGAGCCTTACTTCAAGGAAACGCTGTTTGTCGTGGTCGGCGATCATGGCTTTGGCAACGAACGCCAGATCACCGAAATGGACCTGGGGCGTTTCAACGTGCCGATGCTGTTGATCGGCCCGGGTATCCAGGAAAAGTTCGGCCAACGCAGCCACACCGTGGGCACTCAAGTCGATATCGTACCGACCATCATGGGCCGGGTCGGTGGGCAAGTGCGCAACCAGTGCTGGGGGCGTGATCTGTTGAACCTGCCGGAAGGCGATACCGGTTTTGGCGTGATCAAGCCGTCGGGCAGTGAACAGACGACGGCGATCATTCGCGACGACAAGATCCTGGTCCTGCCGAAGGAAAAGGAAATGGCGCCGAAGATGTATCGCTATGAGCTGGGTGCCAACCCGCGTGCGGAAATCATCCCGGATGCGCCGGACACCGCACAGATGAAACTCAAGCTGGAATCATTCCTGCAGACCGCCACCAAAAGCCTGTTGGACAACACCGCTGGCGTGGTTGACGGCAAGCCGGACTGAGGCTCGACGAGCATGAAAAAAGAGGCCTGAAGAGGCCTCTTTTTTTTGCTTGCCTAGTGGTTTATATCTTGCCCAGTAATAGCAGGACCAACAGCACCACCAACACTACACCAATGATACCGGACGGACCGTAACCCCAACTTCTGGAGTGCGGGAAGACCGGAAGACCACCGATCAGCAGGAGGATCAGGATGATGATAAGTATTGTGCCCATTGTTGATTTCCTTATTGGTCAGTTCTGGAGTGATGCAACTTTCAACTACCAGCACGCATGCGTTAAATCCGGGCGGCTTAATATGTCCGACCGTAACGTCCTGTAAAAAATTCAAAGTTTTTTAGTACTTGAAGAGGCACCTGCTTATCGCGGTTTGTGAAGAGGGTATTTCCCCCGTCAGGCATGACCCACACAAAGCATTTCTCAATCAAAACTTCCTACGGTTTGCCCCCGCCATTCAGCATTCTGATGGAGCGTGGGTCCGGCCAGGTCCTTCGCTACACTCGGCCCATCTCTCCCGGAACAACAAGGCTGTTTCCTATGCAAAATCGCATGATGATCACCGGTGCCGGCTCAGGCCTGGGTCGCGAAATCGCGCTGCGCTGGGCCCGCGAAGGTTGGCGCCTGGCCCTGTCGGATGTCAGCGAGCCTGGCCTTAAGGAAACCCTCAAGTTGGTGCGTGAAGTCGCAGGCGAGGGCTTCGTCCAGCGTTGCGATGTGCGCGACTACAGCCAACTGACTGCGTTCGCCCAAGCCTGTGAAGAGAAGTTTGGCGGCATCGACATTATCGTCAACAATGCCGGCGTGGCTTCGGGCGGGTTTTTCAGCGAACTCTCCCTGGAAGATTGGGACTGGCAGATTGCGATCAACCTGATGGGCGTGGTCAAGGGCTGCAAGGCGTTCTTGCCGCTGTTGGAAAAAAGCCGGGGCAAGATCATCAATATCGCCTCTATGGCAGCCCTGATGCAGGGGCCGGCCATGAGCAACTACAACGTGGCCAAGGCTGGTGTCGTCGCCTTGTCGGAAAGCCTCCTGGTCGAGCTGGCACAGCAGGAGATCGGCGTTCACGTGGTATGCCCGTCGTTCTTCCAGACCAATCTGCTGGACTCGTTCCGTGGCCCGACCCCAGCCATGAAAGCCCAGGTGGGCAAATTGCTGGAAAGCTCACCGATCAGCGCCGCCGACATTGCCGACTACATCTACCGGCAGGTCGCCGAAGGCCAGTTCATGATCCTGCCCCATGAGCAGGGCCGGATGGCCTGGGCCCTCAAGCAAAAGAACCCGCAGTTGCTGTATGACGAAATGACCGTCATGGCCGACAAGATGCGCGCCAAGGCTCGACAGAACCCGAGTTGACCTGGATGCCCGGTGTCCTCAGGATGGCGCCACTCGGCCTTCCTGATGGACCTTCCCATGCTCAATTACCTGTGGTTCTTACTCGCCGCGCTATTTGAAATCGCCGGTTGCTATGCCTTCTGGATGTGGCTGCGCCAGGGCAAGAGCGCCTGGTGGATCGCCCCGGCGCTGCTTAGCCTCACGCTGTTCGCGCTGTTGCTGACTCGTATCGAAGCCACCTACGCCGGTCGCGCCTACGCCGCCTACGGTGGCATCTATATCATTGCTTCGATCGGTTGGCTGGCCGTGGTTGAACGTGTGCGACCGCTGGGTTCCGACTGGATCGGTGTCGCGCTCTGTGTGCTGGGGGCCAGTGTGATTCTGTTCGGCCCGCGGTTCTCGGCCTCTTGAAAAAAAGCGCTTCGACAAGGTTTTGCAGGAAGTTTCCTTCAGTCGCCAGAGCTTTGGTTGTAGGGGCTTACTGAATTCTTGCGCCTGCCTTGAGAACACGAAACAGGCCGGGCATGGTCAAGGTCCAGACAATCTTAAGGATAAGAACCATGCTTGTACTAAGCCGTGCAGTGGGCGAGTTGATTTCCATCGGCGATGATATTTCCGTCCGGGTGCTGTCGGTCAGCGGCAGCACCGTGCGCTTTGGCGTGGAGGCACCTCGGCATATCGACGTCCATCGCTCCGAAATCTACGAAAAGATCCAGAAAAAAAGGGCCCAGGCCGCTCGCAAGGCGTGTTCAGTCGAATAGATGCTTGGGCACATCATGCTTGAGCATCAGTTGACACTGCTCGCTGTCGGGGTCGAAGACGATCAACGCCTGGCCCTTGGTCAAGGCCTGCCTGACTCGCAATACCCGCGTTTCCAGGGGCGTGTCGTCACCATTGTCGGTGCCGTCACGGGTCACGAAATCCTCGATCAGGCGGGTGAGCGTGTCGACTTCGAGTTGGTCGTGGGGGATCAGCATGGTGTACCTCGGCTAGACAATAGCGAGATGCTACGGCCAATGGGCTTTTGCGGCTAGCCTGAGTTCTGTGGGGGCTTTTCTGGCGCCATCGCGAGCAAGCTCGCTCCCACAGTAGATCAGTAGCGGACGCAAAATTTGCGTTCAATAGAGATCACTGTGGGAGCGAGCTTGCTCGCGATGACTGACGTGCAAACGCTGAAAAATCTGAATCAGCTATCCGACCGCTGCCCAATCAAGCTGTCCACCGACGGCACCCGGGTATCGCTTTCCATCTGCGTGTCATGTTCGATCTGGTGACTGAAGCGGTCCAGCGAACCCTGGGCTGGTTGTGCGTCGCTGGCGAACACGGGTGGGCTGAGGATGTAGGCGCCGAGCAGGCGGCTGAGGGCGGCCAGGCTGTCGATGTGGGTGCGTTCGTAGCCGTGGGTGGCGTCGCAGCCAAAGGCGAGCAGGGCGGTGCGGATGTCGTGACCGGCGGTGACGGCCGAATGGGCGTCGCTGAAGTAGTAGCGGAACAGGTCGCGGCGGGCCGGCAGATCGTTCTCCTTGGCCAACTTCAGCAAGTGCCGCGACAGGTGATAGTCGTAGGGGCCGCCGGAGTCCTGCATGGCCACGCTGACCGTGTGTTCGCTTGAGTGCTGGCCGGGTGCGACCGGCGCGATGTCGATGCCGACGAACTCACTGACGTCCCAAGGCAGCGCAGCTGCCGCACCACTGCCGGTTTCCTCGGTGATGGTGAACAACGGGTGACAGTCGATCAGCAGCTCTTCGCCACTGTCGACAATCGCCTTGAGCGCCGCCAGCAGCGCCGCGACCCCAGCCTTGTCGTCCAGGTGCCGGGCGCTGATGTGGCCGCTCTCGGTGAACTCCGGCAAGGGATCGAAGGCCACGTAATCGCCGATGCCGACACCCAGGGTTTCGCAATCGGCGCGGGTGGCGCAGTAAGCGTCCAGGCGCAGTTCGATGTGGTCCCAACTGATGGGCATTTCATCCACCGCGGTGTTGAACGCGTGCCCGGAAGCCATCAACGGCAGGACGCTGCCACGAATCACCCCGGTGTCGGTGAACAGGCTGACCCGGCTGCCCTCGGCAAACCGGCTGGACCAGCAACCCACCGGGGCCAGGGTCAGGCGACCGTTGTCCTTGATGGCCCGCACGGAGGCGCCGATGGTGTCCAAGTGGGCCGACACGGCCCGGTCGGGGCTGCTCTTGCGGCCCTTGAGGGTGGCGCGGATCGTGCCGCGCCGGGTCATTTCGAAAGGAATGCCCAGCTCTTCGAGCCGCTCGGCGACGTAGCGCACGATGGTGTCGGTGAAGCCGGTAGGGCTGGGAATGGCGAGCATTTCCAGCAGGACTTTTTGCAGGTATTCGAGATTCGGTTCGGGGATTTTGCTGATCATGGAAACTCCTGATGGGTTGAGCACATCGATGGTTTCGATGAGAGAAAAGAGGGAGTGACCGACGTTGGAACATCGGGGGCTTTCACGCCGCTATCGCGAGCAAGCTCGCTCCCACAGGTTCGACCCGGGATCCAATGTGGGAGCGAGCTTGCTCGCGATGAGGCCAGTTCAGGTATTACACCTCTAGCAGGCCACCGCCTGGCTATGGGGAAACAACAGATCCACAAAGCGTTCGGCGGTGGGTTGCGGTTCGTGGTTGGCCAGGCCGGCGCGTTCGTTGGCTTCGATGAACACGTACTCGGGCTGATCGGCCGCCGGTACCAGCAAGTCGAGGCCGACCATGGGGATGTCCAGCGCCCGGGCGGCGCGTACCGCCGCGTCGGCGAGGGTGGGATGAAGAATCCCCGTGACATCCTCCAGGACACCGCCGGTATGAAGATTCGCCGTTCGCCGTACGAACAGGTGTTCCCCGGCCGGCAGGACGCTGTCGTAGTCAAATCCCGCCGCGCTCAGCGTGCGCTCGGTCTCGATGTCCATCGGGATCTTGCTTTCCCCGCCCGTAGCGGCTTGTCTTCGGCGGCTCTGGGCTTCGATCAGCGCGCCGATGGTGTGCTGGCCATCGCCGATCACCTCCGCCGGACGGCGGATCGCCGCGGCCACCACTTCGAAGCCGATCACCAGGATCCGCAGGTCGAGCCCTTCATGAAAGCTCTCCAGCAACACCCGGCTGTCAAACTGCCGGGCCGCTTCGATGGCGCTCTGCACTTCTTCAATCGTGCGCAGATCCACCGCCACGCCTTGGCCCTGTTCCCCGTCCAGCGGCTTGACCACCACTCGCGCGTGCTCATCGAGGAACGCCAGGTTGTCATCGGCATTGCCTGCCAACTGCTGGGCCGGCAAGTTCAGGCCGGCGTTTTTCAGCACCTTATGGGTCAGGCTTTTGTCCTGGCACAAGGTCATGCTGATGGCGCTGGTCAGGTCGCTCAAGGATTCGCGGCAGCGCACCCGCCGGCTACCATGGACCAGGGTGAATAACCCGGCCTCGGCGTCGTCCACCTGCACTTCGATGCCCCGACGGTGCGCTTCCTCGACAATGATTCGCGCATACGGGTTGAACGACGCCTCGGGTCCAGGCCCCAGGAACAGCGGCTGGTTAATACCGTTCTTGCGCTTGATGGCGAAGGTCGACAGGTTGCGGAAACCGAGTTTGGCGTAGAGGTTTTTCGCCAGGCGATTGTCGTGCAACACCGACAGGTCCAGGTAACTCAGGCCACGGCTCATGAAATGCTCGACGAGATGGCGCACGAGTACTTCGCCAACGCCGGGGCGTGAACATTGCGGATCCACGGCCAGGCACCAGAGGCTGCTGCCGTTTTCCGGATCGTTGAAGGCCTTCTGGTGGTTCAGGCCCATGACGCTGCCGATCACCGCGCCAGTGTCGTCGTCTTCGGCCAGCCAGTACACCGGGCCACCCTCATGTCGCGGGGTCAAACGGTGCGGGTCGATGGGCAGCATGCCGCGAGCCTGGTAGAGCTGGTTGATCGCCTGCCAGTCGGCCTCGTTCTGGGCCCGGCGAATCCGAAAACCGCGAAACACCCGCGTGGCCTGGCGATAGTCGCTGAACCACAGGCGCAAGGTGTCGGACGGATCGAGGAACAGTTGTGCCGGTTCCAGCCCCAGCACTTGCTGGGGCGCGGCGACGTACAAGGCGATGTCCCGTTCCCCGGGCTGTTCGTTGAGCAGTTCCTGGGCCAGGCTCGCCGGGTCCGGGAAGGTGTGACCGATCAGCAATCGGCCCCAGCCGCAATGCACGGCGATCGGGTCGGCACCCAATGCGCTGCCGTCTTCGGCCAGGCGTGCCTGCAGGCGTTCATAGGACGGTGCCTGGCCGCGCAGAAGGCGTTGGTTGTGAACGGTTGCATGAGGTTTCATCAATCAGATTCCTTGCTCGCTGAGCCACAGGTTCAGCGCCGCCAGTTGCCACAGCCGCGAGCCGCGCAACGGGGTGAGTTGGCCGTTGGGGTCGGTCAACAAGCGGTCGAGCATGGCCGGGTTGAACAAGCCGCGATCCTGGCTCGGATCCAGCAGCAGTTCGCGGACCCAGGCCAAGGTGTCGCCTTCCAGGTGCTTGAGGCCCGGGACCGGGAAATAGCCTTTCTTGCGGTCGATCACCTCGCTGGGGATCACCCGTCGGGCGGCTTCCTTGAGAACCTGCTTGCCGCCGTCGGGCAGCTTGAATTTCGCCGGGACCCGCGCGGAAAGCTCCACCAGTCGGTAGTCGAGGAACGGTGTACGGGCTTCCAGGCCCCAGGCCATGGTCATGTTGTCGACGCGCTTGACCGGGTCGTCCACCAGCATCACCGTGCTGTCCAGGCGCAAGGCCTTGTCCACGGCGGCATCGGCCCCCGGTTGGGCGAAGTGCTCCTTGACGAAGTCACCGGCCGCGTCGTTGGCCGTCAGCCATTTGGGCTGCACGGTGGCGGCATATTCTTCGTAGCTGCGATCGAAGAATGCGGCGCGATAGGCCGCATAGGGATCGCTGGCGCCGTCAACCTGCGGGTACCAGTGATAGCCGGCGAAAAGTTCGTCGGCACCCTGGCCGCTCTGCACCACTTTGCAGTGCTTGGCCACTTCCCGGGACAACAGGTAGAAGGCAATGCAGTCGTGGCTGACCATCGGCTCGCTCATGGCACGAAACGCCGCTGGCAATTGCTCGATGATTTCTTTTTCGTCGATGCGCAATTGGTGATGGCGGGTGCCGTAATGCTTGGCGATCAGATCCGAATACTGGAATTCGTCACCGCGCTCGCCGCCGGCATCCTGGAAACCGATGGAAAAGGTCGACAGGTCCTCCACGCCAACTTCGCGCAACAGCCCCACCAGCATGCTCGAATCCACGCCGCCGGACAGCAGCACACCGACATCCACGGCGGCACGCTGGCGAATGGCGACCGCTTCACGAGTACTGTCGAGCACGCGGTCGATCCAGTCTTCCAGGTTCAGGTGCTGTTCATCGGCCCGTGGGCCGTAGGGCAGGGTCCACCAGGTCTTCTGCTCGGTGGTGCCGTCGGCTTCGACCCGCATCCAGGTGGCAGGTGGCAGTTTTTCAACA
>Ga0213822_1001681_pt1 | contig 11911 bp, 3 predicted proteins | sample MC6MC0908MG_FD_179872 | JGI IMG/M metagenome (GOLD analysis project Ga0213822, IMG submission 179872) | Enriched soil aggregate microbial communities from Iowa State University, Ames, United States - MC6-MC0908-MG | ecosystem: Environmental > Terrestrial > Soil > Unclassified | place: USA: Iowa...
TAAGCAGTGCAACGCTTGATAGTTCCGGCACTATGGTATAGGATGGCGATACTGCTGTCGTCGCTTTTGGTAAAGGGACAAGGGAAAATGGAACGGTCATGAATTCTGTGGTTCAGTATTTTTTCCTGCGGATGGTGACGGATACCATGTCATCAGCAATTGCCGTATGCGGGAAGCAGTTTGGAGGTGAATGACAATTTCACGCTTGTTATGTCTACTGTAAAATCTGCAAAATAGCAGAAACCACTAAATGGAGGATTATTTTATGCTGGCAACTTTTATCGCAATTATCGCGGTTATTATTCTATGGACAATCTCCACCCAACGCAGACTGGTCGTGCTGGATGAGAATATCAGTAATGCCATGAACCAAATCGGCGTGCAGCTATCCAGCCGTTTTGATGCTCTGACGGCTCTTTTGGACTTGACAAAGGGCTATGCCAAGCATGAAGGCGAAACGCTGATTGAAACAATCAAATCAAGAAGAAGCGTCATCACAGCAAAATCAACACCAGATGATGTGCTGCGTCAGGAAGGGATTATAACCGAAGCCTTGGGTAGGGTTGCCATGGTAACGGAGCATTACCCCGAATTAAAGGCAAACCAAACGTATATCAAAACCATGGACGCGGTGCAAACCTTTGAAAACATGGTGCGCACCAGCCGCCTGATCTACAACGACAGTGTTACGAAGCTAAACCGTGAAATCCGTATGTTCCCGATCTCCATGATTGCCGGGATGCTGGGCTTTCGGCAAAGGGAGTATCTTGTGGAGCAGACTGAAAAGACGGATATGCCCAGCATGAAATGAGGTGCTCTATGGGAAAAAGGTGATCGGACTGATTCTATTTATCACACAGAAGCTTCAGGATCAAGGAAAACCAACACTACAATTAAGGAGGAACAGACCCTATGAGTAAACAAGTTGAATTGCTGCAAAATGGCAAGAGGAGGTCCCGTGTGGGGCGATTTGTAAGAATGCTGCTGGTACTGTCTATGATGTTTGGCATGATGCCTGCAGCAGCTTATGCGGCTAAAGACTGCCCAATGGCAAGTCCCGATGGAACTACCCGGGTTTGGGGAGTGACGAAAACCTACACCAAGGGCGAGGCGTTTCGCAGCCATGAGGCAAGTCTTGAGTATCATATGAACAATAGAGTACACAATTACACCGGAAATTTGGGGTTTTGGGCAAACGGAGTGCTGATTGAAAATGGATACAAATTTATGGAGGTAGGTCAAAAGCTGATTACCGTAAAAGGTGGTGAATGGGTTGCTACCTATGAGCTTCAGGTTATACCTGTCCTAAAGGATAGATGGGAATCTATAGAAAAATGCACGATTCTTACACAGCCGGCTAAAAAAAGCTATCGTCAAAGTGCAGAGGACTTTGATCCAAAGGATATTGTTGTGAGGTGTGTGTTTAAAAATGGTACGACTCAAGATTTGGGTTATGAGGATTTGGAATTTTATGCAGGAAAACGAGATATGGCAAATTATAAAGCGGGTAAGGCTATTAAGTCCGGCTATCGCTTTTCAGAAGTGGGAGAAAAGGACCTGATTATTCGGGTGGCCAATAAGGAGATGAGAATCCCCTTTACAGTGACTCCATTTTCTAAAAAGATAATTTCTAGGGTTGAATTGATTAAAGAACCTGCAAATATCAACTACAAGGTAGGTGATGGGTTCCGTGTCAGCGACTTTGCAGCCCGCTGCTTTTATGAGGATGGCAGTACGGAGGATATCAGCGGTAACGTTCTCAGTATTACCGCAAATGGGGTTCAGCTTTATGAGGGATACAAGTTTGTGGTTGCAGGTAAGAAGAATATAGTTATAAGTGTTGGAGATTTTAGTACACAATTTACAATAACTGTATCCAAGTAATAGATTCCTTGGAGGTGTATATTATATGAAAAAACGTTTACTTAGTATGATTTTAGTAGTGAGCATGGTCTCTACCTTGCTGCCGGTTCCGGCTATGGCGCAAAAAGCACCTGCGGCGATTTTAGCAAGTGAAGAAATTATTGCATTTGCGCCGCTTGAAGAGACCGGAGAAACGGTTACGATTGGCACCTCCATTCAGGGATTAGGGTTACCTGAAACACTGACCGCCACGGTGCGAACCGCATTTTTGACCACTGGCTCTGCACCAGAGGAGCCAGTGCAGGATTATGATAGTGTGGCTGAGAAAGAGGACGATATAGTCACTGCAACCCCCAGCTTTGCTATTGAGGCAGAGGTCAGGGAACAGAGGGATGAAGGCGTAGCAATCGACCTCCAATGGGAGGAGACGGACCAGGATATTCCGGTGAAATGGACTTCAAAGCCAAAGTATGACATGGAAGCAGAGGGGGAGTATGTATTTACACCGGTGATAGAGGGCTTCACGGTCAGTGCAGAGCTGCCGGAGATTAAAGTGACTGTAGAGACCGGAGAGATGATACCCCGTACTGTTTTAGCCGTCTCCAATGAAATTGACAGCCTTTCCTCTCTCCAGAATGCCATTAATGAAGCGGAAGATGACCTGGAATTAATGCTTTCCAACGACTATGACGGAACTGGAACCCTGACAATTGCCAGCGGAAATGGTTACGATATTACCATTGATTTAAACGGCCAAATCCTTGATGGAGGCAATGACAGCGCCATCAAACACAACGGCAGCGGAACCTTGACAATCACCGACACTGCAGGAGAAGGCAAGGTAACCAGTACAATGCCATCCGATAACGGCGGAGTAATCTATCTAAAGGGAGGCGGCCTTATTCTTGACGGAGCCACGGTAAGTGCTAATCAGGGAACGGCAATTTTTTCCGATTATGGTGACGTAAATATTTGGGATGGTACGGTGGAAAGTACAGGATTTGGGATTGTAAACAGAGGCTCCGGCAAAGTAAGTATTTTAGGCGGTACGGTGAGTTCAATCGCAAAAGATGCAATTTATAACCTTTCACACAGCGAATTAAGCATTTCCGGTGGTACCGTGAATTCAATTTCAGGATACGGAATTTATAGCAACGGAGATATTATAATCCCAAGTGGTTCGGTCATTATAAAGGGTGATCAAATGGCCATGAACAAAGCCCCGTATCTTGACAGCTATTTTAATGTCAGTATAACAGCATACACCAATTATGATGAAACTTCCCCGGTTCTCTATAAGGAGAAGGACATTAAAACCTACAAATACTTAGAGTTTGAGGCTGCTCCCTTGCTTGTCAGAAATATGACTACAGGTACAAGCTATTACGATCTGCAAGTAGCGATTGATGGAATAATGGAAAACGATGAAACCATTATGCTACTGGATAACATCAATCTTATGGAAAGTGTTGCCATAGTTAGTGATAATAATAAGAGCTTTACTCTTGACCTAAACGGCAAAACCCTAAGCGGCAGTTATTACTCCGCCATCTCACACAAGGGCAGCGGTATGCTGACCATCACCGACAGCAGCGAAGACGAGACCGGCGTGGTTACCACCCAACAGGGTTCCGCTGCTATTTCTCTAAATGGAGGCAGCCTTACGATTACCAGTGGTACAGTGGATAATACCTCCAATCCACAAGGGATAGCAATTTATAACGATGCCTCCGGAAAAATCATAATTCCAAGCGGTTCGCCTGTCATCAGGGCCAGCCGGTATGCGATGAACAAACCTCCGGAATTGGGATATTATAAAAATTTGTACGTCACAGCCAGCACCAATTACGATGGAAGCTCGCCGGTTCCATATGATGGGTACTATATATTTGACTATAAATACTTAACTTTTGGGCTTGCGCCCTTTGTTGCCCAAAATTCGACTACAGGTACAGGCTACTCCAATCTGCAGGAAGCGGTTAATGAGATCGGGACAAACGATGAGACGATTATGCTTCTGGATAATATCAATCTTAGCGCTACTCTGAATATTGCTGAGGAGAATGATAAAAGCTTTACCCTTGACTTAAACGGTAAAACGCTAAATGGTGAACATGATCTTGCCATCTCACACAATGGCAGCGGTACGCTGACCATTGCTGATAACAGTGACAAAGGTGACGGTAAGGTGACCAGCGGAAATTGGGGGATTAACAGAGAATTTTATGGAACGATTAATCTAAACGGGGGCAGCCTTGCTATTGTCTCAGGTACAGTGGAAAACAACATCAATGGATCTGGCTGTACTGCTATTTATAATAGAGGCAGCGGTGAAGTGAGCGTTTCAGGGGGGACGGTAAAAAGTCTTTTAGGATGTGCCATAAACAACGAGGGTAAAGGAAAAATTAACATCAGTGGCAATGCTAAAGTCACCAGTCAAAACACCACCTACGATTCAGGTACGATTCGTCTGTCGCCCACCCTTATCACAGATGTCGTTCTGGTAATCACTGGCGGAACAATAGAAAATACCGCTGCAGGTAATGCAATTTATAACAGTGCCTACGGAAAAATCACAATTCCAAGCGGTTCGCCTGTTATCAAGGGCGGCCGCATGGCTATGAACGTTGCTCCGGATTTGAGCAGCTACACCAATGTGAAGGTTACGGCAAGTAAATCTTCCAGCGGAGTAACCATAGCCCATTATGATGACTACTATATCAGAGATTACAGATACCTGACATTTGAGACAGCATCTATTATTGCTAAAAGTAAGACTACGGAGGAAGAATATCACTTCCTGGAGGAGGCGTTTACTAAAGTTCAGAATGATGATACCATTGAATTGCTGGATAATATCACCCTTACAGCGGCTGTCGATATTATCAATAATACTGGGAAAAGCTTCACTCTTGACCTAAAAGGCAAAACGGTTGATAGCGGAAGTAATACAGCTATTAACTATAGCGGCGTTAAGGGCACTCTGACCATCACCGATAGTGTAGGCGGAGGTAAGATTACTTCTTCATATTCATCTTACGGCAATAGTACAATTTATCTCCTTGGAAAAGGCACTGAGAATGTGATACTCAAAATCGATGCAGGAACTGTGGAAAATAAGAACCAATATGGCGGCAGTGTGATTACCAACGATGGCGCCACCGTAAACGTGACTGGTGGTACGGTGAGTAACATTGGAAAAGGCAGTGCAATTTCCAATATATACGGCTGCTTTACAAAGATTTCGGGTGGTATTGTGGATGGTGGCTCAGGCACTGCTATTAGTAGCGGCGACAGAGGTAAAATCATCATTAGTGATACAGCCAAAGTCACCAGTGCAATCATTGATTCCAGGGATTATAACCCTTCAGGCACAATTTATCTGAGCCCTGCCACAACCGATAAGACCTCGCTGGAAATCACGGGAGGGGTTATAGAGAATACTGCTGATGGCACGGCGATTTACAATATGAGCCTTGGAACGGTGAGTATTTCCGGTGGTCTCATACGTGCCACAGCTCCAAAGAGCAATGCAATTTACAATGAATCAGCTGGAAAAATTTTAATTAATGACGGCATAGTGGAAAATACCAGCCAGGGTTATGCAATCCAAAATGTGGGAACTGGAAGCGTAAGTATTTCCGGCGGAAGGGTTAGCGCCAAAAATGGCACAGCCATTTTTAGTACGGCGCCTGAGAAAGGTCTTTTGATTTCGGGAGGCATGGTGAGCTCTGAAAACGGAATAGCAATTGACAGCTACGTTGTAGATATTTTAGGAGGTACATCTATCATATGTGGCAGTGAAATAGCGTTATATGCGGAGCCGGATTTGAGCACTTTTCAAAATGTACAGATTACGGGTAGCATGACCAGTAAAGAAGGCAGCGATGCGCTACCTCTTTCACCGATGGATATTGATACATGGGAAAAGGCCAAACCCTACAAATACTTGAAATTCGAGCCCGCGGCGGAAGTCAAATTCGATATCTGGGTGGGAGGTACTCAGGTAACCAACTATACCACAAGCGGTATCGGATGGGCCTATACCCCTCACAGCAAAACCCTTACCCTTAACGGGGCATCCATTAACAATCACTATGTAATGGAAGCTCATACGGAAGACGGAAAATCCAGTGCTGCCACCATTTATGCAAGCGAAGACTTAAAACTTGTGTTAGCGAACACAAATGTGGTTACCGCACCTGATCATACCACCGGCCATAGTTACGCTATCTGTGTGAAGGGAAACCTTACCATAAGCGGCAGCGGTGCACTAACAGCAACAGGGGGTGCGGCAGACAGCGGCAGCAATACGTTCACAAGTTATGGTATTTATGCTGATACCATTACTGTAAATGGTGGTATGGTTAATGCCGAGGTAAAGCCGACAGAAAGCCCGGCATTGAGTATCGGTCTTTGCGGCACAACTTCGGTAACCATCAACGATGGTTTTGTGACAGCCGTCGGAGGAGAGACAGCATACCAGAGCAACGGGGTAAGAACCGGTAAATGCACAATCAACGGCGGTTTCCTGCGTGGGGAAGGCGGACGTGTTACCGGAGATAATTCTCCTTCCAGCTATGGCATATATATAAATCAGGATGGATCTCTTGCCATACCTCATGGAGGCTTGACTGCCGTGGGATATGACAAAGGGTTACATTTAGGCACCAACGCAGCCTTCACTTCCGGTCGTGTTACCATAAGCGCCGGCAACGATCCAACTACTGCAGCTGCCATTGCTTCAGCTGATTTGCTGAAAACGGAATCTTATCCATTTGTCATGATTGAGCCAGTGGTCATAGTTGCTAAAAATAAAGTTACGGGTGCGCAATACGCCACTTTGGAAGAGGCATTTGCTAAGGTTGATAACGAGCAGATTATTGAGCTTTTAGATACCATCATTTTTGATGATACCATCACCATTCCCAAAGGCCATAATAAAAGCTTCACTCTTGATCTGAACGGCAAAACGCTCTTTAGCGGCAGCATTGTCATTGATTATCAGGGCAGCGGAACGCTGACCATAACCGATACCGGCAGTGGAGAGGGCAAGATCGTCAGTACAATTAGTGATTCCGACGCCGGTACCATCCGTCTGTCAGAAGGCAGCCTTGTTGTTTCAGGCGGTACGGTGGAAAATACCAGCAGCAATTATGGCAATGTCATCATTAATAAAGGTCCTGGAACTGTAAGTGTGACCGGGGGCACGGTAGAAAGTAATGCAAATAGCTCTTATTGCGCTGCGATTTTCAATACCAGCACCGGAAGTGTGAATGTGGAAGGCGGTAATGTAAAGGCCGCCGGAGGCAGTGCAATTGTAAATAGTTCTATTGGAAAAATTACCATCAGTAATTTTTCTAAGATTACCAGTGCCCAGGAAGATCTCCGTTATGGTACGATTGCATTGCTTAGCGGCACAGCCTCTGATAATGTCCTTGAACTAAAGGGCGGAGACATCATCAATACTGGTATAGGTTTTGCGATTAATCATTCTGAGGGGACAAGCGGCAATGTTCGTATCCTGGGAAGCGGGGTTCTTATTAAAGGCGGTTATATGGCGACAGATATAGCCCCGGATGTGAGCGGGCTTGTTAATAAGCTAATTTTTTCACATCCTGATGTAACTGGGGTAGGTCATACTCTCATAGATGAAGAAAAACTTAGAAGCCAAATTACCACCTACAAATTCCTTTTATTTATCAGAGGAGCAGATGTTACCGTAACTAACTTGATTTTAAACGGCAAACTGACCGCCCCGGTGAAGAATATGCAGCCCAGCAGTATCTTTACCGGTGATGCCCAATATAGCGGAACAGTAAGCTGGAACGAAAACCCTGTTAATTTCCTGGGCGGAACGGCTTACACAGCCACCGTCACTCTGAAGGCAAATGAAGGCTATACGTTTAAAAATTTGGCTGCAAATCGTTTTATTCTTTCAGGCTCAGCAGTTACCCACGATTCGGGCAGCGGGAAAACCATAATCCTTACCATTAAGTTCCCGAAAACGGTACCAAGGATTCTGCAATCCATAGTCATAACTGTACCACCCTCCAAGTCTGTATACCAATTTGGTGACATTTTTAACCAAGAGGGAATAGCCGTCAAGGCCATCTACGATGATGGTACGGAGGATGGGGACTTTACCGGCTACACGGTGGATAAAACAGGCCCTCTTAAGATGGGTGACACCAGAGTCACCATCACTGCAAAGGGAAATAACACAATTAAAACTACGCAGAGCATCATTATAAATAAGGCAGACAATCCAGACAAGCCAAACGTCACCTTTTCGTTTGACGGTTTAAATCCCAACAGGCTCATGGGAGCAACCGTATTGATGGAGTACAGCCTGAATGGCGGCAGCGACTGGTCTGATTGCTCTGTGAATATGAATCTGGCCTCCAGCCTGGCCAGCATTACGGCAAATAATGACATCAAGGTGCGCTTAAAAGAGAGTGGGACTCACACGGCGGGGGCTGAGCAGGTTATTGAAATTACAAAACCATCGGCGCCAACGGGGATTATTGCCTCTAATGATACCTTGGTTCCAAACAATGGAACAATCACCGGCGTGAGCAGCATGATGGAGTATAAGAAAAGCAGTGGCACAAGCTACATCCCAATTACCGAAAATATGATAACCGGACTTTCAGCCGGTACTTACTATGTGCGCTATAAAGCAGCCGGAACAAAGCTCCCGAGCCTGGAGGCCAACGTGACCATTGAAAAATCCTTGCCGGTTGCAGATGATTTAAATTACAGTCTGGACCCGATGACGTTTGACGGCAGCGCAAAGCCTTTAGCCGTAAGTAAAAAAAATGTGGAAATCGGCGACATTACAGTCAAGTATGACGGTAGTATCAATGCGCCCGTTAGTGCAGGTAATTATGACGTCACAGTGGAAATTGAGAGTAATGAGTCTTATCATGGGACTAAGTTAAACCTTGGTACTTATTCTGTCAACAAGGCCAAAGTGTCTGCGGCAGTAAACAACTCTGCCAGCGTGGCCTTTAACGAAACAACCAGTAAGACTCACATGCCGAGTGGTTTACCAGCCAATGCAGGAACGGCAGTCTATGCCAAAGGGAGCGTTGCGGATATAGGAAACATTCTGCAAAGCAGTAGTGTGGACAGCTCCACAGGCCAGGTAACCTATCAGCTTGTACCGAGTTTAACTTCTGCCGATGCAGGCAAAACGGCAACAATCCCCGTTACTGTGACCAGCCAGAACTATGTGGATTTTACGGTGAATGTTGTGGTCAAAGTGGTAAATAAAACAGACGTAAGCAGCTCCATCACATTTGCAAACGGCAATGCCACTTATAACGGCAGTGTGCAGATACACGAAACTGCTATGACTACCGACGGAAGCGGCGGCGTATTCACCTATACTTACACTACTGGTGATGGTGCACTTGAGGACGGAAAGCCCAGGGGTGCGGGAACCTATACTGTTACAGCAGCCTACGAAAGTGCTACAGCCAAGGGAAGCAAAACGGCCGCCTTTCATATCTATAAAAAGCCCGTCACTGTGGCTGTGAGTCTATCCCCGTCCACTATTTCCGCGGGTGATGTACTGCCCACTCCAACTCTGAGCTACGACGGTATGGTATCAGGTGAAAGCCTAACAATGTCTGAAGCACCCGTTTTCATGGGAATACCGGGGGATAGCAGCACTGCGGGTACCTATACCATTAGCTGGAGCAATACGGCGGCGATAAAATCTGGGATTGAAGCTTTGTCAGGAGCTGAAAATTACACCATTACCTATAGGGAATCGACGAATCTTGTAATCAAGAAAAAGTCTTCTGGCAGCGAGTCTCACAGCAGTGGAGGTGGCTCAGGAGGTAGCCCTTCTGTTTCCTCCACTCCACCAGCACCAGGCAAGCCTAATTCTCCTACACAGTGGGAAACCAAGGTTTTTGGTACAGTAGATAGCAAGGGCAATGTCACAGTTAATATCACCAGCCCAATCGTAAGCGGCGCTTTTGACAAGGCACTTGAGGAAGCCAGGAAAAATGGCAACGAGCAAAACGGCATCGCACTGGTCCTGCGTGTGGATACCGGCAATAAGACCGGCTCTAATGTCACGGTCAATCTGCCTAAGACTGTTCAGGACACCATTATTACAAAGAATATCGTTAACACGACTGTGGTGTTGGACAACCCGGGTATCAGGGTCGGTATGGATTTGGCAGCTGTGCAGGCAATCAACAGTCAGGCAAAATCGGATGTGAATATAACCGCCGCCTGTACGGACAACAGCAAACTGACCGATGATGCGAAAAGAGTGATTGGCAGCCGCCCGGTATTAGACCTCAAGGTAGACTATGGCAGTGGCAATCAGTTGCAGAGCTTTGGCTCTGGAACCGTATCGATAACCATCCCGTATATTCTCGGCACGAATGAAAAAGCCGGGAATGTGCAGGCTGTCTATGTGGACGGCAATGGAAGGGTACACTGGCTCACAAATTCGGTCTATGATAGTGTGGAACAGGTATTGCGCTTTCGCACCAATCATTTCACCACCTACGGTATCGGCTATAAACAGACCGACACTGAATTCACGGATATTGCAGGCCATTGGGCAAAAGAAGATATTGAGTTTGCAGTAAGCCGTGGACTGGTTGAAGGCACCTCTGCCGTAGTTTTCAGCCCGGAGGCTGGGGCGACAAGAGGAATATTCGTTACGGCGCTGGGACGGTTAGCAAATGCTGATGTGAGCAGCTACAAAGAGAGCAGCTTTACCGATGTGAAAAATGACGCTTACTACATGGGGTATATAGAATGGGCCAGCAAAAACAGCATTTTAAACGGCACCGGCAATGGCGAATTTGTACCGGATGAGTCCATTTCCCGTGAGCAGATGGCGGTCATTATTAAGAACTACGCCAAAGCCATAGGCTTCGTATTGCCGAAGGTCTATATGGAAAACACCTTTGCAGACAGCGTAAAAATCAACTCCTACGCAAAGGATGCCGTAAAGGAGATGCAGATGGCAGGTGTTATCAGCAGTAAGAACTGCAATCTTTTTGAGCCGCAGGATACAGCCACCCGTGCCGAGGTCTCGGCTGCGCTGCGCCGATTTGTGGGATTGGCGATTTCAAACGAAACCATGCAGGGCTGGACGATGAATGACTCTGGCCAGTGGGTGTACTACGAAAATGGCAGGCTCATTACTGGGAAAAAGGACATTGACGGCATGACCTATACTTTTGACAAGTACGGTGTAACAGCAGATGCACCCAAAGACTAATAATACACCAATTATACCGTACGGTTGGCCCATCACATACAAACTGGCTGCACCATAAGTGAACCGGAACGCCGGAGCAACAAGAGTGAACCCGGTTGGTTAAAGCTGGTGATGCAAAGCTGACGGTTAAAGGTGCCTTAAGGCACTATGATAGTATGACTACAAAAAAACGTGCAGAGCCTGCCCTCTATTCCGAGGTCGGGCTCTTGCCATATTATTCTTCCAAGCTAAATTTACAATAAAATTAAGTATCTGAAACTATGATTCATGTAGAAAAAAACATGCTTCATGCAGCAGGCGGTTCTTTAGTGGATTAGCTGTTACAATGAAAATGTGAAGCAATACTAATGAATGGAGGAATAACCAAATGAAACGAATGAAACTAAAAAAACTGCCGGCGATCATTTTTTTTCTGTGTTTCACGCTTACCGCCTGCTCGCAGGCTTCAAAACCCCCAGTAGAAACCTCATCGAATGTTGGCGGCTCGACGTCGCCGGCTGCACAGGGAGACGTAGCTAGAATCGGCAATACAAGCTATGTTACCCTGAAAGACGCGATAAATGCAGCAGGGGATGATGATACTGTTACACTGCTGACGGACATCGTCCTCGCGGCTCCCATCTATATAGGAAGCTCCATAAGTATCACCCTTGACCTGAACGGTAAGACGCTGGACGGCGGCAGTAATATGGCCATCCAACACGACGGCACGGGTATATTGAATATCACAGACAGTTCCGGTGGTGGAGTCAGTATGGGGCAGGTTAAGTCGGCGGGCGGCGAAGAAGT
>Ga0213822_1001682_pt1 | contig 11910 bp, 12 predicted proteins | sample MC6MC0908MG_FD_179872 | JGI IMG/M metagenome (GOLD analysis project Ga0213822, IMG submission 179872) | Enriched soil aggregate microbial communities from Iowa State University, Ames, United States - MC6-MC0908-MG | ecosystem: Environmental > Terrestrial > Soil > Unclassified | place: USA: Iowa...
ATCTTCTTGCCGGCGATTTTCTCCACCTGGACCGTACCGGCCCAGCCGTCGATTTCGTAGGACTCCAGCGGCAGGTCCTTGGTGGCTTCATAGGTGAGCAGGGCACCGACTTCCTGGGCCAGTTCACGGAAGTTCTTCGTGCTGATATCGGCGCGGCGCATCAGGCCGAGTTTGTGTCTGATCAGCGGATGGCGGATCTCGAGGATGGGCATGGGGAAGGGCTCCGGCGGCGGGCAAAAAAACCGGCCTAGATTAATCTATCCGAGGGTGTTGTCCTATAGACAATACAGAACGTTAGTCCACAAACGCTTGATCTGGCCGGGCGGGATGCGTACCTTTGCCCGTTTTTCCGAACCCGTCCCTCCCCTCAACCTCCCCTGGAGAGCGCCATGTCCGCTGATCTCGAGCATATCCGTCAAATCATGCGAGAGGCTGACTGCCTGTACACCGAAGCCGAAGTCGAAGCGGCGATCGCCCGTGTCGGTGCCCAAATCAACGAGCAACTGGCCGATTCCAACCCGGTGGTGTTCTGCGTCATGAACGGCGGGCTGATCTTCTCTGGCAAGCTGCTGACCTATCTGGACTTCCCACTGGAGGCGTCCTACCTGCACGCCACCCGTTATCGCAACGAAACCAGCGGCGGTGACCTGTTCTGGAAAGCCAAGCCGGAAGTCTCGTTCATCGACCGCGACGTGCTGATCATCGACGACATCCTTGACGAAGGGCACACCCTGGGCGCCATCATCGATTTCTGCAAACACGCCGGTGCCCGCGCCGTGCACACCGCCGTGCTGATCGACAAGGACCACGACCGCAAGGCTCGTCCTGACCTCAAGGCCGACTTCGTTGGCCTGCCGTGCATCGACCGCTACATCTTTGGCTACGGCATGGACTACAAAGGTTACTGGCGCAACGCCAATGGGATTTTCGCCGTCAAGGGAATGTAATGGATGACGCGGCCGGGCTTTCTGGATCAAGCGCTGTTCGATGAGTTGGCCGACAAAGCCGCGGCCAACCCTCGCGGGCGGCAGCACCACAATTTTCATCAGATGGACGAACCTTGCCACCGCATGGCGGTGGGCTTGCAACCTTCGACCTACATCCCGCCTCATCGCCATCTGAGTGCTGACAAGGCTGAAACCTTGCTGGTGCTCAGGGGCCGGCTCGGTGTGTTGCTCTTCGATGAAACCGGCTTGGTGGTGGACAGGCGCATTCTGCAGGCCGGCGGCGATTGTCTCGGTGTCGACCTGCCGGCCGGTGTGTATCACGGTTTAGTGGTGCTGGAGGCCGACAGCCTGATGTTCGAATGCAAGGCCGGACCCTACCGGCCGGTGGGCGAGGGCGAATTGGCCCCTTGGGCGCCCCGCGAAGGCGAGGCGAGCGTGGTCGAGTACCAGGCCTGGATGCGCGCGCAGTTCGATTGACCGCTGCGGCAGTTGGGTTTTTTGTGGCGAGGGAGATCCCGCAGCCTGCGATGAGGCTGCGCTGTCGCGCAGAGAACATGCCGATAAATCGACAAATAATTTATCTTTAAAATCAATGAGATAAACTTTGATCTATAAGAGCTTGCTCCCGCTGGACTGCGAAACGCTCCTAAAACCTGTATCCGCGGTATGTCAGTTAGAACGCATTTGCCGGTTTTACGACTGTTTCATCCGGAAGCAGCCCGACCCGATTGCGGGGAAACCACGCTTCCAGAAAGTAGCGCAAAAACATTATTTTAGGCTCATACGCTTTGCCATTTCGGCCTGCATTGATTATTTCCAATGTTCGCGGCCTTTCCAGAAAATTTTGCGGAAGCTCTTATCACTGCGCACTGTTTATAAATGACCGAAAGAATTGCCAATTCTTACATTTTTTACTCAGATTTTTTTGAGATCAGCTAAACCAACGCTGCAAACCTAGTCTTGACTGAGACAATGCGTCAAGGACATACAAGTCTTTCAGAGAATACTTACGAATATTTCTAGGATCCATCCCGAGACAGTAATATACCTTTCCCAAGGATCCGTAAGCCAATTCCCACAACCATAAGATTAATATCTCAAGCAATTCGCCAGCACTTCGCGGCGATGTAAAATCGCAACATCTTGAAACCAATATTCAGTTGGCGGGATCTCCACCACCTGCAAACCTCATAGGTGTTGCGCAACAAATTTTCTCAAACGCAATGTTACGGACAGGATAAATAAAATGGACTCTCTAGTTAACGATGTAACTTTCGAGCTTGAACTGGACACAGAAACCGCGGAGAAGTTTTCTGTCATTCTGAACGATGAAAGCCTGATGCACGCCGGTTTTGTGGCACATCAGTCGAACAACGTGTTGACGCTGGCTCTGGCTGAAGGCGTTAAAGTCGCAGCCTGAAAAAATGGGAGGGGAGTAATTCCCTCCCATTTTCTATTGTGTCGAACAGGATGCTTATACCTTTCATCAGTCAAAGGTGACCAATTATGCAAAGGCTTAGTTCTAGCCTCCGTCGCCGCAGCGCCGAAGAAACATTAAAAATTATCGTCAACGATATAGCCCCGCGCTTGGGCATTACCCGAGTGACCGACACAACCTGGCTGGACCGTATTGGAATTCCGGTATTTGCCAGTATACGTCCCGATGCATTGAAGGGATCGTTGTGCGTAAATGCTGGCAAAGGCCTCAGATCAGCAGAAGCTAAGATTGGCGCCTACATGGAAGCCATCGAGTTCAGCCTTGCGCAATACAACACGGCGCAACTGAATCTGTTAAAGACCACGCCGAGGCAACTCATTGAAAGCCACGAGGGACGAATAGCGTTCAATCAGTTCTGCATGTTGTATGGCTTCTCTGCCGATGTCGATTCGCTCATCATGGCCATCGAAGCTGAAGATGTGTTGCGCAAGCAAAAGGTGCTTGCACCCGCCGAACTGGTGTTTATCCCCTACCCCGAAAACCCCGGACAACAACTCTTCGGGGAAAGCTCCAGTGGCTTGGCTTCAGGCAATGACTTGGTGGAAGCCTCGGTACACGCTGTTTGCGAACTCATGGAGCGCGATGTTCAAGCCTTTAATCACCTGCATGACCGGTCCTGCCTCGTCAATCTGGACTGCTACAGCGCCGAAATCGACTCCCTGATCAATAAAATCAATGCCGCGGGATTGAGCCTGACGGTTCGTTACACCGAAAACTGTTTTGGCCTGGCCTACTTTCAGGCTTTTATCATGGAACAATCCTCCCAGGCGCCCATCTCTGTGGCCACCGGTTCAGGGTTACATCCCATCAAGGAAATTGCCTTGATCCGAGCCATCTGCGAGGCGGCCCAGAGCCGTTTAAGCCACATCCACGGGGGCCGGGACGACATCATCGAGCGCGTCAAATACTTCGAGAAGAAGGGCCGATCGGTCGAACTTCAGGCCATCTCACGCTTGCGTATCGTGGCCACCTCCCGGAACCAGATGATCGATTACTCCTCCATCGACTGCCAGGAAGCCGCGATTCCCACAATCGAATCGGCCTGGGAGTTGCTCATTGAGCGGCTGCAAAGTGTCGGGCTCAGTACCGTGTTAAGGGTTGTGCTCAGTAAAGCGACGGACGACATCACTGTGGTCAGAATCATTATTCCGGGGCTTGAAGCCTTTGAACCCGGTTTGAAAAGGGTCGGTCCGAGGTTACTTACGTATGTCAAACAAAGCGCTTGAAGCATGCACGCTGTTTGCGGGCCCCTCCCTGCAAGGAATAGACAGCCAATTACTGTGCGGTGATAGCTTGGTATTACGCCCGCCCGTCAAGCGCGGCGATATCGAACGCCTAGTGGCGCAATCGCTCCCTTCGAACCTCGCCATTGTCGATGGCGTGTTTCATGCTCACCCTGCCGTCGGCCATGCCGAGATACTCGTCGCCCTGGGCGCGGGTTGGCGCATTTGGGGATTGTCGTCCATGGGGGCCATTCGCGCCTGCGAAATGGATACGCTGGGAATGACAGGCTTTGGTGAAGTGTATCGACAATTCGCCAGCGATCCGGACATGTCCGACGACGAAGTGACCCTGATACATCAAACACAAGAGCCCTTTCTTTCACTCAGCGAACCACTTATTCATATCAGGCAATTTTTAGGGCGGTGGAAGACTGAACAGATCATCACGCCAGCACAAGAACAGCACCTACTTCACTACCTGAAAAACATGTGGTATGGACATCGAACACTAAATTGTTTGAAAGAAGCCTTGCTGGCCCTCCCTGTCGCGGAGAAACAAATAGACAGCGCCCTAGCCAACTTTTCTGCCTACAGAATAAAGAGCCTGGACTTAATCGATTTTCTCAAACTGCAGCCATGGAAAAGCACGAGGAAACAGAATGTCGCCATCAGAAATACTGTGTGAAATAAATGGTTTGCCCTTTGTGCATCCCATCTTCAATAGCACAAAACTTTTAACGCTCGTCGCCGTTGTTCGTAAAAATATCGAGGGAGGCGAGTTTCCTTTAACCACCTATTTGCAACCAGACTTTGCCACCGCCTTGTATAATCGGCACGTCGAAGGTGCGCCCGCGTTTCCGCCCCATCAAGCGCTCGGTAACGCCGAGCAGGTCATGTTGACCGAAGCGAAGAGCAACCTCAAAGCCTTGCTGCCGGAGTGGACCAGATTATTGGACCTGCCGGTTAATATACATAAGTTGTTGACTCAACAAGTCAGCCTGACCAATCCCGTTCTGCCGCAACAAATGTTTCTGGGCGAAGCCGCGTTTTCCAGCATGACGGACCTTGAAGAGTTACTGGTGCATGAACTGTCCCATATCTGGTCCAGTTTGATCGCGGAAATTTACGACTTCCAGCTCAAGGACAGTTCGAACAACTACATACTGCCATCAGGAACCGGAGGCAAGAACCCTAGGGGGGTCTTGCTGGCTTGCCTGTTTGCGGTCAGCGCCGTGAACTACCACCAGCGGTTGCTGACCAGCGGTTCTGTGCGAGCTCGTCCCGAACGACTCGACTACCTGCACCAGTACTTCCTCAAAAGTCTGGCCACTCTCCAAGCTTCGGCCGAACTTTCCGAAATCGGAAAACTGATCACCTCCAGGCTGGATGCGTTTTCCAGCGACCTGACAACTGACACCGTTCAAGGATGATCCATGGCCGTCGTACACTTTCCCCGGCAGTTCATGTCCTACACCGAACAGCATAAAACACACGTCACTGAGGGCTTGTGTGTCAGCGATGTACTGAACAATCTGACAGCACGGTTTCCCGACCTGATTGGCCCGGTCTTCTCTGAGGACCTGTACCCGCTACCGTTCGTGGGGTTGTTCGTCGACGGCATGCCCGTGACCAGTGAGCATGACCGCCATTGTCCCCTGGACAGTAATGCGCAATTGATTCTGATCAACGCAGTGGCAGGTGGCTGACATGCAATGCAACCTGAAGACGGACACCTCCCGTTACGCCCGCCAAATCATCCTCAGCGAGGTCGGCGCTCAGGGGCAGCAGCGCCTCAAAGACAGCAAGGTGCTGGTGGTCGGTGCCGGGGGACTGGGCTGCCCGGTACTCCTGTACCTGGCAGGTGCTGGCGTCGGGACGATCGGCATCGTTGATAACGACATTGTCGACGTGAGCAATCTGCACCGACAAATTCTCTATGCGATTGCCGACGTAGGCGACTTGAAAGTGTTGGCAGCCAAACGTCGCATCAATCAGTTGAACCCCGACATCGTCCTGTCGCTGCTGGCGGGATACGACATCATCGTCGACGCCACAGATAACTTCGGCGCCAAATACCTCATCAGTGACGCCTGTATCGAGTGTGAGAAACCGATGGTCTATGCCTCGATCAGTCAATTCGAGGGGCAGGTGTCGGTATTTAATTATTACAATTGGCACACCCAACAACGGGGGCCTTGCTTCCGGGATCTGTTCGAAACACCGCCGCCACCGCACTTGACGCAAAACTGCTCGGAAGCGGGCATTCTTGGCGTCATACCTGGCTTGCTCGGTTGCCTTCAGGCCAATGAAGTACTCAAGCTCATCCTCCGTGCCGGAGAGCCCTTGAGCGGACATTTGTTGTCTATCGACTGCTTGGACAACACTTTCCACCTGTTGAACATCAACAAAAAAACACGGGACCGGCCCTCTGCGAAAACGCTCGATGCTATGACCGCGTTTGCGTGGCGCGACAGCGACTGGCTGACACCGGACACACTGCATGACTGGATAGCGACACAAGCACCATTTCAATTGGTCGATGTGCGCGACGTCGACGAGCATCAGCAAGGTTCGCTGGGCGGCAGTCTGATTCCGCTCAAAGACATCATCAAGCGCCAGGAAGAACTCGATACCACCCGCCGTATCGTTTTCTATTGCAAATCCGGCCTCAGGAGCAAGGCGGCCCTGCTGGCAGTTCGCAGCTTCAGCCAGGAAGCGGAACTCTATAGCCTTGAGGGTGGAATCGAGCGATATCTGGCGATTTATCCTGATGAGCGCCGCCCCGTAGTTTCTTGAACGCCCCTGATTGCACGGTCACCCTATTCGGATCAAAGGTAAGTCAATGAGTGCAAGTTCTTCAGGCATAACGTGGGGCTTTCCCGGCATCGACCGGCGTCTGCTGAAAGTGCAATTCAGCTTTTTACTGATGGTTCTGGGTGGACGGTGCAATCAACTAGCGGTGGCTTGGTGGGCCTTGCAAGAAACAGGCTCTGCGTTCTATTTCGCCAACATGATTGCCTGTTCCATCGCGGCGGAAGTGTTAGCCAAACCTCTGCTGGGATGGCTGGGGGACAAGTACAACAAAATTCTGATCATCAAGCTGGCGTCATGGATCAGCCTGCTGACAGCGCTGTTAATGGTGGTGCTGTCTGCCACGGGGGCGTTCAACCCCTGGACGGTGGGCGCGCTGATGATGATCAGCAGTGCGATCGTCGGCGTACGCGATCCTCTCCAGGCCTCGATCATTCCTTTGTTTGCAGACGACGATAAAGTCTCCTTGGCCTTTCGGACCAAAAGCGTGATGTCGTCCTTCTCCATTCTGCTAGGGCCGGTACTGGCCAGCGGGTTGATTTACGGGTTCGGTATCACGTTCGCCTTTGCCGCCGATTTTTTTGCGATTCTCATCGCTGGGGCGTTGATCGCCACCATCCCGTGCCAAATCGGCGCCACTGGCCAAGGCGAAAAAACCCAGTGTGCCAGCGGCGTCAGCATGATCTATTCCGGCTTCAAAGTGGTTTACGGAGTGAAAGTCGAGTTTTACCTAGCCATCATTTCAATGCTGATCAACTTTGCCTTGTTTCCGTTCTTCACCATCCTGATCCCACTGTACGTAAAGGACGTCATCCAGTATCCGGTCACCTACATAGGTCTTCTGGATTCGTGCTTCGGGCTGGGCATTCTGGCGGGCAGTTACAAGATCATCGGCTGGCTATCCGACCGGGTTCCCCGTGACATATGTGTGTCCGCAGGTTTTGCACTACTGGGGGGCAACCTAGTGGTGGTCGGGATCGTTTCATCGTCGCTCATCGTGCCCGCGGCCTTTTTCTGCGGCGGCGTCGGCCTGATGTTGATTAACATCCCCACCTCCGCTGTGAGGTTGCTGGCAACGCCAAAGCTCCATCGCAACCGGATTTTTGCCACGGTTTCATTTCTGTCTGCGGCGGCCAGCCCCTTGGGCAGTTTCGCGATGAACACCCTGATCGCCTATCTGGGGGTCGCACTGACAATTACGCTGCTGGGCGTCATGGTGCTGTTGTTGTCTCTGCTGGTCTTCCTGGTACCCGACTTCAAAACTTTCATGCGTTCCCAGGATACGCAGCTCACTGATGCCTATCTGGACAAATATCCTAAAGCGTTTGCGCATTGACGTGCCACGCCGTACCCACCTCTTATAACCGGAGTTGCCTTTCATCATGCCGGACATCAAGGATCGACCTGAATCTGCTCGACATGAACAGATCTTCTGCGGCCAATATTATGACGACATGGGCTGTACCGGTTTTCTGGGGCATCCGTCCAAGGATCAAATCTCGGTTCTGATGCTGGGGCTTTCGGATGGTGTGGCGCTGGCGCCGATAGCAGCCAGCACCAGAGTGGCCAGTTTGTTGGCCGTTGATCTGGACGAGACCTCACTCGTGCGCAGCCTCGACAACCGGAACCGACTTGCAGCGCATATCGATTTTGACACCGTGGTAGCCGATGCCACGCATTTCCTGGACGTCACTCCCGACCGGTACGACGTGATTATTGTCGACCTCTACACCCAGACCGCTTATGCCCCGATCATGTTTGATCACGGATTCCACCAACTATTGAAGAGCCGCCTCAATCCCCTCGGTCACGTGGTGTTCAACGGTTTTGGCGTTCCCATGAACCTGAACCCGTTCAACGGCCCTACACCCCAGGCTTGGCTCGCCCACTGCCTGAACGACAGCTGGGGCGACATTCACCACCTGCCCCATCGACGCAATGCGACGTTCATTATCGGCCCACCGCCATCAGCCATAAAGGGCACCGCGCCTAGCGTGGAGTTTTTATACGCCAGTGACCGGCTCTTTATGGACATCATGAGCCTTCGCCTGCGCTACCTGACACCCACGGTTACCCGTCACGCTCCGATTGTGCCCCCTGCGCTGGACTTCGTCGGGATTGATCTGGAGGCGCAAAAACGCTGGATGGACTCGTTACCGGCCTTGTCTGCGCTGCTTCCGACCTCGCTGAAGCTGAGCAAGCCCAACGATCTTCGTGTGTTACTGGATGACCCGGACGCTTGCCAAGCGCTGCAAGAGCGACTATTGAAGGACAAGTCGTCGCTGCGCACCACCCTGGCGTTGCTGATCTCAGGCGAAGTCAATTTCTCGGACCGCGATATGTCATGGCTCCCCGACTGGGTCGTAGCTACACTGGAGAACAGCGTCGAGATCCACCCACAAGACTGGCTGGAGGGTTTATTCCCTTACGCCTATGACGTCATTACCCACAGAACCCGGGGAGATATGTCCAAAGTGGAAGGTTTTCGACGAGCGCTAGCCCGATTGTCACCGAGTGTTTCCCTTGGACGTAGAAATTCAGACTTGATCTGACAATTACCTAGGGGGCTCTCTGAATTAACTTTCTCACCTAAGCTATGTTTCTGTGGTCAGGCGATGCTTGGAGTGATCACCTGAACTTTCAGGTAAAGGGCTTCGCGCTTACCAGGTTATTGCAGGGATACGCGATCGGCGGGCTGACGCAGCCTGATCTTTTGGCGGTTTCGGATATGCCGAAGAGCAAGATCAAAAGACCACAGCCTGCGGCAGCTCAGCAGGAGATCTGTGTACATCCGCAAGAGACAGGTCGACTGTCAGGGCGCCATCGCGAGCAAGCTCGGCTCCCAAATGGATGGGGTACGCACCCAAGCGGGAGCAAGCTCCCTCGCCACAGTTCAAGCCAGTCTTGGATGAGCCGTGCTGCCGCTGGCCAGCCATTGCTCACTCTTGACCCGCGCCTGCTCCAGGGTTTGTACATACGCCAATTGCCGCTGCTCGCGATGAATCCCGGCGCGGCGCAATTTCAGGCGCACCCTTGGCGCGGTTGCCACCAGAATCAAGCCGATGCCCTGCTTGCGGTAGTCCTTCAGGATGTTCTCAAAAGCCGCCAGCGCGGTCATGTCCAGCATCGGCACGGCGCTCATTTCCACCACCACCACCCGAACGCCCGGATCGAATTTGCGCAGCACATCCAGGGCCTTTTCTGCCGCGCCGAAAAACAGCGGCCCGCGAATCCCGTAGCAACGGACATGTTCAGGCATGTCCAGCAAGGCTTGATGGAAGTGGCGCGGCAGTTCGGCGCTGTCTGTCAGCTCACTCATGCGCTTGATGAACAGTCCGGCGGCCAGTAACAGGCCGACGGCGACGGCCATGACCATGTCGAACAAGACCGTCAGGCTGAGACAGGTCAGCAGCACCAGCACGTCGCTGCGCGGGGCGATGCGCAAGGTGTGCAGCACGTGCCCGGCTTCGCTCATGTTCCAGGCCACCATCACCAGCAGCGCTGCCAGCGCGGCCATGGGCAGGTAGCTGAACAATGGCGCCAACAGCAACATGGCCAGCAGCACCACGAGGCTGTGGATGATGGCCGCCATCGGCGAAAACGCCCCGCTGCGTACATTGGTGGCGCTACGGGCAATCGCCGCAGTGGCGGTGATGCCGCCGAACAGCGGCGCGACCAGATTGCCCAGGCCCTGGCCAATCAGCTCGGCGTTGGGATCATGCTTACTGCCGGTCATGCCATCGGCCACGACGGCGCACAACAGCGATTCGATCGCCCCAAGCATGGCAATGGCGAAGGCGGGTGCCAGCAGTTGGCGGATCAGGTCGTAGGAAAGATTCAGTCGTTGGCCATTGCCGTCCGCCAGATTCCACGGCCAGTCGAAGGTGGGGAGAAATGGCGGGATACCGGGATGGCTGATGCCGTCGACTACATAGCTGAAGCGTTCGCCTAGCGTCGCAATGGGCCAGCCACTGAGCTCCAGCACCAGTCCCAAGAGCGCGCCGATGAGCAGGGCGACCAAATGGCCCGGAACGCGCGGGACCCAGCGCGGCCAGATCACCAGCACTGCCAGGCAGGTGATGCCGACGATGCCGTCGCCCAGTCGAGCGCTGGGCAGCGCTACGATCAGCGCGCCCAACTGTTCGATGTAGTGCTGGGCCTGGCCGACAGTGGTCAAGCCCAGTAGATCCTTCAATTGCAACGTGGCGATGACCACGCCGATACCGGCGGTAAAGCCAAGGATGACTGGATAGGGAATGTATTGGATCAGTCGCCCGGCCCGCATCAGTCCCAGGGCGATCAGGATCAGGCCGGCGAGCATCGTGCACAGCAGCAGGCCGCCCAGGCCGTATTGTTGGGTGATGGGCAGCAGGATCACGACGAAGGCCGCTGTCGGCCCGCTGACGTTGAAGCGCGAGCCGCCGGTGAGGGCAATCAGCGGCGCGGCCACCAGCACCGTGTACAAGCCATGTTGCGGAGGAACCCCAACGGCAATGGCCAGGGCCATCGCAAGGGGGATAGCAATAATGCCAACGGTCAGCCCGGCCACGAGATCGCCACGCAGGCGCTCAAGGGTATAACCGGCGCGCCAGGCTTGGCGCCAGGCGGCGAATAGCGGTGGGGCGGAGAAAGACATGGGCACTCCACTAAATGAATGGGACGATACCGAATGACCGGCAAACACCCAACCTGTGGCGAGGGGATTTATCCCCGTTGGGCTGCGAAGCGGCCCCCATCGGGTTGGGGTGTTCTGTCTGATTCATCGAGTATCCGGTTTAGGTCTGCTTCGCAGCCCAGCGGGGATAAATCCCCTCGCCACAAGGAGGGGCATCATCTGATGCCAGGGCTGATGGCTCTTTGAGTATGCCGCGCCCGGCCTCCGGAAGTATTGACCTGGATCGTTTATTTCCAACGTTCTTGCTCATGCTAGAGTGCCGGTCCAAGACCCTGGAGCCTGTCATGAGTGTATTGATCCGCCGCTGCGCCGCTCTGCTGCTGATGTCCAGCCTGCCCCTGGCCGCCGTGGCCGCGCCGATGCACAGCCAGTTCCTGCCGCCCGATGACCTGATGGTGCGGCAGGAGCAGCCGCAACAACAGCAATTGCTGCAAGTTACCGAGTACTCGGTGGTGCTGGGCAATCAGCGCCAGTCCAACCAGCAACCGATCCCCGTGACTTCGCCGCTGCTGGTGCGCCTAAAGGGCAAACCCATGAATAAAGGCGCCACCCTCAACCAGGTGATCCTTAACTTTGATGGCGAGAGCAAGAGTCTGAAAAAACCGGTGTTTGACGAAGCGAGCAAGACCCTGACCCTGTCTTATCCACAGGCTCAGTACCGGGTCGTCATCGATCTGCTGCGCAACGACACGGTGTATGTGCAATTTCTCAGCTACGCCAACGGCCATATCTGGGCCGACCTGCACACCGGCGCCG
>Ga0213822_1001683_pt1 | contig 11909 bp, 11 predicted proteins | sample MC6MC0908MG_FD_179872 | JGI IMG/M metagenome (GOLD analysis project Ga0213822, IMG submission 179872) | Enriched soil aggregate microbial communities from Iowa State University, Ames, United States - MC6-MC0908-MG | ecosystem: Environmental > Terrestrial > Soil > Unclassified | place: USA: Iowa...
TACATTCGTTTCTATAACCATCAACGTTTCCAAAAGAAATTAAACAACCTGAGTCCATATCAATACAGGACTCAGGCTGCATAATTGTGCTTTTTTATTACTGTCTACTTGACGGGGGTCACTTCAAGGTGCTTGCCTCTTTCTTTTCTCTGCCCATTTTGTATACTTTCTCAGTAAAGTTTTTACTTAATTCTTCAGTTTCATTAAAAAAGTTTTTTCAGCCATCCTGCAATGTTGTTTAGGTACAAACCCTCACACTCTCTTCTAAACTTTAAGATATATCCAATTTCCTTTGAAGCTGTTTTTCAAGAATATGGCCCGATTGCTGAAGACTGCTACAGGTGTTCCATCGCATAGAAATAATGAAAAATTGACCCCATAGAAACCGGATTAATAAAATAAAAGGGAAACCTCATTGTACTGGTTTACCAATTCTTGTTTATATTTATTGGTTGTTTAATAGTTATTGAAACTTCTCTAATAATGGTTACTACTATTAAAAAACTCTGCCCCATTAAGAGCAGAGTTGAAAAAGATTTAGTTTAGCATATAAAAATTTATTTTGTATGTTCAATTTAAACACCTTTATTATTATTTGTACAATAAGTTTGAGTTGGAATCTTATCCACAGATTCCAACTTTTTTTGTACGGTTCCAACTTTATTATTCTGATTCCATCTATTTTTGTACGATTCCAATTTTAATTGTTCTGTACATCATTTTTCATCCCCCACTCTGTTTAATAATTTCTTTTCTATATATAACGATATTTTTACGGGTAAAGATATGGGTAGTATGATACGCTCTTAAGGTATCGGACTTTTCAATTAATATTATATGAATGAAGACTTTATGAAACCAAAAACCAAGGAGTGATGATGTGATAAATCGTGTGAAAGAGAAATTGGAAACTGCTCTTGAAGATTGGGAAATGATGAATAATGCTTCAGAAAGTGAAAGCGAAGAATGCGCTGAACGCTTTGAAATGCATTTTTATAAGTTTATTGACGAATTGAAGCTCTGGTATCAGCATTTAAAACAACCGCCATCAACGATCGAAGAAGCAGAAAATCTTAGCGAAGTTAGAGAAATGATTGACCGCTTACCAGCACCGCTTGAACTCAACTTTTTAACAGAATTGGAGTTTATCATTGATGGAGAAGATCGAGTACGCTTTGATTAATTTTTCATTATCATATAATGCCACAGGTAATGCCAAATGCCACAGGGACGGTTCTCTTGGTTTTTAGTAATGTTAGTAGTGGCCACAAGAACCGTCCTCTTGGGTAATTTATCCCTCTACTTCGTATTATTTCCTGGTTTATGACATTTCCATAGGAATATTGTCATAAACCAACTTTTTGTGAAATGTTGTTCATCAAAACATAAAGAATTGTAATGCTATCGTTCTGTAAATCAGATAAATGCCGTGTTAGGGTAATATCATGAGAATTTTACAGGAGGTAGCACACAGCATGAAGAATTCTTTGAACTCATTTATTGTAGCTTGTGTGGCTACAATTACCTTAGGAGTACACACTAATACAGCGAAGGCGATCACCGAATCTTTCATTCAAAATGAACACATCCTTCCGATACATGACATACAAAATAGTTTAGCGATTGGGAATAATGAGGTAGAACAAGATATTTCTTTTGGAGAAATCTTACAACCGCAGAGCTTATCCATCCAATTAGTAAAACCTGTGATACATGTAGCTGCAAAAGCAGTTGAAATACTAGCAGACCCGTCAAAACCTGCGGCTGAGAATACTAATGAATTGAATGTAGCTGCAGAAAAAGAGGTTCAACCTATTGAACCAAAAGTGGAAGCGCCAGTTGAAGAGCTTGCAACACCTGCGATTTCTATTTCAGATAATGAAAAAGACTTATTTGCAAGATTAGTTGAAGCGGAGGCAGAAGGCGAGCCCTATGAAGGAAAAGTAGCCGTTGCAACCATCGTGTTAAATCGAGTGGAATCCCCTCAGTTTCCAGATACGGTGACAGAGGTAATTAATGAAGTAGTCGGTGATGCATATGCCTTTTCACCTGTTCAAAATGGTGAAATTAATAAACCGGCATCAGAAGAGTCAACTCATGCAGTAGAAGAAGCTCTAAAAAGAGAAGATACTTTACATGATTCCATTTTTTTTTATAACCCGGAAATTGCAACAGATAATTGGATTCGTTCTCGTCAAACAGTAGAGACAATCGGGAATCATGTGTTTGCGAAATAGAAGTGCCACATGGATCTAATTCCTCCACTTATTAAAAATTTATCGGCTTCCTGGACCCTCCTTTGGTGAATCAAAGACAGTTCCAGGTTCCCTTTCAAGTATTTTCTTTATCCTATTATAAATGCAGGTTTTGATGAAAAAATCCGATGGAAAACTGCACAACCAATAGTTGAGTATGCCTACAATTGGTGTGCAGTTGATCAAGAAACAAAGAAAGAGCTCCGTCTAACTCAACTATTTGCTCACTCTTCGAGCAATTGGGGTCTTTCATTCGTTAAAAGATTTCTTTTAAAAAGGTGAAATTCTTAAGAAGTTCGCTTTCATTGATCGATATCCTATTCGTTAAATCTTCGGTTCTCAAAACAAACTCTTTAATCCCGATAAATTCAGATTCGCTGATCAAGTAAAACTGTGATCCTTTTTTATATCCATTAAACTGCCTTTTTAGTCTATATACCTTCATTGAATAACCTCTTATGATGAATGATTATATATTTCTAAGTCATTTTGTAGTTAGTTATCCACACCTAAAATTTTTATAAAATTCCTAGAGAAAAAAAACTTGCTCTTTGAATTTTGTTTCAAAAAGCAAGTTTATTATAAAATAAAGATAAGTTTACCCTAATGAATGACTTCCTCCCCCTGATAGATCCGAAATGCCGGAACAATGGTGTCTGAAACGATTTCTTTTCCTTTTTCACGAATAAAGTCCAATTTATAGTAGGCATCGAATCTTTGGCTTATTTCCGTTTTCACCAGTTCCGGTGGTGTGACGACGATGAATTGAAATTTCAGTTTCTCGGCGACAGCGAAGATCGGATCAAGAACATGTGCCGATGCAGCTTGTCCAAATGGATTATCACAGACTAAAGGCACCCAGCTTTGATCGGTTTCGCTTTTCACTGACAATAACATCATCATCATGACCATACGAGCGGAAAGCTTTTGTCCGCCGCTTCCGTCCGATTTCGTCTTAGATCCTTGATTAATCGTCTGCCAGGTCGAATAATGCTCCCTTTTTGGCTTGCCATACATAAAGGCGTTATCTGTTCGCATGTTATAGACAAGCAGCTCAGGGTATCGATTTCGAAGCGATACAAATAAAATTTGCTCATCATTAATGAGCTGTTTGATTTCTTGGTCTAATGATAGATTATTGTTATCAATCATATCAAATTGTTTGGTAATTTTGTTAATGGCCGCTACAAAATGCTGCTTCAGTAACGGCTCGATCTCTTCCGCCCTTTTCGGTAGGATGTCTTCTTTGAGCTGGACAAGTGGAAACGATCCTCGTTCATTTTTCAGCTTCATTTTCGCAATCATCGAACGAATGGACTCAGAAATACTCATCACCTTCATGCTGGCACGGCTGGCCCAGAAGTTTTGTGCCTTTTCAGCTCGTTCTTTGTCACGTTCTAATGGCTCGCCGTAGTTCATCATTTTAAGCTGAGCATCTGTGATTCCAATTCTCGTTAAAAAACCTTTACCATCAGAAAACTGTTCGCCATCGAGCAGAAATTTTTCATGGCCAAATAACTCCAAGCTTCTTTCTTCGACTGACACCCATTCCCGCTCATGACTCGATTGTAAAAATGAATAAACATTCTGGATTCGATCCCATTCCTCTTTCGTTTGCCATTCGGGATGCCGTTCATAATAGGAAAAATCAAACTGATCACTAAATTTCATCATCTCAAGTCGATCCCATTTGGTTTTCTGGGCTTTAATATTCACCCAGAAATATTAAGCAAGCGCGGGTGTTTTCCAGTTGTATTGATTATTTTGAATGGGGATCAGCTGCCCTTCCGCTTGTAAGGTTTGAATGGCCTTAAAAAATAGCGAATACCCATCCATTTCAAAATAATCATCCATCAGCTTACGTAATTGGAATTCTATATCATTCAGATTGATTCTCTTTTTTTGACTAGGGTGTTGGATATCTGTAATAAAACCTCTTACCCGTGTTTCAATGATGTCGATTGTGCCCACCTACTTACATCTTCTAAAGTTATAGAAAAAAACTCCTGCTTTTCATTCGGATATCCTTCTATTATAAACTAATTGTTGGTGCCAGGCACGTCCCGAAAAATCAATCCTTCAGTAAGTCATCTATATATGTTATTGCTCCATTAAGTCGATTCTCGTAATCTCCATTTAAGATTTTATAGTGAATGTTTTGATTATATAGCAATGTCTTTAAGTGTTGATTATTCTTAATTCTTGCTTCAACATCTCCATGAACTCTTAGTCCATCATCGACCCACTGAACGTCAGGTTCAAGGAAAAGCCAAAGATCGTAGTCTTGTTGTTTGGCTATTTCATCTAATACAGGTTGGTTCACTTGATTATATAGATTTGAATAAAATTGTGTCACGATTGCTTCCGTATCGATAAACACAAGTTTATTCGCCTTTTCAATTGACTCAAGTTCTTTCATCTTATGGCCATAGGCAATTTGTAGATAGTCTTCATCTATAATAATGCCGTCGCAGCCGCCTAAGTCTTCACAAACCGTTCTACCATATTCCTCTACATAGGTGGTGTTGTAGATTTTGGCAAGATTTTTGGTCAGTGTTGATTTTCCACAGCTTTCGGTTCCAATGACGACAATCTTCTTAACAAAATACGGTTTAACTACATCAGGAATGTACTCCCAGTGTTGAAAAACACCGTCATTTCGAATTTGAGTGGCAGAGATGTTGACATGGGTGCGTTCCGGATCAATTAAAACATGCTTTGAGTCTGGATAAAGCTTCTGAAAAAGGGGTTCGTATTCACGCTCAGAGCTGAACACATAATCAATCGGCTTTCCAATTTCTTTTTTTATGAGCCCGGCTCCTTCAGCCCAATTGTAATGCTCATTGTCATCCTCATCTTCAATGGATATGACTTTTACATGAGGCATATCCTTTGTTAATTTGGATAACCAGCGTAAACGTATTTGTGCAGGAATGTAATTCATTTTGCTGGATTGGCACAGTTCGTTGTCCCGTTTTTCACTATGGGATAGAACTACGTATAACTCATCAACCATGGATGATGCATGAATGATGGCATATACGTGGCCAAGATGTAAGGGCAGAAACTTGCCTCCGATAAATCCAACTGTCATTTAAGCCGCCTCCATTCTCTGTTTACTGTACATTTTTCTCCAGTTAACATAACCATAAATGCTATTGACAAGGAAGGCCGACCACATAACGAGCATGGAAAAGTCATTTCCACCTTGAGTCGCTAGCGCACTTGCCCATAGGAAAATCGATAATAGATTAACAGATATCCATATCAGCCATTGTTCTATTAACCGCTTCAGCATCATGATTTGAGCTGTTATCGACAATACATTTGTGGTTGAATCCGTCCAAACATTGTTTCCACCTAAATATTTTAAAAATAAACCATAGCTGATCGTAAAGATAAGGAGGGATAATACTGTATAAGCCCAGCCTGTTTTTGTAAGGCGTTTAACGGCTACATCTTCCCCCTTCACTTCATGCTCTGTTTTATTCTTTTTCCACAAATAAATCCCGATAAATTGGACGGGGAAGTAAAACAGAGCGTTTAACATCACCTCTCCATACAGACCATAGCCGAAGGCAATATACGCATAGGTTGACGTTTGGATGATTCCCCAATAATAATTAGAGATTTTCCCCTTCGCGACTAACACCACACACATCATCCCACTAATCGATGAGATTAATCCGATAAGGGAGTCTTCCCAAGCAAAGAATAGATAAATCGTAACCGCTGTAAACATGCTTAACCAAATGATTTCAAATTGAGTCCAATCCTTTGCTATCCTCATCACCATCTCTCCTTTTCCTATCCTTTTAATTTATTGCTGTACACAGATACGATCGGTTGAAAATCATTAAAACGATAAAGCTGAGCAGGAATTTTAGAATAGCGATTGGATTTCTTGGGCTTTCCGTTTTCATTGACTGTTTCAATAAACGGGAGTGTCGGTACCTTCCTAAAAAAGGCCGCATCTGTCAGGATGGAGGAGTCATCCAGAACCGTTAATAAAACTCCCTGCAATTCGGAAAGTACAAACTCACTGGGTAAAAAATGCCTCGCCAGTGTGGTTAAGGCCATATCTTTTTTAATAAACCAAATGGCATCCTCTATGATTTGGCGATGGTCAAAAGCTAAATTCAGTGCAAGGGCTTCTTCGATTGTGAACAGTTGAATATCCGCAGCATCATACGTTTGTTTCCGACTCTTTACATCCGCTTCATTTGCGATAACATAATGGGCATTTGATAGTATCCATCCACGCGGATCCCGTTTGGGTGAATCATAGACACCAAAGTGTTTGATTCTGACTCCATCCACACCCGTTTCTTCCACTAGTTTTCGTTCTGCTGCTTGAAAAGCCGTTTCCCCCGGACGTACAAATCCTCCAGGCAAGGCCCACTTACCGGCTTCCATGTTGGGATTGCCTTCATGATCCCGTTCACTTCGTTTAATCAGCATGATTTTTAATTTCTTTATTGGCGGCTTATACTCACCGTGAATCTGTGATGTGATCGTAAAGACAGCAATATCACTCGTATAGCCATCCGGTGTGATAAATTGATTACTTTTCATTGCGCCAACTCCTTTAATTAACATTTTGTTAATTATTAATTAAAGTATATTCCAATCCTTGGATATTAGTCAATGAAATTTATTTATTTTTTGGAAAATACACTCCTTGGCAAGGTTAAACAAAAAAAGGGCTGTCCAAAAAGTCAGGTAATTGACCATTTGGCAGTCCCTCTAATTATTAATATTTTTGTTGGTTAGGAATTCATTCGATTACTTGATTTAACGGTTCATAAAAAGGATGTACCGGACCCATGGTACACAGGAGATTTTCAGGAAACCCTTGATCTTATTTCCGATGGCTGTCAATCCTTACTGAAGAAAATTTGCAGTGAACAAAATCTATAATAATAAACAATCCCGCTAGTTGTTTCATTAGCGGGATTTGTTTTTGCTCTAATGTAAAAGAAAAACCCTCCATAAAGAGGGCTTAGTACTCCAATATGAACCACTCAAACAGCCTGCTTTTACTAATCAAGGGGTATTACTTTTTTCTTTATTCCCCACCCAAATTGATAAAATAAGAATAATAATCCCAAAAATGATATTGTTCCAAAAGGCACCAGAATTGTCAGCGAAATCGTATACCCAAGGTGAACAGACTAACCAAATACCAATTAATCCAGAAAGCCATAGTTGCCACATCCAATATCGCCTCCTTCCCACGAAGATTCGAAAATTGGAGTACTTACTAAACCCTATTCAATTTTTTAAAAAATATTACCTTAACCTGACAACTCCCACCGCTAAAGCAGTGGGGTTCTAGGGTACAGTGGCGGCCACAAGAACCGTTCCCATGGCTTTCCTATGAATAATAGTTAAAGACCAAATCTATACGACTTGGTCTTTTCATTAGGTTGTGACTGTTATCTTCTTCCACAAAAGCGAAGCTACTTCTCCAAAAGTGATTCCCGTTTTCTACTTCAAATCTTCAATTGAATTTATATCCATATACTCCGGTACTACCAGTCCATTCTTTGTTCCATGAAGATTGGGTCCAAGATCAACAATATCGTTTTTATATTGTTTATAAAATTCTTTATGAGTACTAGGGAGCCAAGCAGCCACCATTCCGTCCACACTGCCATTTGCCACACCAGCAAACATTGGTCCAACTTCTACTTGGCTCAATTTTACCTTATAGCCATTCTGCTCAAGTACCTTTCCAATGACATTTGTACTAGCAATTTCAGTATCCCAAGCAACATAGACAAGATTCACTCTTTCCCCATTCCCTGCCTGTGCGCCTTTTGTCCATTGCCCCACTTTTTCCCCGTTCGCCTTGATCCAATTTTCAGCTGCTTTAGCTGGGTCTGTTCCCTCTTTAATGTCCAGCATCACTTTTTCCATATCCGCAGGTTTCCAGGTAAATTGATCGAGGATGGTGTAGGCGCCTGGTGCATCCTGTTCCAGACCTTTTCTTACGATTGTATGAATATCTTCCACCGCTCCATATGATTCCTTAGGGTCTTTGAGAAATTTCAAATCGTAAGTAGAAAACATCCAATGAGGTGCCCACCCGGTAACAATAATTGGTTTCTTTTTCTGATAAGCCTTGTCCAATTCTGCCGCCATCGCTGCGGATGAACCTTCCTGCAGCTGCCAATCTTCCAGCTGATAGTCTTTTATGGCTTTTTTCGTCTGTGACATGATTCCTGCACCAGGCTCAATCCCAATCATTTGATAATCAACTTGGGCCCCAATGCTGTTACCATCCTTATCCTTGGCTGTTTCTTTTGTAATGCCTGTCACAACAGCCGTAACGATAATTAGAAGAGCTACAATGGAAAAGACTATTTTTTTATTCACGATATTTTCATATGCCGGTTTTCGTAGGTTTTGCGAAATTCGGTCGAGAATAACAGCGATAAATACAATCGATAATCCAGCCTCAAAACCACGGCCTACGTCTATTTGACTGACAGCACGGTAAACATCTGCCCCTAGTCCCGGTGCACCCACTAGTGATGCTGTCACCACCATTGATAGAGCAAGCATAATACTTTGGTTTACCCCTGCCATAATGGTTGGCGTGGCTATAGGCAATTGAACCTTGAATAATTTTTGACTGTTACTGGAACCGAAGGCGTCGGCAGCCTCTATTAAATCTTTCGGGACCTCCTTAATGCCTAGATTGGTCATCCGAATCGTAGGTGCAATGGCAAAAATAAATGAGGCAATAATTCCAGGTACTACCCCAATGCCAAAAAATAAAATAGAAGGAATTAAATAAACAAAGGCCGGCATGGTCTGCATAAAGTCTAAAATCGGGGTCACAATTCTATGCACCGTTTTTCTTTGGGCACTCCAGATTCCAACAGGGATCCCAATGATGATGGTGAGTAAGCCTGATAATAAAACAATGGCAATGGTTTGAATACTTGAATCCCAATAGCCAAGATTATTAACCAAAAGTAAACTGATGAGGGTAAAAATTCCTAATGGCCACCTGCTGGTATAGGCAACCAAAAGCGTTAAGACGATAATCATGATGATGGGCGGGCCGGCACTTAATACATCCACAATAATATTTAATAGAGACTCGATGACGGTAGTTAATAAGGTAAAAAATCCGGCAAAGGCAACGGTGACCCATTTAACCAGAACGTCTATCCAATCACCTAAAGGGATTTTCGGCACATTCATCTCATTCACTCTCCAAATCGTTCAAGGAATCTTTATTTCCTGCCAATGCCCCAATAACCGCACCACGAATGACCACGCCTTTTAGGCGGTTTTCTTCATCGATAACGGAGATAGGTAGACTCGATGTGGCCATTACGTCCATCAAATCAGCAAGTACAGTATCTCCGGAAACGGTTGGAATATCTGTTGACATGACTTCCGCAATCGATTGATTCCGATCAATGGCCTGTCGTGCCTCTTCAGCGGTAATCGCTCCCAGTAATTTTCGATTTCGATCAACGACAAATACACTTGAATATCCCTGCTTCCGCATGATTTCCAACGCCACCCGCGGCCCGCGATCAACAGCGATTCTTTCAGCCGGTTTCATCACATGTGTGGCTGTTAATATTTTTGATAAATCTACATCCTCCACAAATTTCTCGACAAATTTATTGGCAGGATTCATCAAAATTTGTTCTGGTGTTCCCAGTTGAATGATACTTCCATCCCTCATCAATGCAATTCGATCGCCGATTCTCAGTGCCTCATCCAAATCATGAGTGATAAAAATGATCGTTTTCTTGTATTTTTCTTGGATCTCCAGCAATTCATCCTGCATATCTTTTCGAATTAATGGATCAAGTGCACTGAAAGCTTCGTCCATCAAGATCACATCTGTGTTACTGGCGAGCACCCTAGCCAGCCCCACCCGCTGCTGCATACCCCCGCTCAATTGTTTGGGAAGCTGGTTTTCGTACCCTTTTAATCCGACAATCTCCAGTGCACTAAATGCTTTTTCCCGGCGCTTTTCAGCGGGTACTTTCTGGATTTCCAGACCATATTCCGTATTTTCCAAGATGGTTTTATGAGGAAACAGCGCAAAGTTCTGAAACACCATGCTGATTTTTTTCTGCCTGACTTCCCTTAAGCGTGAGTCATTCATCTTCACAATATCCTCATTTTCAATTAGAATTTCTCCAATTGTTGGCTTAATTAGGCGATTAAACATTCGAATCAATGTGGATTTCCCGCTTCCGGATAAACCCATAATGACAAATATTTCACCAGGGTAAATTTCAAAGGAAACATTCTTGACCCCAACCGTCTGTCCGGTAGCCTTCAAAATTTCCTTCTTCGTTTTCCCTTGCTTTAATAAATCAATCGCTGCTTTTGGATTCGTACCAAAAATCTTAGAAACACTTCTGACCTCAACATAAGGATTCATCCTGTCACCTCTTCTAATAAAAACCATATCATATACATTTTTTCCGAATAGTTCCGTTCTATGTGACTTTAGGACAAAAATAATAAACATAATTTATAATGATTATAAAAAGCCCTTACTGCTTAAAGCAGAAGGACTTATTGTGTCGATTGCCCCAGCCAAGCCAAGCATGACAAAAGCAAGGCCTGATGACCCTGCTTGTTATTTGACTATTACTTTTCCAACCATTCCTTCTTGTAAATGATACCGACATATTAGATCATATGTACCGGGATTTGTCGGTTTCACGGTAATGTTTTTTTCTTTCCCCAGCTGGACTTCGGCGTCAATTCCGAGCTTTTCCACAGTGAAGGTGTGCTTTTTCCTACCTTTGTTTTTTAATATCAACGTTGTCGTTCTTCCATTTGGAATAGTGATCACTTTCGGATTAAAATAATCATCATTCAACTCGACCTCAATCGCTTTAACTGTTTCAATAGGCTGTGTTACGACGCCGGATTCGGCAAACACACTGAGTGTGCCTGGAGTTGTCACAACCACAATCATCGCAATCAAAACGACTAATCCAGTTAACCACTTTTTCAAAGACATTCGCAATCCCTCCTTTCCTAAGACTATTTTCTTCCAATTCATAAAATATTATTACTATAAATTGGGGTCTAACTCTCTTTTATTTGAGGCATGACAAAGAAAAAAATCGACTCTATTGGCGATCTACTGGCATCCATTCTACTTAAATTGCAAGTTAGCTGAATAAGAAAAAGCCACCAAGAATTTTTGGCAGCTAGATCTTCAATTCTTGCCCTCGGTAGGTCAAATTCAAACTTTTCAATTCCATCTTAAGCATTCCTTGGTTCAGAACCCATATTCAGGATTGGGATGACCATTCCATCACTTTTTTACTTTTATTTTCTCTGGTATGGTCGTCCAGTACATTGGGACTTCTAAGCCGAACCGCCAAATTCCGATTCCCTTCTGTTGACCCGGGAGCTGTTCTTGGGTTGTGTTCATCGTATGTCATAATCATTAACCTATCTAAAAATAGACCAAGTTTTTCGTAATCAAACCACGGTGACCAGGGATTAGCACGGGAATCGCCTGTTGTTTTTGCCATCCCAAAATGACCGAAAGTTGACGGTGTTGCCTGTCCAGAATTAGACGGTTATAATGACCATATATACATATTTCGGAACATTTCGACATTTGTAATTCTGGAGAAAGGAAAAGAC
>Ga0213822_1001693_pt1 | contig 11871 bp, 14 predicted proteins | sample MC6MC0908MG_FD_179872 | JGI IMG/M metagenome (GOLD analysis project Ga0213822, IMG submission 179872) | Enriched soil aggregate microbial communities from Iowa State University, Ames, United States - MC6-MC0908-MG | ecosystem: Environmental > Terrestrial > Soil > Unclassified | place: USA: Iowa...
TAGCATCAAATGCTCGCATGTTTATTGGTTGTATAAAGGAAGTACCTATCGCTACGGGATTATTAATCGACAGTAAACATAGCTATGGGATTTATGATGTGATGACAAAAGATGCGTATAGGGGCAACGGCTATGGCAGTGAGATGTTTCAATTCCTACTCAGTCAAACAATCAATAAGCAAAAGCCCGTAGTCTTACAGGCATCAGAGGATGGAAAAAATATTTATAAACGCTTCGGGTTTAAAGAAGTCGGAGAAATGATTGTATTTGAATAAGGTCTCGGCAAGGCGCTGTTATTTACACTTGACAGTATTTTCGAGCTTACCGTAATCATGAAGCCGATTTAAAATCCGTTACACCGCCCCCTTCCTGGCACGACAGAAAAGCCTCGCAAATCTGCGGGCTTTTGGTTGTGCACATGTACTATTAGCACCTTCATTACGTCCCCAAAACATACTGTGCTAAGACGCTTTGCACCTTATAAATATTTGTCGCCTTATTGAAGTTTTTTTGAATCGGTAATGGACTGCCAGACACCCATATTTTAAGCTCTGCATCTAAATCAAATGTTCCAGCTGTTTCGACTGAAAAATGAACGATATTTTTATAGGGAATGGAATGATACTCTGTTTTCTTGCCAGTCACTCCTTGCTTATCAATGAGGATTAATCGTTTATTGGTAAAAATAAACGTGTCTCTAATAATTTTATAGGCGTTCTTGACTGTCTCGTTTGGAATTAATAAATTATGGACCTCCTCCTGTAGTTTTTCTAAATTCACCTCGCTTGCATTGCCGATCAATCCATCAAATAAGCCCACTATCTGTCCCCTTTCGCTCTCGTTTATTTAATGTATTACAAAGAAGTGAGAGCTACGACAGGAAATGGTGGTATTATTTAGCCTATAGAGGGGGTGAGTGGTTGCGAATAATGATAGCTGCCTTAGTGTCTCTACTAGCCGTTGTTTTACTAGGATGTAATGAAAAACCAGATGATGAATTAGCTAAGGTCAGCATTTCTATTGGTGCTAAATTTAACAAGGTGAACACTGATTTTTTTAAAGAATATACGGATGAAGAATCACTTACACTATTCCAACAAGCCATTGCAACAACAGTCAAAAACGAGGGTGTTGTCAATATGGCTTTGCCAGAATATGATGTACAAATAGTGGACAAGGCAGGAAACAAATATCGCTATCATCTTTGGTTAGGTGATAAAGGGCAAAACAGTAGTTTGATGCATGTCGAGGATACGCATACGATCTACACAATATCTGAGGAGTTCACTGAAAAATTAGCTGCGCTAGTTCACTCATAAAAAAACACTTCCCATTCAAGGAAGTGTTTTGCCAAATCAATTATTCATTGCCTGAAACAGCATTTTTGCATAGCTGTCCGTGAAGGTAAAGCCGTTATTCTCTTTGTTGCTCTCATCAACAATGGTTCCAGCCTTCATCACATAAATGCGGTCGCATAAATAGGAAACAGCCTTTAAGTCATGAGAGATAAAGAGAATGGCCATTGCCCTTTCTTTATTCAAGGTCTTTAATAAATCAACGATTTCTCGTTGAATCAAGCGATCTAGGCTTGAAATAATTTCATCACATACGATTAATTGTGGCTCGACCAAAAGGGATCGTAATAAATTAACTCGCTGTTTTTCTCCGCCACTTAGCTCAGAGGGCAAGGCATGTAAGATATCTGTGGGTAGCTTGACCTTCTCCAGCATGGTCTGTAAATAGGTGTCCGTTATAGGTTGCTTATGCTGAAGCGGCTCTCTTAATAGGTCCCTTACAGTCCACATGGGATTTAAAGCGGCTGTTGCATTTTGAAAAATAATCTGGCAGTTGTCATAAAAAGCTGCGCGACGATGCTTGGTTATTGGTTGCTGTTGAAAGTATACTACCCCTTTTTCAGGAGCTTCTAGCTGCATAATTACTTTGGCCAATGTGCTTTTGCCACTGCCACTTTCTCCTACTAAGCCGACTATTTCCCCTTTTCCTACAGTAAGATGAATATGATTTAATATTGGGCGTCCCTTTCGATAGCTTTTACAAATATTGTGAACCTGAAGTAACAAAGCCCACACCTCCTCCTAAAAATGATGCGCTACTAGCTGCCTAGTGTATGGATGCTTAGGCTGCTCAAAGATTTCTGTTACTTGCCCTCGCTCCACAATTTCTCCATTTTTCATGACGAGGATAAAATCCGCGATGGAAGCAGCTACATCTAAATCATGGGTAATTAAGAGTACGGTTGTTTCTAGCTGTGTATGAAGCCTTTTCAATTGTTGAATAAATTCCTGTTGATGCAGCATATCTAAGGAAGAGGTTGGTTCATCCGCTAATAAAACAGCTGGCGCCAGATAGAGAGCACAGGCAAGCATACAGCGTTGTAGCATCCCTCCTGAAAGCTCGAAGGGATAGCGCTCCAACACATCTGCTGGTAAATGTAAATCCTGTACAATATGCTTCATTTTAGCTAGAAATACTGCCTTTGTCTGCCCCATCCGTAAGGCAGTTAATCCATACAATTGCTGTTTCATTTTTTGCGTTGGCGAAAAGCTATTAGCAGCATCCTGAAAAATCGTAAAGAAGTGCCTTTGGCGTAGTACAGATTGATCCTGTTTTGCTAATTCCACTATATTTCTTCCATTAAAAAAGATTGAGCCTTCAACTGTTGCTTGCGCTGGAAGCATGCCTAGAATGGCAGAGAGCATGGTGCTTTTTCCACTACCGCTTTCACCTATCATCACGGTAATCTGACCTTTTGGCACCGTAAACGAGAGATCGTTCAATATAAATTTTTCGTTTATTCGAACAGTAACATTCTCTATTTTAAACATGGGTCTGTCCCCCTCTCTGCTTAAATCTACTACCAATAGCTTGCACGCATAAAATCGTTACGAAAATGAACATCCCAGGAAAAAGGCCCATCCACCAAGCCCCGACAAGTAAATCATTTTGTGCCGTATAGAGCATCGTCCCCCACGATGGAATGGACGGTGGAACACCGATACCTAAAAAGCTTAAGGATACTTCCGTAAAAATAGCACCAGCAAAATTAAATATCGTCACGACAAAAATGGCGGGAAGACTATTACGCAATAAATGACGAAAAAGAATCTTCCACAGCGGAGTGCGGAACATCTTCGCCATGTGGATAAACTCTAATTCCTTCAACCGGATAAATTCAGAGCGCACGATACGGGCAGTGACAAACCAGCCTGTGCACCCCATAATCATTGCCATGCGCCATACACTTCCTTGCATAATCGCTTGAAGAGCAAGCACAATCACTAAAGATGGAATTGTTAAAAATGCCTCTAGTATACGCATCATCACTGCATCAATAGCTCCACCGAAATAGCCACTTATACCGCCATAGATAATGCCAATTATGCTGGATAGAACAACCGATAACGTAGCGATAAAAAGGGTCACTCTACCACCAACGAGTAGGCGGGAAAGAACATCTCTACCTAGCTGATCTGTGCCAAGGAGGTGTGTTCCATTAGGTGCTTCATAAATATGATTCATATCCATCGCGTTTGGCTCAAAAGGCACTAACCATGAGGAGAATAGGGTGAAGCCTACTAAAAGACCAAGAATCACTAGCCAAAAGATGAGCATTTTTTGCTCTTTTCTCATACGATTCCCCCTCTTCTTAAGCGGGGATTGAGACAAATCATGAGGACATCAATCACAAATAAACAGATAACGACTACTACGCCAGTGATTAAAATGGCACCCATCAGCACAGGAAAGTCCTTTACCATCACTGCTTTCACTAAAAGCTGACCTAAGCCTGACCAGCCAAATAATGTTTCAACCACGATGGATCCTCCAAAAAATGATGGGATGGTCACACCGACATAATTGATATATGGAATAATGGCATTGCGTAAAATCATCTTACGAATAGCTCGCTCTGGTACTCCGTTGGCACGTGCCACCTCTACATAATAACGATGCTTCTCTGCCTTCACATTTTCCTGTAAAAAACGTGCGAATACCCCGACATGTGCCAGTACAAGGACCGATAAAGGAAGAACCATATGGTGTAGTCGGTCCACAAGGCCGCCATCCCCTCGTACATCCTTCATCCCCGATGAAGGAAACCAGCCTAGTTGTACAGAGAACACCATGATGAATAAAATGCCAAGCCAAAATGGAGGAATGGCTGAGCTAGCAATACTTACAAAGGAAAGTCCGCGATCTATTAACGAACCCTCCTTCATGCCTGCCTGTAAGCCGAGCCATGTTGAGGCAATGGCTACGATGCCTAAAGTTCCAACAACAAGCTGTAATGTATTTGGTAAACGTTCTTGTATAATTGTCGCTACTGGTCTGCCTTCTTTTGCCGAGTAGCCTAAATTTCCTTGCATCGCTTCACGGAGCCACACACCATATTGATAGAGTATCGGTTGATCCAGACCAAAAGCTGTTTCAATGCGTTCTTTCTCCGCTGTCGATAACGTTTGGGCATTGCCACCATAATACGCTGCAGCTGGATTACCAGGAGCCGCATGCATCAGGAAAAAAGAGAGGAAGCTCACGATAATGAGGACAATTGTCCCCATTATCACGCGCTTCCCGATCCATTTAGCGATCATGCCATTTCCACTCCTCGACATTCCAGAGGAAGCCTGCCCCATGATGACCTAAAATGCGCTCTTTGACGCCACTAATCTGCTGATTAATACCATACACAGCATCCACATAGGCAAAGTAGGCGAATGGTGGATCTTGTGCTAGCTCCTCCTGTAATGCCCCATAGACTTCCTTACGTTTTTCAGGATCAACGGTTGTACGCCCCTCCTCTAGCAAGGCATCCACTTTCGGATTGTTATAGCTACCGTAATTGTAGCCAGCACTTGTGAGACTGGATTCACCAGAATGGAAGAGACTATACGTATGATGGTCAGCATCATATGGGCTTCCCCAGCCAACCATAAAGGCTTCTGTTTCTTCAATGACAATATTGCTCCAATCGAGTGCAGCTACTTGCACATCTGCCCCAATCTCTTTATAGCCTTCTGCCACATAATTAGCCATGTTCACACGCACTGTGTCAGTAATAGGTGCCGTAATAGTAAATGCTAATTTTTGATCATTCTTATAGCGGAAACCATCCTCAGCTAGTTGCCAGCCCGCTTGGTCGAGTAGCTCGTTTGCTTTATCAAGGTCATATTTATAATGCTCAATGTTGGCGTTTACAAAGGCATGCTTTTGTAGCGGTGAGTATGCTTCTGTACCGTATCCATGTAAAATGCCTTTGACAATACCTGCACGATCTGTCCCATAGCTAATGGCCTTGCGAACAGCAACGTCTTGCCAAATAGGATACTTCATATTAAAGAGAACACCACGATAATCTGCTGATTCCACCTCGTATAGCTTTAAATGCTCAACCTTCGATAGCTCCTCTACCTGATTCGGGTCTAGTAACGCTATATCGACCTCACCCGATTTTAGCTGGAGCGCACGCACATTACTATCGGGGATAAATTTAAAAATTACTTTCTCGATAGAAGCTTTTGTGCCAAAGAAAGATGGATATGTCTTTAGTGTCAAGCTTGTCCCTTTGTCCCATTGTTCAAACATATACGGACCCGCACCGATTGGCTGCTGGTTAAATGTAGCGGTTCTCATCTCTTGCCCCTCAAAGGCATGCTTTGGTAAAATTGGCACCGTTAATTTGTCTAATAGCGGTGTAAATGGCTCATCTAATTGGATAGTCATCGTCATGTCATTGACCTTTTCCATTGACACAACATGGCTAAAATCAGACTTTAAATAAGAACCGTTTGCATCATCCAAAATACTGTTAATGGTAAACATAATATCGTCCACCGTTAATGGGTGCCCATCATGGAAGGTTACATCCCTGTGAATCGAAATGGTATAAGTCATCTGGTCATCTGATATTTTAATACTTTGAGCAATATCATTGATGGGTACATTATGCTCATCAAAGCGCATCAGACCTCTAAATAAAAAGGCATCTAAATTGGTTTCCTCCAAAAGAGGATTTAAGCCTGCAAACTCAGACTCTGAGGCAAAAACAAGCTCATTTGCCTGGGCAGATGATGTAGCTGTCGGTTGTTTCTCTCCTCCTTGATTAGACGAGCAGCCCACAAAAACTACCGCTAGCACCATCAAAAGTATCAATACGGAAAACTTTTTCAATTTACTATCTCCTTTATCACAACAGAAATTACAGCAATGCTGCGATGTACTCGAACATGCGGTTTATTTCTTTGTGAAGTGTTCGTTGCTCCTTGGCAAGCCATCTACAATGAATGGCTTGATCTGTCAATTTTGTCACACTCGCCTGAAGGGACTTTTCCTGTTGGATTTGATCCTGTAAATCCCTTATTTGAAGTTTGTTAACCGATGGAGAGACAATCCACAAAGAACCAATATAGCGTGCCTTTTCAAGCAAGCCGATTTCGGCAAAATTCATCTCCTGCGGCTTAAACTGCAACGAGTCATAAGCTATCAAAGTATCCTCTACATAGATCTTGTATTTGGATTGGAATGTTTGATAGTCAAAGATTTCTCCTCGCATTTCTCTACCTGGAGCAACAATTTCTCCCCAGATCAATGTCGAGCTTTCCTTCATACGAATGGTTGTATGTACCTGAAATTTTGCTCGTTCAAATGGAATCGTCACTTCAGGGAGCCATTCTAATCTCGCCTGCTCTGCAAGTTCCACCGTTATAGCTTGTGTACAAAACTCACCATTGTGAGAAGGGTAAATTTTTAATGCTGATTGTTGCTTTAGCTTCACCTGACTATCTGGCGCTAGTGTAACCGTAATTTCATTGCGATCTCCTGCAACCATGCCTCCTGAGGATTCCATGATAAAAACGGTGGCTGCTGGATGATTGCCTTCGTATAGTTCACGACTGGCCTTTAATGGGGGTTGCTGGTACACATGAACCAGTCGTGTATAGCCCCGTCTCGGTTCAAAGGCCATCTCTAATTTGCCAAAATGATTAACTTTGCTAGGGTTAAACATCTTCTTCAACTGCTTCGGCACCTTCAAGTAACAAATGGTGCTGAATCCATTCAACCACCTTATCTACATTTGTTTGGGAGCGAACATCCGCAAAAATATATGGACGTCCACTACGCATTTTTTTCACGTCTTGATCCATGAGCTCCAGATCAACCCCAACATGAGGAGCTAGCGAAGTTTTATTAATTAGCAATAAATCTGAACGTGTTAGCGCTGGACCACCCTTACGTGGGATGTCCTGTCCTTCTGCCACATCAATGACATAAATATAGCCATGCACGAGCTCAGGACTAAATGTTGCCGATAGATTATCGCCACCGCTTTCAATAAATATAATATCTAAATTAGGAAAGCGCTTATTCAAATCATCAATGGCAGCAAAATTCATGGATGCATCCTCTCGAATGGCTGTATGTGGACAACCACCTGTTTCTACTCCAATAATTCGCTCCTCTGCTAACACACCGTTTGTGATTAAATACTGCGCATCTTCTCTTGTATAAATATCGTTGGTAATGACAGCTACGTTGTAGTGTTCATGCATTACCCGTGTTAATTGATCGACTAAAGATGTTTTGCCTGATCCAACAGGCCCACCGATACCAATACGTACTGGTTTCATGTATATCCTCTCGCTTTCTATGAAATAAATAATCTCGAAAATAAAAACTCATGCTTCATGGACGCCAGTTCAATACCTAGTGCATTGTTGGCTAGATCATCCATTGTTAACGTCAACACCGTTTCGGCTGCTTCCTCCACAGAGGCTAATAGCTCATGTAATGCTTGCACACCTGTATTTTGACCAAACGGTACAGCACGGACAGCATTTTGCACTAAACCACTAATTGATGCGTACATAAAGGTCATGATTGCATGAAAAACGTTCACACCTAGTGCTTCACAATAAATCCCATAGAGAACTGCATAATGGCCTTTTACTTCTTCATGGTCAATCTTCTCTTTCCATTGCAATAAAAAAGGGCTCTCCATTAGAGGGGCTACTGTTCGCATAAATTGCTTCCCTACATTGACACTAGCATCTCTAGATTCTTTCGCTAGCTTCATTGCCCCACAAAGTTGGTCGAGCTCAATAAGATGAGCAACATCTCGTCTTTTAGCTGCATGGAATGCCTCTTGTATAAGAATTGCATCACCGTAAACTACATTGTGAAATAAATAGACCTGACAAAACTCAACTAATTGTTCCTTTGTGCGAATGATATCTTCCTGAATATACGTTTCCATACCATAGGAATGTGTATAGGAACCGATTGGAAATGCGGAGTCATGAATTTGCAATAATTGTAATAAGGATAAATTAGTGAGCGTGTCCACGGTATTTGAACGGTTGCTTGAAGCGTCGTTCAGTTGTTTCATAGTGCACCCCAATTTCATCTAATAATGGATTAATCGTATGATCTGCTCGTACGATGATTTCATTGTTTGCAATCAAGCTAGGAGTATGACGGTTGCCCAATTCAAAGGCAGCTTTCCCCATTTCATACATATCTTTTGGTGTAATGACGATAACTGGCTCCAATTTTGTACGAATTGCAATTCGTCGTTGCTCATCCTCGAATAATAGGTCACCATATTGTAGAGGCTCTTCACCCTCTATACGTAAAGCGATATCTGTTCCTTGATCCGTTGCTGTGCGAAGAATGCGTTTGCTTAATTCCTCCCACTCTAGCTCAATCCATTCCGTTGCCTTTTGTGGATGTTCTTCTTCATTCGCTATGTTGCCAATAATTTTTTCTATTAACATATGGTTTAGCTCCTCTTTTTCTTTGTATTCGCTGTTACACTCATATCATGTGCTTAGAATAAGAAATAGCGTTGTGCCATTGGAAGTACCTCCACTGGCTCACATGTTGCTAGCTCCCCATCAATTTTCACTTCATAGGTTTCTGGATTAACATCAATCTGCGGAGTGGCATTATTAAGCTTCATGTCAGTTTTACGAATATTTCGGCAATTTGAAACCGTGCCAATCATTCGTTTTAGGCCTAATTTTTCTGGCAAGCCTTCTTCCACAGCAATTTTCGGTAAAAATGTCATGCCGCAATGCTGTGGCCCTTGACCGTAGGAGCCATATGTTCGACGGCCTTTCATTGGCTGTGGTGTAGGAATGGAAGCATTTGGATCACCTGTTATGCCATACACAGCAATACCAGCCTTAATGACAACTTCCGCCTTCACCCCAAAGAACGCTGGGTCCCATAAGACAATATCCGCTAATTTTCCTTCTTCCAGCGAGCCTACTTCATGGCTTATGCCATGGGCAATAGCTGGGTTAATATTTAGTTTTGCTATATAACGCTTAACGCGATAATTATCGTGATCCTTGCCTTCATCCTGTGGTAATGGACCACGCTGTTTTTTCATTTTGTCTGCTGTTTGGAACGTTCGGATTGTGACCTCACCAACACGTCCCATCGCTTGTGAATCGGAAGACATGATGCTTAAAATCCCTAAATCCTGCATAATATCTTCTGCTGCAATTGTTTCTGGGCGTATGCGTGAATCTGCAAATGCCACATCCTCTGGTACATCATGCTTTAGATGGTGACAAACCATCAGCATATCTAAATGCTCATCAATCGTGTTTGTCGTAAACGGTTTCGTAGGATTCGTCGATGCTGGCAAAATATTAGGTAAGGATGCCATCACTAATTGGTCTGGAGCATGACCGCCACCCGCACCTTCCGTATGGAAAATATGAATGACACGGCCATCAATTGCATTGATTGTATCTTCTACAAACCCTGCTTCATTCAATGTATCGGAGTGTAGGGCAACTTGAATATCATATTCATCTGCCACCGATAGACTTTGATCGAGTGCAGCTGGTGTGGCACCCCAGTCCTCATGTATTTTCAACCCGATCGCACCTGCACGAACCTGCTCGATAATAGGCGCAGGATCAGATGCACTACCCTTTCCAAGCAAACCAACATTGATGGGGAATCCCTCTACAGCCTGTAGCATGCGATGCAGATGCCATTCACCAGCCGTTAAGCTTGTCGCCTTTGAGCCTGCTGCTGGACCTGTTCCACCGCCTATAAATGTCGTTGTCCCTGCTAATAATGCTGTTTCCACCTGATCAGGGCTGATGAAATGGATATGCGTGTCGATTGCTCCTGCTGTTGCAATAAGCCCTTCGCCTGCATAAACCTCTGTTCCCACACCTATGATCATATCCTGATCCACACCATCCATACTGTTCGGATTGCCTGCTTTCCCTATACCGATAATACGACCATCTTTGATACCGATATCTGCTTTTACAATCCCTGTATAGTCGATAATCATAACATTGGTAATAACTGTATCTAGCACACCTTCATTGCGTGTATTTTTACCATTTTGCCCCATTGAGACGCGTAGTGATTTACCACCACCAAAGACCCCCTCATCACCGTATGAAGTATAGTCCTTCTCAATTTCAATCCATAAATCCGTATCGGCTAAACGGACTTTATCGCCCACAGTGGGGCCAAACATTTTCGCGTAAGCTTCATGTGTTACCTTCATTTTTCTTCCGCTCCTTTAAAGCCACCTTCAATTGCCTTGTCCAAAATTTCGTCCTTATGGTGGGTAGAGCCCTCTGTTAACATATTTAAGCCAAAGACATGTTGTTTACCACCAAATTCGACAAGCTCCACCTCTTTTTCTTCCCCAGGTTCAAAACGCACGGCTGTTCCTGATGGAATATTGAGGTGCATACCAATCGCATCTTGTCGATTAAACGCTAGAAATCTATTAACCTCAATAAAATGAAAATGGGAACCTACTTGTATCGGGCGGTCACCTGTATTCGCCACCAATACCTTTTTCGTTGCTCGTCCCACATTGATTTCAATCACTCCGTTTTTCGGTCGAATTTCTCCAGGAATCATCCACAAACACTCCTTTTACTGAATTGGACGGTGAACTGTGACAAGTTTCGTCCCATCTGGGAATGTACATTCAACCTGCACATCTGAAATCATGTCCCCGACACCTTCCATCACATCTTCCGCTGTCAGTACATGCTTGGCATCACTCATAAGCTGTGCTACCGTTTTACCATCTCGAGCACCTTCCATAATAAAACTGCTAATTAGAGCGACAGCTTCTGGATAATTTAGCTTTAAGCCACGAGCTTTTCTTTTCAGCGCAAGTTCTCCTGCCACATGGAGGAGTAATTTTTCTTGTTCAACTGGTGATAGCTTCAATCCAATCTCTCTCTTTCTTTTATTCAGAATTATCTTTCAATAATATTTTTTCGAGGCATGACTTCCTTTCAATTTTTTGTAATGGTCTTACGATTCAGTTTTAGTTACATTTAGTTGTTGTCTTACAAATTATAATTTCGCAAGGGATATGCGAAGAGAAATAGAAATGACTTGTTGACCCGGCGAGTGCGGGTTGCAATTTGTTGAAGTGAGTAATAGAGGTAACAGCTAGTCCATTATAAGAAACTCGATTAGAAAATTCAACATTTTTATTTATCTGTTAATTTACAAGTTTACGAAATAAATAATAAAAAAAGAGGCATATTTTACAGAAAATTGGTCGTCTGTAAAAAAGCCTCTTCTCGAATGTGTGACAGGAAGATAAAAATTATACTAAAAAACTTATAAAATTATTAATATGTGATAGTTATTTCAGGGCTAAAAAATCTTGAAAATATCAATTTCTTACCTAGACATGAAATTGATTTGTTAACTTTTGTAAGTTATCCGCTTGGACACTTAAATCCTGTGTGACATGATTAACTGCTTGCATTGAGGCTGTTTGCTCATCCATTGAATGTAAAACAGCTTCTGTATAATTCGATAGCTTGCCCATGCCAGCTG
>Ga0213822_1001695_pt1 | contig 11867 bp, 14 predicted proteins | sample MC6MC0908MG_FD_179872 | JGI IMG/M metagenome (GOLD analysis project Ga0213822, IMG submission 179872) | Enriched soil aggregate microbial communities from Iowa State University, Ames, United States - MC6-MC0908-MG | ecosystem: Environmental > Terrestrial > Soil > Unclassified | place: USA: Iowa...
AACCAGGGAAGAACGGAATTTTTCCAAGTTTGACCAACGCCAGACAAAGCCATGGCATCAGGATGATGTAAAACATTGGGATGTAAACGATTGCCTGAAGGACAACCGTCACTCCATCGGCCCAGTCATTCCAGCGATAGTTGGACACGGTGATTTCCTTTTCTTCAGTGGGACGGGGTGTCATCCTCTTCCTGATGCCACAGGCCTGGCTGCTGATGCCGGGGCGCCCAGGCAAAACGCGCCAGACAGAAACCACAAAGCCCGCTCCAGGCGGGCTTTATGGGACGTTTCATAGACAGCCAACGACATCTGGAAACGGTTTTCTGGTGCGGAGACAGGAGTCGAATCGGGCACCTAAAGCCCAATAAAAATGTGAACTTCGATGACACCATGCCACCACTGTATACCTAAACATATACCTAAAACGAAAAGTACCCCGATCTGGGAACCATGAACGAGCCCTCCTAAGAGGGCTTGTTATCACCCTTTCTTCGAGGGCGGCGGCGGCGGCGGTGGAGGTACGCGCCTTGGCAGCTCCACATCACTCTTGATGTTTCTCATTGGTGGCGGCGGAGGTGGTGGCGGCTTTCGCTCGGACATGGAGTGCTCCTATGGGTGGGTTGATATGTAGATCGGCAGGAAGGAGATCAACGACCAAATCACAGCGTAGATGACGTTCCTCGACAAACCGTCAAGCTCGTTGCTTCGTCGATCGTTGTTGGTGGCATTCCTCGTTGCTCCCATGACGTAGTAGTCCATCATGATCTGCATGAAGAAGCTGTTTGCCTGCTCAACACTTCCGTCGTAGTAATCGATCAGCGTCTTCCGATGAGCTTCAAGCTTTTCGGCCACTGGTATGGCTAGGTCATCGAAACGGACACGCCAGGCCCAGGCGAAATGCCACATCGCTCTGACAACGAATATCCCTGCCCCTAGGTACAGAATCCAGAAGTAGATTCCCGCGGTGGTTTCTGTCGGCGGGGCTTTGGGAAGAAGGTAGGAGAGGAAGCTCAAGAGAGCTACGATCAGCGCGAGCGGCAGATTCAGCCTGGAGATCAACTTTTCCTTACGGTCAGCCTCCGCGAGGTAGATCTTCTCGTATAGCTTGTACTCTTCATCATCGGACCTCATGTCACAGTTGCTCCCTCTAAACTGAGCGGCCTAGGGCCATCATCCTTCCTAAGCAGCTCCATGCCAAGAGCCTGTGACACGACGATGCTTGGGGGGTCATGTATAGCCATTGTTTAAGCGATGCCCAGGGGGTGGTGTATAGCCGGCACCATTCCACCGAAACAGTGGGGTGGCGCTTCACCACACAATGACCGTAGCGGCCGCCGCGGGTGTTGCGATGACAGCAACACCTCGCCCAGCCAGATGCCGGAAAGTTTCCCGGTATCTACAGCCCCATCTGTCTGACAATCCTGCGGGGCACCACCCCATCGCGAAGCGCCCTGCTGGCGTCCATGGTCATCTGGTCGAGCGCCGTGCTCTCGAATGCCTCCGCCATGGCGGCGACCTTCCTGGCCATCAGTTGTACCATATATGGTAGGGAAGGAATTCTCCGGTTCGGGTAAGATTGCTGCCCCTCTCTGCGAGAAGCTGTTGCCAAGCCTTTTAAGAAAGCATAGCGAATAGCGAACAAGCCTTCAGGCTGACCTCGCTGATTATTGAACGAGGCTGTTGTAGGCATGCTCTGAATTCGGCAGTGGAAGATTTAAAGCTAAAGGATTAAAAAATGACGTGTTACATAGTGGCATTCGAAGTATCCAGCCAGACAACCAGATTGAAACTAGTGGAGAAGCTAAAAGATTACAAAACATACTGCCCCATAAATACCAACTGCTGGGCCATAGTCACCGATCAAAAAGCTACACAAATCAGAGATAACTTAACCCCGGCACTGGAGGCTAACGATAAAATATTCGTAATAAAATCTGGTGTTGAGGCCGCTTGGAGAAATGTATATAGCACTAAAAACTCTGAATGGCTTAAGGAGAAGCTGTAATGAGGCAGGAAAGCCAAACCGGAGAGAAAATAGTGGTCCGTCGCGGCCGGGTTGACTCCGTAGACTTATTTGAAGTAAAAGAGCATGAGCTAGAAATGTTAGAGCAAGGCTCGCCCGCAAGCCTTCAATTGAATTTTTCAATCTTTCTGCTCTCTATAGCCTTCTCAGCGATTCTGACACTAACAACCGCAACGGTTTCTTCGAAAGTAATTGAGACTGTGTATGTGGTAATTTCAGTAGTTGGCATTCTCCTTGGGCTGTATTTGGTCATTAGCTGGTGGCGAACCAGCACATCCATCAAGAAAATTGTAACAACAATTAGAAACAGAATCCCACCAGAAGTACTTCGAGCAGAAATTAATATAGATACAAAAACCACTATCTCACAACCAAATGACCAAGCCCCTGCCGGTTAGTAATAAATCATTAACAGGGGAAATAGGGCCATGGAAGTTTAAAAAACCGACTAGTACATGGCACTTCCGGACGAGCGCACACGTGCTCGAAGACGTGGAACGTGAGTTCCACTACCCCCTGCCCAACTTTTCCCGGTTCAGTGCCGCGTCGATGTTGTCATCCATTGTCGCCAAGGCGCCATTGACGTTACCCACTAACGTATCCGATCCCCGCTCACCAACCCACTTGGCCAGTTCCTCCACTGAAGCCCTCAGCGCGTCCTGGTTGTGACTGAGGCGCTCGAGCACCTTAGCGACGGTGCGTAATTCTTTCATCCATGGCACTCCAATGGGTTGTGGAGGAACCATAGTTGATCGGCAACGGCTGGCAAATGCACAGGGCATCTCCGTCTCGGAGACACCTTTGCCGTGAGGCCGTGGTGATATCCACCATTCCCTAGCGGTGGTGGCGGCCATAGCCCGCGGCGCAGGGGCGAGTCACTTTGGCGCCCCCTTTTCGGGCCCGGCATGTCAGGTTCTGTCAGGCTCTGGACTACCCGGTTTCCCTTGACGAGCGCCCCCGGAAATTCTTGACGGCCTCCGCTCCCACAGGTGAGCCGGACCTAGCGCTAACCCTTGTACAGCAAGGCCTACAGCCGATCCTACTCAAGCGCCAGCGGCTGAATTCGTCAGGGGTCTGTCAAGGATTCCGTCAAGGCCTGTCAGGAATTTCGCCGCCCCTGGCCATTCTGGACGAGTACACGCCGGTCGATGGTGGCAAGCCTCCCGCGCATCAGGTAAATCATCGCTCCCACGGCATTCCATCTGCTGGTGCTGGCGCTGATCCGTCCAGAGCCTGTCCAGAATTAGGGCCTCGGTATTAGACGGGATTGCCCGCGCCAGCCCCTCACGCATGGGCTCAGGCCAGGCTCGGCAAGTGATCCAGCGAGTCGGCCCCCCCGACCACCGTCTATCGCGGTCTAGTGCGGGTCTAGTTTCACCTGGCAACTCTGGACGAGCTTACGGCCGGAGCAGCCCGCCAGCAGAGTAGCAGCCCAGCCATCACGCGCCATGGCGCCAGCACCACCACGCAAAGCCTGCGCCGATCCGTCCAAAGCGGTCCAAAATCCGTCAGGGGCCTGTCAGGGGTACGACCTCGACTTTGACGGCCTCCAGCACTGGAAAGACCTCAGACGCCCGGCCACAGGGGCTACTGCTATCTGCCTGTCCCGTGATCCGTCAAAGCGTGGTCAAAGTAGCGTCCAGCACCACCTGCAATGTGAGACAGCGCCGTCCGCCAGCTTTTACCGGCACGGCCTGGCACCTTGGCTCAGACGCCCCCGACATCCTAGCTCCGTCTTATGCCTGTCTCACATTTGATAAAGCCTGGTAAAGCTAAATTGGCCAGCCTGCCATGTTGTCCTAACACAGTGTGTCTCGACAGTCGTTGATCGGACGACCCTCAGTCCGCCCTCCTAAGACGCCTGGAGCATGGCCACTAGCCATCAACCTGATAGAGCTATAGCATTCGTCATGCTGCAAGCTCTTGCACTATCCAACTGACAATTTCTTGAGGGAATCTGGATGCCTTGGCGAATCCTGGGAATGCCGCTTTACAACATGGTTGAAGGGATTGTTGATGCGTGTAGAGACTCCGTACAGCCCAAAGTAGGGAGTGTTGTTTACTGTGATCTGGCGTTTGGCTACATGGATCATTCCGGTATTTATGTCGGTAACGGGCGAATAGCCCACCTGGCTGGTACAGGGAGAATCGAGCTAGTTACACCCAAAAAATTCATTGATGGCACTACAGCAGTCAGCATTTACGTATCCTGTAATGAAGGTGCCGCAGTTGGCTGTGAATCTGTAGCAGCGCGCGCAATGTCGATGGTGGGCCAAAGTCGTGACTATCAATTCTTGCTGGATAACTGCCATCAATTTACCTCAGGATGTCTGAGTGGAAACTTTGAAAACTCATCAAATTTTTTATGGATGATGAAGGACGACGCCAAGAAAAGACTTCGCGTCAACAATTGGCGTTTCTGGGATATAGATCTTTTAAATTAGAGCAAGCTAGCCGGCTTACATAGTAGTTTCCATGTAGACCTTCCGGGCCCGCGAACCGACTCCGTGTCCTTTGGCTAGGCTGCAATACCGTGGAAACCATAGTGGAAACCTGAGCCTAGCAACCTCAATATTCCCAACAAGAAGGCGCCCAGGTTCGCACCGGGGCCGCGGATTGAGTTGAGGCCTGAGTGAGAGTCACAATCACGAACGGCTCGTCAGTCGCTAGGGAGGTGCCGCTTGGGGCCGCTCCAGTTGAAGCAATTCAGCACCTGGATGAGCACGGACTGGAGGCGCTCCATCGACTCAGGAGACACATCAACTTCGCCATAGTGTCCGTCGGCCATTGTTGAGCCGTATTTTGTTCCATTCAAACAGTTCAGCATCAACACCCCGCCTGGGGCTTTTACCAAGGCGTTATCAATCGGCTTAAGGTCTATTTTAGCCCCACGCACTCCGAGCCCCCTCGCTCGATCCTCCTGATGCTGAGCTGAATTCCTGACACCTCGCAAATCAGGAAAGTGCTCATTCATTTTGTTGCTTAGTTGGGCTATTTCTGCGGGCGCACCGGCGGTTTTGCTGAGAACCGTGAGGAATTTGTCGAACGCATCCATCGCGTAGAGGAAAGCTCTGGCGTAGATGAAAACGACGTTGTGTTTCAGCTCACGGGGCATATGGCCTTGAGACCATTTCTCCCGCTTATGAATAACCTCAGCCTCGAAATAGGTCTCCATATAGTGGTCATGACTAAAGCCCCCCCTGGCTTCGGTCAGCGCGTCCTGTATCTCGCTGCGGCGCGCCCTATCCCTTTCCCAGTCGTCGGGACTGAACGACGAATTTTGGGAATCGATTATCCGAGCTTGATGAAATAGGTTCAGAGCTGTATTGGCTTCAAAAAAACTCCCTTCGAGGTGCCGAAGCAGGCCCTCCAGTTCCCAAGACAATTGACGGTCTCCCATCTCAAGGCGAACGCCAGGCACGGTCAACTCAAAAACCCACATACACATGCTCCTCATGCGCGGGAGAGATTGGTGTTTAATTGTAGTTACCAGGTTCGCGCACTAGTGGTTGCGAACCTTGCGTGCGAACCACCGGTGCGAACTGGCCCAGCACCAGCGCCAGAGTGCGTACCTGGCCGCAGACCTCGGGGTATCACGCTCTCCGCCTGCGTGACGATCGTGCGTGAAGCGCTGCGCGAACCATTCCATGAGTCGACCTCCCCTCAGCTTCGCCAGCTTTAGGCGCCGGCACTCTTGCTCAACTTTTCATCCGGTCGGCCGTTAAAAACTCGTTGGTCATCCGAAACAATGAGGACGTTTATGAAACGAGTGGAACGGGATTTCATTACCTTATTCAACTGTCTGTGGTACCGCGACTTCCCGGTTACTGAGGCAAACGATCTTGCGGGGCGCGCCGACTGGACCATCCACCTCGGATTGGTAGTACGTCAGTGCGCTACGCTCCTCGGCGCGAGGGCACTGTTTGAACAAGGCGGGCGCACCGATGCCGTTCTGCGCTACCCAGAAGGTGACACGCTTTCGTTCGTCGAGTGGGAATGGAAGCGCGCGCATACTGATATCAATGAAATTTCCAAGCTGCTCGATCGCGCCGGCCAAGCAGTGTTCCAGACCTTCATCGGCTACAGCAGGGTTGAAGACATCGGGATCACGCTGGAGCGAATCCACGCGCAATGGCAGGACGCGGACAAACCGCTGATGGTCTTCCTCATCACTTACAAGCTATCTGGCCGTAGCCGACATTTCATGGATCTGCAGACGTACATGTTTGCCAGGGGAAAATACAAAAAAGTACGTACTCAGCCTGCCTTGCCATGGAAGGTAAATCGGGCGAAAGCCAACAGTGCCTCTGATGATGCCTAATTGCTGGTCAATTACCCTGCCTGTCCAACGTGCCCATTTGGTGGATACCTCCACGGATACCTGACGACTCGGCCAGCGCCAGCGACCTGGCCTGACGTTGGCAGATGTTGACATCTGAACGGCCCGGCGCCGCCATCCGAGCACCCGCCCTGTTAGCAAAAGTTAGTCCCTGGCCGGGGCTGTCCAGCCCTCCAGCCTGTTAACAACTGTCAAGGTTGGGCGCTGGCGCAGGGAGTATCGGACACCGCGGCCAGACTGGTTACCAGGACCGGTTACCACCGTTGGTTAGTGCTACGCATGGCCAGTTCAACGAGACAGACGACATGCTCCGACTCAGACGCTTTGGTCTGTCTCGCGCCACAAATTCGTGAGGTCGCATTTCGTGGCGCGGCGACAGTCACAGGCAGTTCTTTGTCGACTCCAGCGCCGTCGCCTTCCCTGCCCCAAAGTCGAGATATGAGCGCTGGTAGAACTTCACATCGCTCCCGTCGGCTGTTTTGCTGACCTGCAGAATTTCATTGGTGTTCATGTCGTTTCCGCTCAGCAACCTGTAGCCATTTTCAGTCTCGCTCAAGGTCGCATCCGGCCTCGATTCCTGCCATTGAGGGAAAACACACAAGGCATATTGCTTAGGAGATTTGTGGGTCTGAGCAGCATAGGTGGGGCCCCTCTGGATCAGTTCGCCGGGCGAATAACACCCGGCAATCGAAAGGGTAACGGCTGCGATTACAGCGAGGCTGCTAAAGCGCATGGGACAGTCATCCATTACGAAGAAAACTGGAACCTACCATGCGCTTGAGCAAAGCCCAATCAGTGACGCTTATCGCCCAGCACCTCCCCACTTGCAGCAACAGCGAACGCTTGCCGCCAGTGCCCCACCAAATCCGCCTGTGGTTCTGGAGATATGCCGATCATATACGCCACAGCAGGATGATGGCCGCCAACTGTTCCAAGCAGGTCATCTACGCACACACTGAAATCATTGCAAAACTCGGTGAAGGCCTGATGTGCTGCGGCAATCTGGTCGAGGCAATCGGTGATCCCCCCAGCGCTATCCCGCGTATCTGTACTGGCTAAGTTCAGCGCTAACCCGCGCATTTCGCACTCGAACAGCTGGGCTACACGACACAGCATTCTCGTCGTATTGAGAAACTCCAGGCTTGCGACTTCCACATGCTCAGTGGGGCAGCTGTCTATCAACTGACGGACCTGGGCGTAATCTTTTTGAGCGATAGCCTTGATCGTGAGAGCGATCCTTTCACGCACGTTCATGCCTTGTCCTCCGCCACAATCGAGGCCGAAATGATCGCTCCGCCCCACCGGCGCTCGCCGATGCAGATCGGTACGGGGTTGCCACTCGCCACAGTATTCTTAGCGCCGCCGAACGCATAACTAGGAAGGTTCTCTGGTGCGCCGCTCTGAGAAAGGCCACCAGCCTGCGGGCTAAGCATCTGGATTACGCCTCCAGCGGTATTTGCAATACCGGCGCCCATGACTGCCGTTGCGGCAGTCCCTGCGGTCATAAACGAAGCCACGACAATCAACGCTACACCTATCACTGTCTGTAGAAGACCTGCCCGTTTGCTGCCATGGATCACGGGTACGAACCACAGCTCCCGAGCACCGCCCAGGTCTAGTTCGTCCTGTCCGATGTTTTTGCCGTTCTTGAAAATCGCGAACCGTAGTCCTCGGCTTTCCGCCTCGGCCACGTCTTTGGCGAAGCCTGGATAATTCACGTCGATCGCTTTCACGGCCTCCTTCGTGTCGCCTCGATCCAGCAGAAAACTCTGTGTTTTGAAGTATTTCTTCCGAAGGAAGCCGAGTAGGCGCACTTTCGTCCGGGGTGTGTAATGAGCTGCTGTAGCTGCCATAAGTGAACTCCTTGATGCGCCGCTGGCGCTTGTTGTGGGCACATGCCCGGTGGTGTGGTTGATCGGGCCGGTCACCCGATCAGGTTGCAAAGAATTGCCTCTGACTCCGCCATGTCATCGCGCTGGCTGGCGACCAGGTAGCGAAACACAGCCAGACCCTCTGCCTTGTCTCGGGGCCGGATCTGCGCCAGCAGCCCGAACACGAACCAATCCCGCGCCGTCGCCTCGGCCGGCCCGTCGCTGGCGTCCCGGTCGACGGCGTTGCGCAGCCGGTAGAGCTGGTCCCAATAGCCCAGCTCGTACCGGCAGTCCGCCAAGGTGTGGGGTAGCAGCTCAGGGTGGGCGTTGAACCGGGCGGCTACCTGGTCCTTGTCGAAGTCCAGTAGAGGGCCGTTTCGCTCCAGGCCTGCCAGGGCGCTGATACAGAACGATTCCGCCTCGGTGTCGGCCAGCAGGGCCTCACCGAAGCGGGCGGCGCCCTCCTGCCTCAGCCGGTGCTGCTCAATGGCCCGAGTGGCCAGCGCATCCAGGTCAGCGAAGCCGAATGACGACATGGCAGCGAATGGGTAGCCGGGGTTGGTGGCCACCAGATAATCCCGGTACCGCTTCTCCAGCACATCGAGCGGCGTCTTGACCTTCTTAGCGCCCTCCATGGCTCGGTCGATCAAAGCCGCCTGACCGGTGCTGATGATCGAGCGCAGCCACAGCACCGCATCCACCTCCTTGTCGCCGGTGACGGCCTCCTGCGGCGGCAGCTCGGGCACGCTCGGCAGGGTCTCGGTGCTGGCGCTGATCGGTGGCAGGGTGAACAGGGCGTGATGTTGCTCGTTGTCGCGGAAAGCCCCGGAGCGTGAAACCAAGGTCTTCACCGTTCCCAGCGGCAGGCCGGTGATCTCGGCCACCTCACGCAGCGAGTGACGGCGGCGCAGGTCCAGCACCTGCCGACGCTGCTCGTTTGAAACCCGCTGTTTCGTCTTCGCGGCTGAATCCGCCTGTTTCATTGCTGGCGCGGTCATGGCTCACACCACCCTCAGTTTCGGTGGCAGCTTCGGCCCGAACGGCGCCCCAGGTGCGAATGGGTCAGGCAGCACGCCATCGGGGCAGTCCCTGATGAAGTCCGCCATAGCCGCGTGACAGGCGTTGAACAGCGGCGCGTCATTCCACTTCTGCGCCCGACGTTCTGCGCTGTCCTCCAGCGCATAGGTGAACACCAGGCCTTCCAGGTTGGTGACGCCCTCCTGCCTGGCCCGTTCGCGCTCCACCGTGTTCACGCTCAGCAGGTCGCACAGGCGCTCGAATCCCAGGGCGCTGGCCAGGCCGTCACGGTCGAACAACAGCGATTGACCGAAGCCCGCCAGCGCCACCAGCGCCTTGGCGCGCTCAACCGATCGGTGCGTCTGCGCCTGCTCCTCCAGATCGGCAATGGCCTGTCGGGTGAACGGCAGGAACGCTTTCAGCTTGCCCGCCTGGCGGCGCATGGCACGTCGCTCGGCGTGGATCGCATCGAGGTTGCGGCTGATGTTGCGGCAGATGCGACGGGTGGTGATGAGTTGCGTGCTGGCGCTGATACCCGGCTTCGAGGCGATATCGCACAGGCGCATGGTCGGTGTGAGCGTCATGGGTGGGCCTCCATGGGCGTGTTGTCGTAGGTGGTGCGCAGCTCGGTACCGATCAGGCAATGGCGGCCGGCAGGCGCATAGCAGCTCCGGCAGGTCATCACATGGCTGATGTACCGGTCGCGTGCCTGGCGCCATTCAGGCGTGGCGTTGGCGGCGTTGGCGTAGGGGCTGGACGGCAATGGCGCAGGCTCGACCAGCACCAGGCGCGGACGACCCGTGGCGCGTTTCGCTATGGGCGGTTTGCCAGCGCCAGCAACGTTCGGCGGCATGTGATTGAGCAGGTCGGCAAGGAGGCTCATGGCGTCACCTCGCCCGGATTCCCATAACGCCCAAATGTGTCTGTGAAAAAAAATCGGGGGAACGGGGGAACGCGGGGAACACCCAGTATTTCCGCGGCCTCCAGCGGGGGTACGTGTTCCCCACCCGAAAAACTGGGGAACAGTGATAACCAGGCAGCAGGGAATGCACAGGCGCTTATATTCAAAAACATGTTTATGTTCCCCCTGTTCCCCAACACTTCAATAAGGGGGAACGGCTACAAGCCGCGTATTTATTGGCTGTTCCCCCGTTCCCCCTGTTCCCCACGTTTTTAGGTTCCTGTGGATTTGGGCATTGGCGTTGGGTGGTGATGACGGTCATAGGCCACCGCCTTCACTGTCCATGGCGTCGGGATCGATCACATACAGGCGGGCAGACCCACCAGCAGGCAGGCGGTATTTCTTGGTCCTGCGGCTGTCCCGGTCGGTATCGTGTTTGGCGAGAGCACCAGCGCCTTCCAGCGCCTTCACGACACGCGCCAGCCCGTGCCCATGGGCGGCCTCAGTCAGTGCGGACTTGTTGAACAGGTACAGGCGCTTGGTGCCCACCACCTCCCAGTACCCGGCGCGGTTGAACACCTTGGTGTCCGGCGTCTGGTCTTCTACGTCCGAAAACCGGCTGCTGCCGTGCTTGTCGATGAAGTCGAGGATGCCGGCCAGTATCTGGCGGTCCTCGGCGTTGCCACCGCCCACCCGGCTCAACCACTCGCCGTACAGCAACTGGCAGTCGGCCAGAGCGGTGCCCGGCGTCCAGGGCAGCAGGCCGTAGGCAATGGCCATTTCGCCCGCCAGCGCGATCACCGCGAAGCGATCGGCCACCCGCCCGGCCTGGGCGTTGTCCTCAACGAATTGGGCGCGGATACCGGCGAAGTCCTCGAGCAGCCCGGGGCGGTCATCGCTGGCCAGCAGCTTCTCCACGAAGACCGGCCCGATGTGCCCGTGGTTCGCTCCTACGGCCACCGTGAGCTGGCGGTGGAAGTCGGCGCCCTCCAGGCCATGCAATTCATCGAAGGCGCGGTGCGTGCGGGTACCGGCATTTACGTCGACCATGCGTAGCTCAGCGCCAGCGTGGGCGGCATTCCCACTGATGGCGGCGTGCTCGGACAGGGAGCGCTCACCGCTGGAAAGCGCCAGCAGGCGCCAGCTCAGTTTGCCGCGGGCCTCCCGGTCGCGGGTCATGGTGCCCTTGCCCTGGCCGTTGGCGAGCGAGTAGGCCATTTCCTGTACGCGCTTGGGGTCGGCCCGCTTGATCTCGTCCAGGGGCAACATGGTGTCGTTGCGGCTGGACGCCTCGATCTCCAGCCCGCCCTTGGTCATGTCCCAGGACGCCGCGAAGATGCCTGGGTCGCCCCATACGGACGAGCCGATCAGTTGCGCCAGCGACTTGCCGCTGGAACTGTCGCCCACCAGGTGAACACCACCACCCAGCACGCCCACCAAGCTCAGCAGCGGGCCAGCGAGGGCGCAGCCAATGGCCAGGGTCAGTACCGGGTTGCCCTCGCACTTGGCCGCCACTTCGGTCTTCCAGCCGTCCAAGCTCCCCCGCACGCTGAACAGGTTCTGCCCCTTGGCGCTGGCCTGGTAGCGTACTTTGTCGTTGCCAATGGTGCGCCCAGGCAGCACAAAGGCACCTGACTCATGCCAGCCGGGCCGGCAGGTGGTCGAGAACACCTCTGCAGGGCGCTGGTCCAGCAGGTACTCCATGAACTGGCCGCG
>Ga0213822_1001700_pt1 | contig 11838 bp, 11 predicted proteins | sample MC6MC0908MG_FD_179872 | JGI IMG/M metagenome (GOLD analysis project Ga0213822, IMG submission 179872) | Enriched soil aggregate microbial communities from Iowa State University, Ames, United States - MC6-MC0908-MG | ecosystem: Environmental > Terrestrial > Soil > Unclassified | place: USA: Iowa...
ATGGTGTCTTTGTGAACAATATTTCTGCTGGCGGTCTATATGGTGCTCGTGCTGGGGCTGCCTATACTGCTTCTAAGCATGCTGTCGTTGGTTTAACAAAAAACACAGCGTTTATGTATGCAGATAAAAATATTCGCTGTAATGGTATTGCTCCAGGGGCAGTTATGACAAACATTGCTTCTTCCATGACAAATATGAGTCAAACTGGTGCAGCTCGCCAAGCACTAGGTATGTCCATTAATCCACGTGCCGGACAACCAGAGGAAATCGCTCAACTAGCTATTTTCCTTGGCTCAGATGAAGCAAGCTTTGTCAACGGACAAGTCATTGCTGTTGATGGTGGCTGGACAGCTTACTAATTATAAAAGTTAGACAAGGATATTTCATTAGGTAGCATGTTCAAAGTGAGTTCGGTATCGGACTCATTTTGTATTTAGAAGTTACTGAATGGGTTGTTGTTAGATGATTTTTATATTAGTATGTGTATAAATTATTTTAAAAGCAAATTTCAAACAGAAAAGCGCGAGAAATCAACGTTTCTAAAATTGATTTCTCGCGCTTTTTAAGGTTTTAACCGGTTGTATCCCGGCCTCATTTAAAACTTTTACACTCTTTTTGCTGGAATTAAATATCCAATCAAAGCCCCAATTAACGCTGGTAATATCCATCCTAAGCCAATATCGTAAAAAGGTAAAAAGTCTGAATAAACTTTCTCAACCGCATCAAAAATACTTAATTTCGCCGCTGGAATGCTACTCACTAATGCTTTATAGCCATCAATTAAACTAATAAAAAATGTAAAAATCATCGCAATTACATAAACCGATTGCTTATTGTTAAATAGCGATGAGCTTAAAGCAAGTAGAATTAAAACAATCGCTAGAGGATATAAGAACATTAGTACTGGAATGGCGAATTTAATGATATTATTTAAACCGAAGTTAGCAATGGTAAATGACACAAGGCACAATATGAATACAAACCACTTATAGCTTATTTTCGGGAACACTTCGTGGAAAAATTCACTACAAGATGTGATTAAACCAATACTTGTCTTTAAACACGCAAGGACAATAATAAATGCCAATAAAATTGCACCAAAGGATCCGAAATAGTGTTCAGCAACAGCAGCAAATATTAAACCACCGTTATCAAATGTACCAACAGCCTCAATACTCGATGCCCCCATATATGTTATTAAACCATATATTAGCATCATTAATGCCATGGCAAAAATACCAGATTTCCACGTTGCCTTAGCAATTTCTTTTCTATCAGAAATTCCTGCGCTTTTAATCGCGTTAATAACGACAATACCAAAAGCTAATGACGCTAGCGCATCCATTGTGTTATAGCCTTCTTTAAAGCCCGTCATAAATGCTGAATCAATATAGTCTCCCATTGGCTGCTGGAAATGTCCCATCGGCTTTAAAATACTAATAATAATTAAAATAAATAACATAATCAAAAAAGCTGGTGTTAAATATTTACCGATATAATCCATAATTTTCGCAGGATTCAATGAGAAATAATAAACGATGGCAAAAAATACAAAGCTAAATAAAGCAAGTAGAAGTGTTGTATGCTCTGCTTGAATATATGGTTCAAAGCCAACAACAAACGGAACTGTCGCTGTACGAGGAATCGCAAAAAAAGGACCGATCGTTAAATAGAGCGCTAATGAAAAGATGACGCCGAATAATGGATGAACACGGCTCGCTAAGTCACGCAAACCGTTACTACCTGATAAACCAATAGCTAAAATACCTAGAAACGGTAAACCGATAGCTGTTATTAAAAATCCAATTAGTCCAAACCAAAAGTTGGTCCCTGCTAATTGTCCAAGCTGAATTGGAAAAATAAGATTCCCTGCTCCAAAAAACAGTCCGAAAAGCATCGTGCCAATGACTGCATATGTTGAAAAAGGTATTTTTTGTTGCATTTTGATGTACTCCTTAGATGTATTTAACTTTTGCAAATAATTTAAATAGAATGGATTTCTCCCTACAATTCCACTATGGTATCAGGCATTTATATTAAAAACAATAGTTTTTTCTTTTATAAATATTAATTGTATTGTTCTTAGCTTAAAATAGGCAAAACGAAAAGAGCTGTCTGCTGACAGCTCTTAGTTTGCTACAGACCACTCTATATGATCTAAAAATTTGTATACGTCCTCATACACTTTATCACGTTCTTTGTCTAATGTAATAATATGACCAGAGTTTTCATACCAGATGATCTCTTTATCATCTGTTTCCACCGTATTAAGAATGAAAGGTGCACTTTCTTGATAAAGATCATCATCTAAAGAACCTTGTAATACTAATGTAGGTGCTTTAATTGTTGATAATTCATCGCGTGTTTCTGTAGTTAAACGTGTAACACCATCTAATGAATCCTTTGGTGTAATACGAAGTTCATGTAACTCTGAAATAATTTGATCTTTCGATTTATTTTCAAAGTGTTTATATAAACGAGCATAATGATATAAACGCGTAAATAAGCCTTTAGAATTGTCTCGTGTGATTGGTGCACACATTGCAACACATGCTTTCACTGGAAACGTCTCTGCTACTTTTAACGAGAATACGCCGCCAAGTGAAATCCCAACAACAGCGATTTCTTCATAACCCTTACTCTGCAGGAAGTTATAACCTTCCACGACATCGTTCCACCAATCTTCTGGTTTTGTTTCAAGTAATGCTTCTGGTTCTACGCCATGCCCACTATAAATCGGTGCATGAACAGTATATCCTCGTTGAGCTAAGAATTCTCCTAGCTTTTTCACATCTTTTGTGCTACCTGTGAATCCATGCAGTAATAGTACGGCTTTATTGCCTCCCTCAATTGTTAGAGGTTGTGGCTTTGAAAACTTCATTTTATAATATCCCCTTCACGGAAATTTCGTAATTGTGTATTTTATGTGTCTATCTTAACACCCTTTATTCATAATGTACAATTTATAGTTTTTATCATATTAATGTATTTCATGCATTAATGATGTGAGGTTAATAGCTGTCTTATCAAGCTTTCTGCAACTTTTATTTTTGCATTCTGCTTTTTAGTTCTCCGTCTGTTTAAAAATTTTAACGGCTCCTATACTTCCTACCCTTTTACCGTTATAATGCAGATAACTCAAAATAAAAGGAATGGGGGTGAGTATATGGAATGGCAACAATTAGAATACTTTGTAGCAGTAGCAAAGCTTGAGCATATGACACGTGCGGCTGAAGCATTAGCGATTTCTCAGCCAGCATTAAGTCGCTCGATTTCAAAGCTTGAAGAGGAATTAGGAGTACCCTTGTTCGACAGACAAGGACGTTCGATTATGCTCAACCGATATGGCGAGCTTTTTTTGTATCGTGTCCTACGTATGCGCAAGGAATATGAAAAAGCAGTTATTGAATTACAGGAGCTGAATAACCCAGAGCTTGGTGATGTGTCACTCGGCTTTTTACATACTCTGGGGACTAGCATCGTACCTGATTTAATCCGCGCTTTCCGGTTAAACCATCCGCATATTCGCTTTCACTTTACACAAAATTACTCACATTCCCAGCTGAAGCAATTGCTCGCGGGAGAGTTAGACCTTTGTTTACTTGCAGCGATTGACACGGAGCCCCCTGTTTGCTGGAAGGAGCTATGGCGTGATGAGCTTTATATTATGGTGCCGATCGACCATCCTCTCGCCACCCGTAAAAGTATTAAAATGAAGGAACTAGAAAATGAAAATTTTGTTCTGATGAAAAAAGGCTACGCATTGCGCCGTACCGCTGATCGATTATTAAATGCTGCAGGTATTAAGCCGAAGATTACCTTTGAAGGTGATGAGGTATCGACAGTTGCTGGCTTTGTAGGTGCTGGACTTGGCGTATCGATACTGCCTGTTGACGAAGACTTAAATCCAAATAAATTGGCTAAAATACATGTGGAGGATATGGTTTGTGAACGTGTAATAGGTATGGCCTGGATAGAAAACCGATATCTCCCACCATCTGCACGACAATTTCAGCAATTTGTATTCGATTTTTACGAAAAAAATAATTGAGAGCTCCTGTTGGACTAATGAACAAAAGCGAGTAACAATTTTACCTACGTAATTGTTACTCGCTTTTGTTCTATGTTTAAATAGTTTTGGAGAAATTTTCAAGATGTTTATCCATTTTTACTCTTCAGTACAAAGCTATTTTACTATTATTCCCCTACATATTTTACTAGATAAGAATACATATCTGTTGTATCCCCATCAATCTCAAAATGTCCCTGCTTTGCAAGGGTCACCAGACGTTTTTCCACAAACTCTTCATTTAAATAGTCATCAATTGCAGCAAGTGTTTCGCCGATAATGCGCATCGGTATTAGCCATTCCTCATTTAGTTCGGCATGTGCTCTTTGCGCACGTTCAATAATGATAGGATCTAACGCATCTTCCTTTACATGTTTAATTCCATCTTGCCAAACCCGCAATATACTGGAATTTTGTGTAAGCACATCCCATTCCTTTGCAAGTCGCTGACATTCATCAATAGAAAAACGCTTTGCCTCTGAGCGGAGCTTCATTAGCAAATCTGACACAAGCTCACCAGTATGACGAATCATCATGTTTGGCCGTACACGTTTTAAACCTTTTGTGGCATCAATCCCATAGATCATATTACATTTATTGATCAATTCGCTCATAATAAATCGTAGCCCTATCTCTTCATGAGTATTTTGGCTATACCAAACCCAGACATCAACATCACACGGTAAACCTGCAATTTTTTTCTTCCATTCTTCATGATTTTCCTCGTACAATGCACGTTCTTCATTGTCCTTAAATATATAGGCTTCTAACCAGCTGTTGCGTTCTTCAAAGCTGCTAAGTGGTCCAATCGAGAAAATATCATCTATACTAAGCACCGACTCATCTCGCTGTAAATGATTTTGGCGAATTACATTTTTTATCGCACCTTGTGTAGATAAGCTAAAGGTAATATGTAAAATTGCCATAAAAATCACCCCTTTACTGTTTACTAAGTGCTATTTGTATCCCAATAAAAGTGAAAAGGACGCCTTGAATCGTATTTAATCGTTTAGCAATAGCTGGCTTTCCAATAATCACATTTCTTACTTTACCTGCAAAAATACTAAATAACGAAAATAGTATAAGCGCTTGTACTAAAAATATAATACCCAATAATAACATCTGTAAACCTACATAACCATTAGTTGGATTTACAAACTGTGGCAATAGTGCTAAGAAAAATAAAGATACTTTTGGATTTAAGATATTCATTAAAATACCTTTTCTATATAACGTTACATTGGCTTGTTTATTTTGCTGATCCAATGTGAGTGGATCGCCTTTCGCTCGAAATGATTGCCACGCTAAATATAATAAATAGGCCGCTCCTGCAAACTTAACAATTGAAAAAATAACTGTTGATTGATAAATAATAGCCGAGATTCCGAGAACAGCAGCTCCAATATGAACGAGCAAACCTGTACATAGACCTAGTGATGTTGCTATACCAGCCTTTTTATCCTGTGTAATGCTTTGTGCAAGTACAAATAAATTATCTGGTCCTGGCATTATTGTTATTATAATTGCGGCTCCTAAAAACGCTAAAATCGTCGAAATTTCCAATACTCCCCCTTCTTTCTATTTATTTGGCTCATCACCAAAAGTCGCGGATGACATTTGTTAAGATGTACGCCTTGTATATAAGTTGATTGGCGTGGAGGCTGGGCGACTACTTGAGCCACACGTTTTGGTGAGGAACCGCTTCTTTCAGAAAGAACCATTATAAAATGGTTTTATTCCTATTATACTACATGACAATAGGTTCTCCTGAACTTCGCTAGAAAAATTCACCAACCAATTATGCTCGTAATTACAATACTTTTCTCTTTTTATACCTTATAATAAAAGTAAGTCGTATTGTTTTGGAGAAAGAGGTGTTTGTCTATGGCAGTAAGTGATATTGTCAAGCAATATGAAGACGAGCAAGGGAATGTCTATTATAGAATGAAAACACATGATATCGAAGTACAGGCTACACAAACATCAGGTTTAGCGCCTGTTATTACTTATTGGATGGGTGAAAAAGAGATTACGGACGATATTCGAAATTTGCGCTTCAGTCCACGTCCTCCCTCAAGTTATATTCAAGATTACGATGAATTTCACGCCATGCTTTATTCGAAAGAACAAGGTGCTATCAACAAACTATATGAACAAATGAGTATCAAACCCCAAAATATGTCTTCTGGAAAACAAATATTATGGAGTTTCTTCGTCATTGTCATGGCGATGCTCCCACTAGTCATTGCAATTTGGTGGTTCAAGTAAACAAAGATTTGTTCCCCTTCACTCTTTCCCCTCGTGTGTTCGGCATTACCTACTTATTTACTCAAAACTTTCTATTAACTTTTCTAATCAGCTTGACAGACACGCTGAAGTAGTGCATTCTTTATTCAATTACTTTTTAAGGTTTGGGGCATCAACTAAAGAGCCCCTATACAAAAGATGTTGAATTATATAATAAAAGCGTGCGAAGACTAGTACCTAGAAACTGCTTGATCAGAGAGCGATGCCCATCGGCTGTAAGGCATTGTACAAGAAAGACTAAAGAACCTACTTCGTAAAACGTCCTAGCTAAACTAGGCGCAGTCTCAAGCGTTATGAGCAAAGTGGAATGTCAATGACGTTCAATGTAGGTGGTACCACGGAAAGCAAACCTTTTCGTCCTAATTGTTAGGATGAAGAGGTTTTTTATTTTGAAAAAAACTAGTAGCGAATAATGCTAATGAAATGACGAATTGGAGGAATTGTTATGGAAAGAAAAAGAATCGTCGTTAAAATTGGAAGTAGCTCCTTAACAAATGCAAAAGGTGAAATTGATAAAATACGTTTAATGGACCATGTTCAAGCGATTGCTGAATTAAAAAAATGTGGCCATGAAGTCTTACTTGTTTCATCAGGTGCAGTTGCAGCAGGTTTTAAGCAGCTAGGCTACCCTACTCGTCCAATCACGGTCAAAGGTAAACAGGCTGCGGCGGCTGTTGGGCAAAGCTTACTTATCCAAATCTACCACGCTTTATTTAGCATTTATGATATTGTGCCTGCACAAATTTTACTAACACGTACTGATTTCTCAAAAAAGGAGCGCTATAAAAACGCATACGCTACATTTGAGGAATTACTAGAGCGCTCTATGCTTCCGATTATTAACGAAAATGATACGGTATCTGTCAGCGAATTAACGTTTGGAGATAACGACATGCTATCGGCACTTGTAAGTGGACTTGTTCATGCAGATCAGCTCATTATTTTAACAGATATAAATGGGCTTTATAACGCAAATCCAAATAAAGACCCACATGCCAAACGTATTGATCGTTTAACAGAGGTAACCGATGAAATGCTTGGTTTTGCAGATGGTGCAGGCTCTAAGGTAGGTACAGGTGGTATGGAATCCAAATTACTGGCAGCTCGAGCAGCTTTAAATGCAGGCGTTAAGGTATTTATCGGAACGGGTCACGGCGCGAATAAGCTTGTCGATATTATGGAAGGACGCGGTGATGGTACGTATGTTGAGCATGAGGCTCTTGCTGTTTTAACAAATAATAAACAGTGGATTGCACTCACGGAAGTATCTGGTAAAATTTTTATAGATAGCGGTGCTGAACATGCGCTATTGGCAAATGGGAAAAGCTTGTTGCCTGCTGGTGTATGTCGTGTCGAAGGTGATTTCGCAAATGGCGACGTAGTCGAGGTCTATAGTGACAATAGGCTACTTGGCCGGGGTGAGGTCTTATATTCTTCCCTTGAGTTAGCACATGCGATGGGAAAACGTACAAATGAGTTAGCGAACTATCCAATTGAGGTTATTCACCGAGACAAATGGCTAAAAATTTAAACAAATTAAGGAGGAATTTACATGACAAGTGAAGTTCAACAAAAAGGAAAACTGGCAAAAGCCGCAAGCTATATCTTAAACATTAAAACGACTTGTGAAAAAAATAATGCACTTACAAAAATTGCTGAGCAGTTAATAATCGACCAAGATTCTATTATTGCTGAAAATGCAAAAGATTTAGCTCATGGTGAGCAACAAGGAATGCCTGCTTCTACACTTGATCGTATCATGCTCAACAAAGAACGCGTAGAGGCTATGGCAAATGCCATTCATTTACTCGTAAAATTAGATGACCCAGTCGGCAGCCTTCTAGAGCGAATTGAAAAAGATAATGGATTATTGATTGAAAAGCGTATGGTGCCAATAGGTGTGATTGGGATGATTTACGAGGCGCGTCCTAATGTAACAGTAGATGCTGCAACATTATCATTGAAAACAGGAAATGCTGTTATTTTACGCGGCAGTTCTTCAGCAAAATTTTCAAACATAGCCCTTGTAGCAACGATCCATCGGGCACTTGAAAAAACAGCAATCCCTGTAGACGCGATACAATTAATTGAGGATACGAATCGAGAAACAGCAAAAGAATTATTCCATTTAAAAGATTACTTAGATGTCTTAATCCCTCGCGGTGGAAAGGCACTAATTGACTTAGTCGTTAATGAGGCCACTGTTCCAGTACTAGAAACAGGTGCTGGCAACTGCCATATTTATGTGGACCAAACTGCCGATTACATAAAGTCAGAAAAAATTTGTCTAAATGCGAAAACACAGCGCCCTTCTGTTTGTAATGCGGCAGAAAGCTTACTTATTCATCCTGATTGGTTTAATGAGCATGGCAAACAGCTACTAAGTGCTTTGCATCAGGCTGGTGTAACAATTATCGGTGATGAAATCGTTTGTCAAAAACTTGATTTTGCTCATCCAGCAACCGAAGAAGATTATGCCACTGAATATTTAGATTTAAAGATCAGCGTTAAAATTGTGGAAAACGTTTATGAAGCGATCGAACATATTAATAAATATGGTACGAACCACTCTGAAGCCATTATTACAGAAGATCAACTAGTAGCGGACATCTTCTTAAATAGCGTGGATGCTGCAGCTGTTTATCATAATGCCTCAACTCGTTTTACGGATGGCTTTGAATTTGGCTATGGTGCAGAAATTGGTATTAGTACGCAAAAATTACACGCTCGTGGACCAATGGGTTTACCTGCGTTAACATCTACAAAGTATTTCATTCACGGTAACGGACAAATCCGAGAATAAAGGTACAACTATTAAGTAAAAGCCGGCAGTTGTTATCTTACTCCTCTGTCGGCTTTCTTTACTTTTTAAAGCGGAGAGATGGATTGTAGTGGTTTGAGTAGCGTGTCCTGAGCTGCTGGTTGAGCGGTTTTAGTATACATAATCGTCTGTCCTCATAATACTTTTAATAGAAAGAAGGTTTAGAATGAACATTTCAGCGATCATAAAATTAACGGTTTCCATGGCTCTTTTTGGCTCCATTGGTTTTTTTACTGTTCATACGGGCGTACCTGCTATCGAGCTAGTATTTGTCAGATGTATTTGCGCTACTCTCTTTCTAGGAGGAATGTGGCTCATTACCGGCGGGCATAAAACAGAGAAATGGGATAAAAAAGAAATATTACAAACACTTCTTTGTGGCGTCTTTATCGTCTTAAACTGGGTATTTTTATTTAAAGCCTTTGAAGAAATGTCGATTTCCATTGCTATTTCTATCTATAATTTAGCACCTATATTTGTATTAATTTTTGGCGCATTGTTCTTAAAAGAAAAGATGACTATTCAAGCATTGCTAGCAACAGTAACTTGTTTTATCGGAAGTATGTTCATTATCGGCTTAAATAATTTTTTGACACTCTCTGAATTTATGAAATCAGGTTTTATTTGGGCATTACTGTCTGCACTATTTTATGCGTTTACGATGCTCACAAGTAAAACGATCATAAACCTTAGCTCCTATGCATTAACATATATCCAAACAACAGTTGGAATTGTCATACTATTACCATTTGTTGATTTTTCACTATTTGAAGGCTTAACGACAACAAACTGGCTTTATATTTTAGGGACAGGTTTTATTCATACAGGATTTGTTTACTATTTATTTTTTGATAGCATTCGTAGTCTCTCTACAATTCTAGTTTCAGTATTAGTATTTGTTGACCCTGTTGTTGCTATATTCCTCGATATGCTATTACTTGATTTTATGCCAAGCTTCATGCAAACACTTGGTATTGTATTAATTTTTGGTGGCATTTTTTACACCATTTACGTACCAAAGAAAAAGCGTGTGCCTCAGACTGATGTAAAGGAGATTATTCCGTGAGTAAACTTTATGCAATTGGTGAATTATTAATTGATTTTACGCCTACTGAACAAAATGCCTCTCTTTCTAAAGTAGAGCAATTTACTAAAAATGCTGGTGGGGCCCCTGCCAATGTTGCAGCTGTTTGTGCAAAGCTTGGGCAACAATCAGCTCTCATCACACAAGTAGGTCAGGATGCTTTTGGAGATTTCCTCGTTGACACGTTAAGGCAGGCTGGGGTCGATACGAGCTATATTAGTCAAACGGATCAAGGTGAAACAAGCTTGGCCTTTGTGTCACTGACAAATGATGCGGACCGTGACTTCTTATTTTATCGTCGCCATGCAGCAGATTTACTTTACAACAAAGATCAACTTCCACCAAATATATTAACAGGTACTGATATTCTTCATTTTTGTTCAGTTAATTTAGTGGAAAGTCCAATGAAGCATGCACATATAGCTTTGATAGAACAGGCTCATCAGGCAGGTAGTCTTGTATCTTTTGACCCCAATGTTCGATTGCCTCTATGGAACGATGAGAAGGCCTGTCGTCAAACCATTTTAGAATTTTTACCAAAAGCCCATCTCGTTAAATTGTCCGAGGAAGAGCTTTTGTTTTTAACGGCGATTGAGGATGAAGAATCAGCAGTCCAATCATTGTTTCAGGGGAAAGTACAAGTACTCATCATTACACGTGGAGCAGAAGGAGCAAGTCTTTATACGAATAAGCACCATATGAAAGTACCAGCTGACAAGGTTCATGCGATTGATACAACTGGAGCGGGCGATGCCTTTATTGGAGCGGTGTTAACTATTCTCCTTAGCAAGCAGATTACAGCCATCAATCTACTCGACTTTTGTAAGCAGCAGGCTACCCCTCTCCTTACATTCGCGAATCATTATGCAGGAGCATCGACAGAAAAACATGGTGCCATTGCATCTTATCTTGCCAAGCACGAACTGTCACTTAAAAACGATATTATTTTTTGAATATTTCGGAACTTATTCTAATGTCATTCGTATTAGGTAGTGACACGTTGGATAAGAGGAGGAGCTAAAGTGAAATCTATTACTAAAAAGCGTACGAAAGCATTTTTCATTGATTTGGCAATATCAACAGTTGTCGGAGCTGGTGTAGAATATGTCCTGCGAAAAAAAGTGAAAAACGAGGCAATCCATGCAATGATCACACCAACAGTCGTTATGTGGTCTCTTGAATTTGCACAATTACGTAAAAATGGACAAACAGTTGGCTATAAAACAATGGGACTCGAACTTGCAAATGAAAATGGGTCAAAGCTAACAACCCCTCAAATTATTAAACGGATGGCTTATCGAGATACAATTAGCACTTTTGATTACTTAAAAAATCCCAAAGCCTTTGAACAACAAAACGGTCAACTTCTTCCTCACGACAACTTTTCAGGTACAGTTGTAAAGGAAGTCTAGAAAATAAGGCTGCTCAAACATAATTTTGAGTAGCTTATTTTAATAGATCAAGAATCAAGAAGGGAGAAAATTTACAATTGAAATTGGATCATGTTGTTGATGTTTTACTTGAAAGTTTAAAAAATGATCAATATATTGAAGCTGT
>Ga0213822_1001706_pt1 | contig 11811 bp, 17 predicted proteins | sample MC6MC0908MG_FD_179872 | JGI IMG/M metagenome (GOLD analysis project Ga0213822, IMG submission 179872) | Enriched soil aggregate microbial communities from Iowa State University, Ames, United States - MC6-MC0908-MG | ecosystem: Environmental > Terrestrial > Soil > Unclassified | place: USA: Iowa...
CCTGATTCGTAGTTGGCCAGGCGGGACTGATTCCAGCCGAGCTGACGGCGCAGCGCTGCCTGGGTAACGCCAGCCCTTTCGCGAATCGTTCGGACTTGGTTCATACGGTCTTCCTCCATTGATGACCGAAGGATAAACACGCATCGTGTTAATTGCAAACACAATAAGTGAAAGCCGGCTATTTCGTTTCGTGATGAAATTCCGCGCATGAACGAATCATTGAGCCAGCGCATCAAGCGCCTGAGAAAAGCCAAAGGGATGTCCCAAGCCCAGCTTGCTGAGGCCTGCGGCTGGAAATCGCAATCCCGGGTTGGTAACTATGAGGTAGGCACTCGCGAGCCTACCCTGGCAGATATCGCCTCGATGGCAGCAGCCTTGGGCGTAGATCAGTCCGAGTTGCTCCTGAATTCGCCGGCGCCAGAACCGGCTGCCGCGCCTGAGCGGAGCATGGCCGACCTTGTGAAGCAGATGCTCGCAAAGAGCGGGAAAGGGTTTTCTGAAGAGGCGCGCCGCCGGCTTCTTGCGGCAGCTGAGGAGCCGCAGCCTTCAAACGTGATCGAGGCCGACTTCTCTCGCCCAGGCCTGGTAGGTGATGAGGTGTGGATTGCCCACTACGATGTCCGGGCCTCGATGGGCGGTGGCCAGAACGCGCACGACTTCCCAGAACTGATCAAGGACATTCGCGTCAGCCCGAGCCATCTCCGTGAGCTGGGCGTCGAATTCGAAGAGCACTTCCACCTGAAGGTCGTCACCGGCTGGGGCCAGTCGATGGAGCCCACCATCAAGCATCGCGACCCGCTGATCGTGAATATTAACGTCCGCGACTTCGTGGGCGATGGGGTGTACCTCTTCGTCTGGGATGACCTGCTCTACATTAAGCGCCTGCAGGTGGCTGATGAGGATCACTACGAGATGATTTCGGACAACCCGCGGCACAAGGATCGACTCATCCGACGGGACATGACCTACATCCAGGCCCGGGTGCTGCTAGTCTGGAACGCGCACCTGGTGTAGCCATGCCCCTAACCAAGCTCAACCAAGAACTCCGCCGCGACCTCCAGGGCCTGGCCTCTGACCTGAAATGGTCGGCAGTCGAGCTGATGCGGATTGCGGTACGCCTGAGCGAGGCCGGGAACGAACCAGACGCCCAGGCCGTGATCAGGATCTGCCAGGTGATGCAGGCTGGGGAGGATCGGTTGGTGGGGTATGGGGATGAGGTGAAGGTGGGGCGGATTGCGTGTACGAAAAGTGACCCCGCAAGCTATGGGGGCTGTGGATAGGGCATGGTGTATATTGTGGCGGCACGGGCATGCCGCCTTCAATGAATACATCATAAATTAATAAATAATTAAGTTTTTACTGAGCGCATAACAATGGATGGATCCACAGGGTTTGTTCCAAGGGAGTTTTCTGGTACAACCAAAATCACTGACAGAGGCATACGAAATCACTTTAGCAAGTCAGTATCCCCTTGGAGACCCCTGGCTGAGCTAATTTGGAACGGGTTCGATGCGAAAGCTAAGCATGTGTCCGTCAACATTGATACAAACAACCTTGGCGGCGTTGAGTCCATCACTGTTCTAGATGATGGTCACGGAATTGATGTCGAAGGTAGCGACTCTAGCTTCTTTAACTTTCGTGACTCGAAAAAAAAGAGATCACATGACGTTCATGGTGAAAAAGGTATCGGGCGCCTATATTTTCATAAAATATGCAACCGCGCTGATTGGTACACAAAATCTGCCGGGACAGATGCAAAACTTACTGTTCATAGCGCCGCACTGGACAAGGTTGAAGCCTCCACAATTCCGTCAGGCAGCCAACATGCATTACTTTCAAATTTAGTCTCGGGAACTTGTGTAGAGCTGACTAGGTTCTCTGAGCCATACCTTAGTCCCGAAAACATCGTCAAATGTCTGTCTCTTGAATTTGGCTGGTACTTAGCAATTAACCCTAGCAAAACCATAACTTTGAATGGAGCAAAGATCCTTCCTCCAGATCATAGCTCAGCAACAACCTCGCTAAACATTGATGGTCAGCTTTTTGAGGTAAAGCTGATTCATTGGGCAGACAAGCCTACTTCGGGAAAGTCATACATTTACTACACCTCCTCCAAAGACAAAGTCGTAGACTACGCCCTCAGCAGCCTCAACCAAAAACCAGGCTATCATACAACTCTCGCAGCACGCTCAGCTTGGTTTGACGCATCCGAAGTCGATAATGATAGCCTAAACCTGTCGTTTGGCACATTGACACAGACCAAGATATGGAAATCTCTGCAAAAGCAAATTAGTGACTTCGGCCAAGAACACTATAAGAAATTTCTTGTCAGCAAAGCCGACGAGCAGCTAGAACAACTCGAGATTGATGGCGAGCTGCCCAGCTTTGAAGGTGCAAGCAAAGGATATGCAGAGTGGCGATTAGGCCACCTCAAAAATATACTTCGAGTCATTCTAATATCCGACCCAAAAGTATTTAAAGATAGTAATAAAAAACAGAGAAAACTTGTAATAAGATTATTGGACAGGCTCGCCATCTCCAATGAGAATGATGCCATATTCGAGGTTCTCGAAAGCGTACTCGACTTGGATGATTCCTCTATGCGCGTTTTTTCTGATCAAATTAGAACAGCAAAACTGAACAACATCGTTAGCACCATCGAAAAACTTCAGCACCGTGAAGACGCTATATCTAGAATTTCTGAGATCATGCTACACCACTACAAGGACGTTCTTGAAACCCCTGACCTACAGGGTGTAATTGAGGCGAATACGTGGCTCTTTGGAAGCCAATACGAAACCATTGGCGCAGAAGAAACTACCTTTACTAAAATTGCTCAGAATTTACGAGATAAAGTAAAAGGAATCGACCACGTCTCCGAAGATGATGTTGAAGATGGTGCAACTGTAGTCGGGGCAAATCGACAAACAGATCTTTTTCTGGTTAGGCGCAGCATGCAGCATGACTCAATAAACAATCAGCCTTATTTCAAATGTGTGATCATTGAAATCAAGCGCCCCAGCATTGCGCTCAATAAAAACCACCTGCGACAAATTGATGATTACGCAGGAATATTGGCTAAGCATCCGAGCTACCAGGGAATTCAAACCAGATACGAAATAATCCTGCTCGGCCGTAAAATCTCGGCAGTTGATTACGACATTGGAGAAAGACTTGAGCAGCTAGCAGACAGAAACGACCCCGGACTGGTTGGAGCTGGTTTAATCAAAAAGTATGTGAAGACGTGGCAGTCCATCGTCGAAGAGTTTCGTTTGTCGAATCATTATTTACTCAACACACTCCAGAGTCAGCGCGATGTGTTAGAGGAGTCCAAGGCTGAGTTGCTCACCAATCTGCAAGCTGGTGCCCACTGATTCTTGTGCTTAACCCAGCACCAGGATTCTTGTTTCTGCCCTGCCGGCCTCGGCGGGCTTTTTCATGCCTTCACGCTTTTTTCACGCCCTACCCTGCACAGTCAAGGCTCATCCGATCTCCCTACGTTAGCCCGCATAGCAGTGCGGGCTTTTCTTTGGCTGCGTGATGGCTCAGGGCCAGAATGGTAGGATGGCAATTTCTCAGGAAGAGCTCAGATGCGTAAATACCTGTCCGCCTCCCTTTTCGCCGCGACCCTTTGGTCAGGCCTGGCCCTCGCGGAGCCTACCTACATCGAAAAGATGACCGGCCTCCCTGCCATTTGTAGCCTTGACGCCATGCACGAAGAAACAAAGGTCTGGGCTGCTGCAAAAAAATATGGGGAAGGCAGTAAGCGCTGGTCAGAAGCATTCCATCGCCGCCTGGAGGTGGTTAGGACCTGCGTAGATGATGCCAAAGATAAGGGAAAGGCTTTATATAAGGCCGAGGTTGATCGCCTTCCATCCATGAAGGCGGAACTGGTTAGCATGTACGTGTCGTGGCTCACGTACCTCGACCATCTCATTGACGAGGACCGCGAAGCCTATGAGCGCAAGTATGAGCTTTCCGCGAATCAGCTGAAGGCTCAAATCGACTCGATGTAGTCCTCCATTGCTCCGAAGAGCCCCTAGCGCGGGCTTTTCTTTGCCTATGTTTTGCAGATGGCCGCAGGAGCTGTCTGCGGCCGTCGCCAAGCTTGCCTATAGTCAGGCGCGGATCACCTCAAGGCGATCCCGGCCGGCCGGTGTGATGGCGTTCTCCCCTTCATCGCTAATGCGATACCGTCCGGACACCATCTTGGTTATTGAGAATCGGACCAGCCCGCTTTGGGATAAGGCTTCGCCAGCTTCAAAGCTCATCGCCTGCTCCAAGTCGAAGATTTTGATTTCTCCGATTTTGTAGCGGGCGAAGGCTACCAGGGCGTTATCCAATTCTTGTTGGCTGATCTTTCGAGCGACTTCCATTCGACCTCCCAGGTCATGAGAGCCCCGGTCCGTGGGATTGGAGGCAACGAACCGAGTGGTTTGTTGAAGGCGGACCGTACTACGCCACCACAGATGTCGCTACTGGCTTTCCATCCATGCTGGATGGGTGGGCAGGCCATAGATTCCATCTGCTAGAAAGGCGCCTCCTCCTCTACCCTTTCCTCCTCCCAATCCCTCTCCACGACCATGTCGTCTCGATCGTCTGCGCTCTGCGGTTCCCACCGAATGGTCACGCTCTCGTCGTCGTTGAACGTCAGATCCAGCTCTGGCGTTTCGGCCAGCAGCCCCATTACCTCCTCCCACTCCATGTCTCCATCCGTGTCCAGGCGATGGATCGTCACCCAGCGCTGAGCCTGCGCGCTCGGGTGATTGATCATCGACGAAACCCGCAGGCCCAGGCGTTCTAGCCCGGTCATTTCCTGGCGCGCCTGCGGCACCGACTTCTTCTGCTTGGCCATTCATTCCTCCGTAAACTGTACATACATCCAGTAGTGGGCAGAGCATACATCACGCCTTGTGAAAGGTGAACACGCTTCGCTTGGAAGAATTCCAACACGGCCTCGAAAAAATAAATCACATTTCGTGTTGACATAAAAAACACATTGCGTGATATTTGCCCCAACACGCAGTCACTCACGAGGGGCTGCAGAGGCCCTCAAGCCTCACCGCTCTTTAGCGACACACCTTGCCGGATCGACACCGGCCCAGATTCAAAGGCAGCGATGGACAGGCCTCAACAGTCCAGAGGGGTGGCAACTGCCCCGGGCGTGCAGCGTAAATCGCCGAGATCAGTTATCCAGCGGGAAGAAATGCCGAGAGGCCCGCGGCTGGAGGAACAACGAGATTTGAGCCAGCGACCGACGCCAGTAGCGGGTCGCGGCGAGACAGAACGATTTACTGATGCCGGTTCGCTGAGCCGGCATTGGAAATCAACTGGAGTGACACGACATGAATCGCAAGCAATTCCGCAAAGCCCGCGTCGCCGTGAAGCACGACCGCATCAACAACACCTGCAACTGCCTCGTTCCGGGTTACGAAAAGGCGCTGATCCTTGAGCTGATGCACCGCCCACGCTCCTGGTGATTTCACTCGCAGCCATTCCTATGAGTGGCTGCTGGGAAATCAACCCGAGGGCATTCACGTGAACAAAGAAGAAATCTACGACGACCAAATCAGCCCGCTGATGCAAAGTATCATCGGCATCTGCCGTGAGCACGGCATTGCAATGATCGCCAGCTTCAACATCGCCCACGACGGTGAAGGCCCGAACGGCGAAGACTGCTCCCGCCTTACCTGCACCTCCCATCTGCCTGATGGTGAAGGCGCTTTCGATGAGCGATTCAGTAAGGCCGCCGTGGCGATTCAGAAAGGCGCACCACACCACATCAGCATGAACATCGCCACGCAGCACGCCGATGGCACCCGCACCCTGACGGCAGTTATTTGATTCCCTGACAGCCGGAAAGACGGCCCGATGCCCTGCTCCCCATCGCAGGCTGCATCGGAGTGTGATCTGAATGCGCAGGCTGATGCGCGAGTGGATTTACAGCGTGGCCGGTAATTGTGCCGGACCTGCTGGGTGTGTGGGCGTAAGCCCCGGAGTTATTGACCAAACCCATGCCGGAGATCAGCGCCGGCCAGATCACACCCCGATGCAGTTTTCATCGATTTAAAGCGCATCACCGTTGGCCTTATGCAAGTTAAGGCTCACCGCAATAAAGATTGATCGACGTACACGCAGGCGAATCCGGGGCCAGTCGGCCAGGCCAGATGCATGTGAGGTAGCGCTCACCGCCTGCACCCCTTCCCTTCACATCGACCGCATTGGCAGGCGCCAGGCCACCTTTCACGGTGGGTTTGGTCACCCGCGCCTGGCTCCTGACCAATGCGGCCGCATAACCCACCTGGAGATCGCCATGGGCGCACTTCGAGCAGCACAGTTTGAGTACGACACCCGGATGCCGCCGGCGGTGAGCGAAATAGCTGACACGGAATCCACTTGGATCGACGACGGCATCGCTGAGCTGATGGCGCGCCGCGACGTAGTGTTTCAGCGCCGGATGCGCCCGAAGCAGGGCGTCACCTATGAGCGCTTCGCCCAGGCGGTGGATGAGTTCGTTATGGGCCAGCTGGGCCTGAATGGCATCAGCAGCTCGGTGCTGGGCCGCCTGGTTCTGGCGGCGCGCTGCAAAGTGACCAGCGACGCAGCAGCGGCAGCTGACGAGATCATGAGCGTGGCCAACCCTGAGTCGGCTCTGGAAGAGATCGCCCGCCAGCTGCTCACCCCCTTCGCCAAAGAAGGAGTGCTGGCCCAGGCTGAGGAGGCTCAATGAAAAGCCCTCACGTCCTGATCGACGAAGAGCTTGAGGCCATGGCTCACCCTGAGACGCCACTGTCCTGGCAGGCCATGGTCCTCAAGCTCCTCACCGAAATGCTGGCAGACCAGCGCATCACCATCGAAGAGTTCAACCACTACTGCGGGCGCCTCAACAAGATCGTTGATGGGCGCAAGGAGGTTGCATGACCACGCCCATCGTTCAAACGCTCATTGACGAGCAGGTTGCTGAGCTGCCCGAAGCTCAGGCCATGCCGGCCGACCGGGTGCTGATGCTGTTCAAGGGGCCGACATTCGCCGCCGCGGTGAATGAGGCAGCGCTGGCCAGCATCGAGAACCCGCAGGCTTGGAAGTGCCGGGCCTGCATCTGCGGCGAGTGGACGGTCGGCTACGAGGTTCGGGCGTGACCTCCTACCAGCGGGCCCGTCGCATCGCGGCTTGGCGCGGCTCCTTCTCCATGCTCTTCGCCTGCACCTTCTTCATGCTCGCCAGCGCACTGGCCGGCAGCATCACTTCCTGAATACACACCCGAGCCCGGCGGGCCCTTAGGGGATAACCGGACCTACCCGGAGCGTAAGCGGCGAGAGCGCGCAACCATCCACCGCAGCCAGGGCCTGGAGCGTACCTCCGTGCCTGGGTGACCTGGCGATTTCCTATTCCAACTGACGGCGCCGGCCTGGCGCGAGGTTTTCTAATGTCCACTACCAACATGCGCATCTGGGAAAAGGTTCAGACGACCAACACCCAATTCACCAAAGAAGCCAAGGTCGGCGGCCAGCAGATCACCAGCCTGAACGGCACCGCGATGATCATGAAGGCCACCGAGGTATTCGGCCCGGCCGGCATCGGCTTTGGCTGGAACGTGGTTGAAGAGCGCTTCGACAGGGGCGCTGAGATGTTCAGTGGCGAAGGTGACAAACGCGTCAGCCTGGGCTTTGAGCTCAACCACACAATCAAGATCACCTTCTGGTTTGTGCTCGACGGCCAGCGCGGCGAGATCGAGCAGTACGGGTGCACCCAGTACCTCTACAAGTCGAAGTACGGCACTACCACCGACGGCGAGGCGCCTAAGAAGTCGCTGACCGACGCCATCAAGAAGGCCCTGTCGATGCTTGGCTTCAGCGCCGACGTGTTCCTGGGCATGTTCGACGACGTGAACTACCGGCAGCAGCTGGAGGCCGAGCAGGCGATCGAGCAGGCCGAAGACCGCCAGGCCGAGATCGAACGCCAACAGCAGGAGCGCCTGGACTTCATCAAGGACACGATCGAGACCATGCAGAAGGCGGTGACGCCGCATGAACGCAAGAAAATCCACGACCATGCCGTGCGCAAGCTCATCGGCCGCAAGGATGAGAAAGGCGCAGCGCGGATCTCGCTTGAACTGAAGAATCTCGAGACCGGCAAGCCACAGGAGGCTGCAGCATGACCCAGCTCTACGCACTCACCGGCCAGATGGCCGAACTGGCCGCCATGTGCGACACCGACGACGAAGGCCTGAAGCAGGCCATTCAGGACACCATGGCCGGCATTCAGGGCGAGTTTGAGGTGAAGGCCGACAACATCGTCATGCTGCGTCGGAACATTGAGGGCGATATCGGCGCCATCGACGCCGAAATCGACCGCCTGAGCGAGCTAAAGCGCATCAAGGCCAACAGCGTGACCGCGATCACCGACTACCTGCGGCGTAACATGGACGCAGCCAACATCAAGTCGATCAAGCGCCCGCTGTTCACCATCAGCCTCGTTGCCGGTAAGGAAAAGGTGATCGTCGACAACGAACAGGCGGTGCCGGACGACCTGACATCAGTGCAGACCAAGATCGCGCCGGACAAGAACGCCATCGCCGCAAAGCTCAAGGCCGATCGCGAGCACAACGAAGCCGTCCGCAAGCGTATGGCCGCCGGCGAAGACTGCGAACACGAACTGATACCTGAGCCAGCCTGGGCGCATTTGGAGCGCGGCGAGAGCTCAATCCGCATCAAGTGAGGTCAGCATGAACCCATCAATCGACTTGGAGGCCGCCAAAGCGGCCTTCTTCGCGTCTGGCGGCCAGCTGGTCGTGCTGGAGGGGTTTACCTACCGGCCGCTGCCTCCGCGCAAAGGCCCTGAAACGCAGCCAGTGCCGACCGCAAAGGTAGTTGCCAAGAAAGCCCCGCAATCGCCCCGCAAGGAAAAAATGAAAGCCCGCGCCGACCAGGTCGCCGAGATGGCCAAGACCATGACGTGCCAGCAGGTTCATGAGGCCACAGGCATTTCCAAGCAAGCTCTATTCCGGGCCTCGCGGGAAGGCAACTTCGTGTTTCGCCGCGCCGAGCGGAAGAAGTCGGCGAACAGCAAGCGGGATGCCCAGCGCCAGATCCAGCGGAACCTGAAGCGGATCAAGGAGCTGAAGGTGGTCCAGAAAATATGCGCCCTGCGCGATACCGGCCTGCACCGTGCCCAGGTGGCCGAGCAGCTCGACCTGAATTACGGAACGCTGGTGAAGATCATCGAGCGCAACAGCATCGACTTCCCGCGGGTACGCATCAGGAAATGAGAAAGCTCAACAACCTAGTCCGCCAGCGTAGGCGGCAAGACCAGTTCCACCTGCCGCCCAGCGGCCTACAGGAGCATCGAAATGCAGAAAGCACCCTCTGGAGTGGTAACCCTGCCGGCCTGGATGAATCGGCCGGTCAAGAAGCTGTACAACACCCGCAGCGGCGGGCAGTACCGGCCTGATGACGTGGCCCTGGCCTTCGCGCTGAGCCTGCGTGAGCACGACAGCGCCGACCACCTGCGCAGACTCGCCCGGCGCCTGGTCGACAAGGTTTGCCTGGGGCATCAGCCGAACATGAAGCGCCTGGCCCGCGAGCCGGACGACGCCAAGGTTTTCGACGCCGCGCTCAAGATCATCAACCGGGTATGCGACCTGCTCGACATCGGGCCGGGCGCCACTTTTGTGCGCAATGGAGGCGATGATGGCTCTGACGCAGCAGCAGCGTGACGAGAAGCGCAGGGCCAAGGCCGAACGCCTGCAGGAAGAAGACCTGCGCTTGAAGGTTCGCCCAGGGACTAAGCAGGCCCTGCTTGAGCTGATGGATTGGGCCGGGATCGAGGAACAGGCCGAGGCGATGACGCTGATGATTCATCACATCGAGGCGCTCGGGCATCACGCGCTTTTCAGGATCGCGCGCCACGAAATCGAAGCTCACCGGGATGTGGCGCGGACTGAGCCTCTGCGGCTGTCAGCCAGGAAGCGAACGGGACAGCACCTGCGAGCGATTTGCGGCTGGGCAGACGCCACCTACAGCCAGATGATCGAGGCGCTGATTCACGGCATTCATGCCCTGGGCCGGCTACACGCGGCGAAGTTTCTCACACCGCCGCGGCACGAAATCAGCATATCCCCCCGCCTGGCCCTGGCCTTCGACCGGAAAAGCCTGCTGATGATTCAGCAAGATCCTGGAGTTGAAATCATCCACCCAACCAACCTTTCTTGAATCTACTCCTGATTCTCTGGCTCAGGGTTGTCGATCTCTGCCTCAGTCAGTTCATCCGCATGTAGATCCCAAGCGGAAATCAACCAATGTGGCAGCTGATCGTGCCGCTTTACAGCGACACGCGAATTTCCGTAGGACATATGAGGCAAAAGCACTGTCCTGACAAGAAGGCTGTCCGGGTTAACCTGTACAGGTGCGATGAGGTCAGGTGCTGCAGTGATGTCCTCACGCGACTGCAGGTAAAGGGGTACCACGTACGTCATTCTGCCGAAATACCACTGCGGTAGATGGAGCCCTCGATTGATCGACCACTGGATGGCGCCTGAAATTGCGCACATCTGCGCAACCCTAGGCGTTTGAGCAAGCCACGGGAAGCGGCCAGCGTTATCGCCCAAGATGTGGTCGTGCATCATGACGATCTCAGCGCGCGCAGGCAGCTCAGGCTCCCGCGGAATATCTGGAGGAATCGGCAACTGAGGAGCTGAGATCTTAGATCCAGCCGCCACTAAGTAGAAAGGCTCGCGACCTGGATTTTTGTTTTTCGCAAAGGCGAGATACAGCGGGGTCCCATAGCGCGTCTGGAGGTGCCCAGCAGTGACATAGAACTGATTAGAGCTCTCCGTATACCTACCCTGCTCGATGCTCCATGCGACATGAACAGCCAGGTACTTTTTGAGCACGTGATTGTTTGCGCCCCACTTTTGAGAGAGCGCCTCGACTGCGAGGCTGTCGATCAGATCTTTCGGGATAAACGCAAACCTGTTGAATCGCTCAACCACCTTGTTCGTGTAGGGATCCCCGAGGTGCTGCATCAGCTCTTGCTGCTCGAACATCATCCATTCCTTGTTTTGCAAAGCGTTATCTGGCCGCCGCCCCTCGCGGTCGGAGTGCTATCAAACCCCAATTAACATGAAATTGCCACCATGCCGCATCCGGCCACGGAGGCCGGCGCATGCATGGAGAAAGCCATGGCGAAGTTCTACTACCAGATCAAGGGGCGCCGCCCGGCCACCAGCGTACATGGAGAGGCTGAATGGGCTTGGCCACCAGTGTTCAGCGGAATGGTTGAAGCGACCGACCGCAAAGCAGCGAAAGCCGTTGTCGAGGAGCAATACGAGCGCCAGTTCCCATCGCGCGTGCTTCGCAAGGACATGGACGCGCACGAATATCTACTGCACATCCAGCCGATCGACGAACACGACACCTACCTGCTGGGTCGCTTCGAAAACAGGCCATGCAAGGAGTGCGGCACCGTCTTCAAATTGATCGACAAATACAACGACCCGCACACCGAAACGAAAAGCCACGACTACTGCACTGAGGCGTGCCAGGCGGCGGCCAAGTTCCGCGACCTTTCGGAGCTCCGCCTGGCCAGCGAGGGTCGTTCGCCGCCGGTGATCTACCAAGTGCGCCAGAAGTCCAGCGACCGTGTTTACGTCGGCCAGACCACGCAGCCATTCACCCTGCGGTGGTGGCAGCACTTGAGCAACCCAACCAGCTGCAAGTTCCACGCAGCGCTCGGCGGCTCCGACATCACCGACTGGGAGTTCTCAGTGCTCGAGGTGATCGCCTACCCAGAGGGTTGCACCAATCGAGCGGC